>ERZ724522.369-NODE-369-length-30119-cov-6.624568_pt1 | contig 30119 bp, 43 predicted proteins | sample MGYA00376055_ERZ724522 | MGnify/ENA primary metagenome ERZ724522 (study PRJEB28724, sample SAMN07190884) | wastewater metagenome | isolation source: effluent of sewage treatment plant in Hong Hong | place: Hong Kong | collected 2016-03-17 ...
AGAGATGTGGAAAACTGGCTCATCATCCTCTACTACTATCCAACCAACAATGTCTACTAACTTCTTTTTTCCTAATAACTTCAAGTAGGAGGTAAAATAATTATCGTAATCTGATTTATACTTTTGATATAATTTCATAAAATATTATTCGTTAGTTTTCTTTTGTGACTCTAGCCAGGGCAAGAATTTATTCTTATAACATTGCTGGCATAGAATCTCACCAAAATATCTGGATGGTTTCATCTCAGAAGTTAAAATTCTAGTACCTGGAAGATATATATCTTCCGTTCCACATATGTCGCAAACATCCACTTGTTTTACAACTAATTCATTTACTTCTTTTTTCATAAAATAATTACTTGGTTAACTTTGTGTTAAATAGAAAACAAATAACTATAACAGGAACGAGGGATAGAATAAGTGAGCCGGTTAAAATAAAAATGGTAGTTGAAAGTTCAGCTGTCATGAATCCCAAAAAGAAAAGTGATTGGTTATTCATAAAATTATTTACTTAAAGGCACGTCTAGAATCTTTAAAGTGGTGACATTTTCCAGTTCATTCTTTTGTTCAGTTAATTCTGAAATCTTACTTTCTTCTTTCCAATTCTCACTATCGCTATAGGTTCCTGCAAATAGTCCTTGGAATGCACCTCGTAACCCCTGAGCTTCAGCAACTTTTTTTATCATTGTTGCTGGTTTATCCTTCCATATTGGAGACTTGTCATTGTAGTACTCTTTAAAACTTACAAAGTTGAATAAAGCCTTTGAAGATCCTTTTCTCTTCACTATTGAGTAAGCACCAATTAAATTTCCTCTATCTGTCAATGTATATTCATGCGTCACATCGCCATTAGTAATCACAAACTTGTCATTACTATATACCGCATCTACTTGATGATAGTCATATTCTCTATGGTCTTGCGCTACTTTTCTATAGCCATCTCTTCCAATAAATATTTGTGCAGCACCAGTGCCATACTTAACCGCCCATATTTCTCTTAAGAAAGGGTTTAAACCAGTCGCCTTTCCCATTCTTAGAAATGTCATAAATTCCATTTCTGTCAGGTTATTGGCAAAGGTTTTTTTAACCTGCTCCAAAACCTCTTTGTCGTCCCAAACATTAACCAGCGCTGTTGTTGTATCTTGCATATAAAATAAAAAGTTAATTAGTATGTTTCTGTAATGATATTATCAAGTTGTTAATAATAATGCAAGTGTGATTAGTATATTACTTCTTTGAATATTACTTCCTGGTTTCTGAAGATCATGAGCTTGCGCTTTAGTCGGTAGACAGGATCCATCTGTGTGTATGTTGATTTCACATCTTCTACTATCACTCTCCCTTTCTTATCGTTATACATAAAGTCTCCTATATACTCGGTTCGCCTAATGGTAGTTCCCTGATATTTAAACGATGGTTGGAGAAGGAATCTTGGCTGTAATACTAAACCCGATATCTTTCCCGCATTCTGCATCATCTTCAGTTCGAGATACCTTCTCGCCTCGACACGACTCATAAACTCAATCTTGTCTACTATTGTGTGTACATTATTATGCCTACCGCCACGCAACTTTCTTCTAGTGATTCTCATAGTACTTCTCTTAATCTAGGATCAGGAACGCTGTAGAGTACAACTTGTTTTATTCTGAATTCTGTTTTTCCCTTCTCACCATTTAAAGCCGTCTCCTTTGTGTTATACTTCTGAATCCAACGAGTTGCATGAAGGCGTGTTGTAAATGCGCATCTTATCCAGCGCATTCTTCTAGTAGTACTATTGTCTTTAAGTGTGATGATAAGATAAATATAACGAGTATTATTCATTTGTTGTTTCTGTTAGTAGTACTGCGTAGTGCTCCATCATTTTCACATTCTCACCCTTCTTTCTTTGCACTACAGTTATTGGCTTTAAGTTCTCACCCATGACTTCATCACTGAGCCTGTAGGTGCTAAGAATTTCAATAAGCTTTGAGACTTTCATATTCTTAGGCATTAATAGTGGATAAAAATACCTCAATGCTTTCTTTAACTTTCTCTAATGCCTCTCGCTGATTGGCACCAACTTGTATAAAGCGGATGCCTGCGCAATCAACGGTAGCAACAAGCTTACCCTCCACTTGCCACTTAATAATTTTCTTCTGCATTTCTGAATAAGATGTGTGCATTTATTTAGTGTTTAATAATTTATCTTCCACGTTAAGGATGTTTTTAGCTAAGTTAAGCAACCTTGCCTCGAAGTGTTTTTCATCGAAACCCAATAAGTGCTTACTAATCACTTCGACATACACCTTCACAGCTAACCCAATCGCCCACTCATTTCTTAATTGTTCTTCGGTCATAGAGAAGCGTTTAAACGATCTAGGATGATCGTTGTAATACAGAGTGCTACTATCAACCCACTGAATAGTAAAAAGATCGTCTTAGTGTCATCACAGTTGATACAGGTACCACTGTCGCGTGCTGTTATTCTTTTGAATTTAAAATTAGTTTTCATATAATTTAAGCGTTAGATTTATTGATTCTCTCTACAAAGCTATTGATGGTGTTTACCCAAGGAGATTTTCTTGCCTCTTCTTTTTGCTCTTCAGTTAATTGACTCCAATACTTACAGTTTCCATTTACGTAACATTGGTACATTGTAAGAGCCTCAGTTCTAGTATCGAATCCGTACGCATGAACCATGTGGTTTACATAGAACTCCCAGAATGCATTGAATGAATCAAAGCGTCTCAAATAACAACCATTCTCGTCAGGGTGTGTACGTTCACGCTCCCCTGCTGGTCTCAAGTCTTTAAGTCCTACGGGATTGTGGTAGAACTCAACACCAAGCCTTAATGCCTCCTCTGGTGTTTTCCAATTACATCTAAAGTTTGTTCCGCTACTAGATTCTGACTGAGCGATGCTGACTAATATGTCACATCCCACTTCTTTAACACCTTCATTGTTGCAGTACTTTTCAATTGGGACACCAGCATACGGGCTATTAATTTCAGAAAGTAGTTTTGAGTATCTGCCAACGTTTATATGGTCAGGTGCAAAGTGCATGACAGATTTAGTACTTATGCTACCATTGGTAACGGGTGATTCTGTTAGTGTTTCACCTGATGAAGCTAGTGCTTGAGGGACCAAGGCTTGTCGTAGAGCCATAAATCCCTCAGGTACATATTTCTTATTCCCCTTCTTAAACTCTTCTAATGCCCTACCTGTCGTAATGGTTGGTTTAATAGGATTGATAAGGTTGTCGTAGTGACCAGTTAAAGTCGCCAGCGTTGTTTCATGTCTTGCATTCTCTGCTTTAATGGCATCCTCTTTTTGAGTTGTGTAGTAGTCAATTTTTTCAATTGCACACGTATCACTATCCTTAAAGCACCAGTAATGGTCGGACCCAAAAATTAAAGCGGTAATGAATAAAACAGCACCACACAACATTGCAATGAGAATTTTAAAAGCGATTGTTTTCATAGAATTTATTTTAGTTTTAGGTGTATTTGTAGACGTGATGTTCATACATTGTACATTACTTGTATATCACATCATCCTGCACACTTATAGGTGAGCACTTCATCCCATCTTGACTTACTGTATAGCTAACAGTTGTTATGCCAGGACACAACAAAGAACGCACAAGTAAAACATCGTCTGAGAATCGTGGCATTGCCAGGATGTCTTGATGTACTGTCTCCCGACACGATTCCGACTGCGCAACTGTTACTACAGCTGCTATATATGGAGCCGAACATGAAGTGAACATAGGGTGTATTGGTTAATACACCTCTATATTATCATAGTGATAATATTATTACAACAGTAATAATAACTAAGGTTTGACAGAGAAATCTAATTCTTCCCAGTTATTTTTTTGAGTCCATTCCCCTCCTTTAAATCTTAGGGATATGATGTACTCCTTTCTCTTGAGTGCTCCAAACGCATTAGCGCTATCTACCCAATTGCGTAAGTTATAGGTAGTTCCATCACATGAAAAGCTACCAACGCTCTCATACGTAGATGGAATATGAGAACTTCCAACATACTCTAAGTGATCCTTCAGGAACTCTTTCGACATCACTCTCGCATTAGATTCATACTTCTCACACTCTTTAGTGACTACTATATTCGCAGGTTGGTTACTTGATGACTTAAAGAATGAGGGAACAACAAAGAAGAGCACAATTAAAAAACCCACAGCATATACTACGGGCTTCAATTTATTTTTTGCCTCAGCTTCATTCATATTACTTCACACTAAGGAACTGACCCAGATCCATATCCATTGCCTTAGCAACTTTCTCTAATGTTTCTCTACTAGCATTCTTTCCCCCATTAAAGAGAGATGTAACAGTATTGTGGTCAATACCTGCGACCTTAGCTAATCGATACTTAGTCATCTTAGACTGGATCAACTGCTTCTGTGCGTCATTTAAGTTCCGATTTGGATCCTTCTTAGCAACAGTCATAAGAAAATATTATTGAAGAACAGAGACAATATAAACACCTATCAACTAATTATCAATAGGCAAATAATATGATTTTAATACTAATAGACTAGGAACGTTATTTTTTGCAACTAAAAAAACCACCCGGTGGTGGCCTCTTTAGAAAACTTTATATGCTCGTTTACGGCGGATAGGTGCCGTTTACTGTCCTAAAACATTACTATCATAGCGAATTTGTTTTTTAATGCAAATTGTGTAAAAGTGCATGATGATTATTTGGTGTTTTAAAACTTCACCAATTAAAAGGCTACTGTAGCCGCTCGCCCATTACTGCCCCTTAACATCTATGACTACAATCTTTTAAAAGACTGACAAGAAGCACTTGACGGTCTTGTATTGAACGTGCCCTAATATTTAATTATTACAAGAAAAGTGAGTTTTAGTGCACCATCAAATGTAGTGAACGTAAATACAATATGTACATGCAGTGTCTACTACCCATTGCATACATACCAGTGAGAGGTAGTAGTTTAAAACTAATTTAACAATATTTTATGGAAAAAGAATTCACACCAATGCCAAAGTTTTGTATTGGTGACTATGTGGTTTGTATTACAGGCAGGGAGTTGATCCTTGGAACTATTAATCGAGCATTTAAGGATCTCGATGATGGAAAGGCAATTTGGATGTATAACTTAGAAGGGGGAGGGGTATTCGACGAAATGAAGATAACAAAATATGAAAAAGGAGGTGTTGTTTATTTATGAAAAAAACACAGTCTTTTTTTAAGGGGGTGAGAAGTAAAATTGCTATCGAAATTTCTAAAAAACCTGCTGTTTTGATCATCCTATATCGACTAGCAATGTTCACTCCGAGAACAGGGGACGAGGAAAAAAAATGGGTACTTATAAAATGGGGAGATATTGGCTTATCAAGGCAACAATTCAGGGATGCAAAAGACTATATTGTGAGGAACCATCTAGGAACCATCAGAAGAACCATATGGGGAACCATGTTTAAGCTCATTGGTAACAGCGTTTTTGACATCAACGAAGAGGATGGGAACCATATGAAGAACCATCGAGGAACCATATCAAGTATACAAGAAGGTAACAAGAAGATTAAACAAGAAGATATATATAGCGATTTAGAAAAAAATTCTGACCAGAACTTACCAGAGAAAAAACCAGAAGACCTTCCAAGTTCCGTGAAGGTTTCCGCGCTCCACGAAAAAGTACTGCACCTGGGTGAAGATTACGGCGTGAAGTTAGTAACCAAGGGAATACGGTTTGAGAAGATTGAAGCAGCATACCAGCACGATCATGTTCTAGCTGTGGCTGAGGCTTTGTTCCTTTGGGCTGTAGATAGCAAAAACTTGAAGGAGGTTTCAACGGCAAGGCTCAAGAAGTTCCTCATCCAAGATTTGAAATATCGAGCTGAAAAGCAACAAAACAAGTGGGCCGGTGTTTCTGATAAGGCTAGGGTTTTCAACACTAAAACAAACTACACTGACAATGGCTTACAAAAGTCACAAAGTGCCACTTTCCCTAATGATAAAAACTTTCTAGAAATGCAACGACAGAGCGCCATTGCAGAACGCTTTTTTAAGTGGAAGGTGAGTGGTGAAACACAGCTTCCAAAAGACCTAGAAGAGCAATTTAAGACGCTTACGGACGCTTCTTTTATCGAGTCGTGTAAGAAGTGCGTTGCTAAGAAGCTAGGAATTCAGGTAACTGAGGTAAAGATTTGATAAATGTGCAGTGTTTGTACTATACTCGAACTGTACAAAGACTACACATGCCTAAAAGAATTGATTGGGAAGCCCTAAAACAAGATTATCTTTTGAGCGAATTTGTCGATGTCCAGGAGTGGGGAAGGAATAAGCTGGGGGGAAATACGGCCGAGAAGAGCGGTCATTTTCAAAGGAAAACAGTAGGTTGGAAAGGTGAGAAAGAGGCTTTGAAGAAAGAGCAAACAAAGCTTACTGTTGAGAAAGTTATTGAAGAAAGGAGCACTGACTTAGCTAATCTATTAGGTGATGTTTATGACCATATCAAGCAAAACAAAGAGATGCTTTTTTCTGAAGGAGCTAAGGGCTTAAAGACTATCTGGGAAATAGTAATGGTAGCGAACGGATTACCAACATCTATCAGCAAGAACGAGAATACTAATCGCAACATTGACGAAGAGAAAAAGGTTTTAGAGAGTTTGGTTAATGTAGCGAAGAATGCAGAGTCAGCAAGAAAGAAAAAGTAAGCTCAACATTCTTCCAGAGGAAGATCTTAAAACCATACTTAAAAGGGTTAAGGTAGAAGATTTAACACTAGACCAACAACGCTTAGTAATTCGTAGTAAATGCTATTACGACAAGCGCTTCTTTGCTACGTACATCACGGAGCGATGGACGAGTGATAAGAAAAGCGGAAAGCGCTATAGCATACCACCATTTCAAATAAATTTATTAGAGTTATCAAGTAGTGGTGAAGATGTTTTGTTCATTATTCCCAGAGGATATTCAAAAACAACTATTGTTTCAAAAATAGGATCTTTATGGGACCTATTGTTCCAAGAAGAGCAATCAATCTTACTGATCATGTCAAAAGGTTTAGGAGAGGAGGTGATCGGTGATATTCGTTATGAGCTTGAGAATAATGAGAAGATAAGGTGGATATGGGGAGACCTTGTTCCGATGAGTAACAAGTCAGAGAAGACCAACGAAAAATGGAGACAAAGAGAGTTGCAACTGCTTAATGGGTGTAGCATTAAAACCTTAACGAAAGGCGAGGCAATACGTGGAAGCCGACCTACTAAGGTTATTATTGATGATCCTCAAGAGAACAAGGATGTAAAGAATCCTATTCGAGCAGATGAGTTTTATAATTGGGTCTTCACAAGTGTTTATGGAGCGATAAACCCTGATGAAGGCTCAATGGTTGTGCTCGGAACAATCATCAGTAACAATTGTTTTGTTAATAAGCTTAAGCAGTCTGCTGAGCAGCAACAATTCAAAGTTATAGAATTCCCAGCCATATTGAATTTCAACAAGGAAGAGTTTACCGGAGAACCTCTTTGGCCTGATAGGTGGCCACTCAGTAAGCTTAAGCAGCGATGGAACAAGCTGAAGGAGAAAGGTTTTATGCAGGAGTACATGAACGTACCATTAATTCTCAATGGCTCTCCTGTTTTTGATGATGAAGACAAGAAGTTCTTAGTAGCAGTGAAGCCGTTAAGCATCGAATCTTCAGTCAAGTGGTTCGTTAGTAAAGAGTCGAGAAAAGAGTTAGATGTGGTTATAGGTGGAGACTTGGCTCATGGATCAGTTGATGGAGATTATACGGTCTTTACTGGACGATTGAGGACTGGCGAGTTGGTGTTTCAGTACAGGGGATTTATTACGCAGGACAGGATGGCTGCATTGTTAGACACTATCGTTGTGCAGTTCAAGTCAGTGTTTATTGTTCCTGAGAACAATGGCGCTGGGGCTTTTATACTTGAGACAAAGAGGTATCCATGGCGTCAGTACATGTACAAGCAGAAGACCATGGACAAGGTAATCATGAAGGATCAAGACAAGTATGGTTTTAATACCAATGAGAAAACAAAGGAGATTCTTGTGTCAGACCTCAGAAAGTTTATGAGGATATCTCGTTTCGAAGTGACAGAGGAAGAATTTGAGGAGATTAATTATTTCTACTACAACAACACTAATGGAGGAATGTCAGCCATAAGCCCTTATCACGACGATACGGTTATTAGTGATGCGTTAGTAATACAGGGAATTGTTAGGGGAAGAGTGAAGGCAAATGTATATAATTAATCAACTGCACTTGTACAGTTGCTGTACAGTATCTAGAATGTAGACGTCTAAGAAAATTGATGAAACTATTCGGTAAGCAGTTGTGGGGTGCAGAAAAGAAAGAATCTTCTATTCCAATTCAATCTGCATACAATCCACAGTTTTCACTACAAGACAGCAGGAAACTACAAAGTTCAGAGATGTACTCAGGTTGGGTTTCTAGTTGTGTTAAGGCTATTGCAGAAGAAGTGGCACGTATAGAACTTGTACTCTACAGAAGAAGTGGAAAGAAAGTTGAAGTTATTGAAGAGCACCCAGCACTAGATCTTTTAGATTATGTGAATGAGTTTTTTACTAAGTTCACCTTATTTGAAAGGCTTCAGTCTAATCTTGAGCTAAAAGGAAATGAGTATTGGTACCTAGAGAGAAAGGGAAAGACAGGGCCAATAATTGCAATATACCCGCTTAATCCTGATGCTGTTACTCCAGTGAAGAGTGATTTTTATATTAAACATTACGCATATCGAGTTAACGGTAAAGAAATAAAACTCAAGCCAGAACAAGTAATCCATTTTAAAACATATAATCCATTTAGTGATATTGTCGGTCTGTCAACGATTGAGTCAGCAAGGTTGATTATTGAAACTGATGTTTTTAGTAGAGAGTACAACCGTAGATTTTTTGCTAATGATGCAACACCAGGAGGTGTCTTGAGCCATCCGGATGAGCTTGACCAAATATCTGCTGATGCAATTAAGGAAAAATGGAATGAATCGTATGGTGGTTATAAGCGTGCATTTAAAACAGCATTGTTGTCTGGTGGGTTAACCTACACATCAATTACGCCGAAGCATAGTGATATGCAGTATATCGAGCAGTCAAAACTTAATAGGGATGACATTCTCGCCATGTTTCGTGTGCCTAAGAATATCTTAGCGGTACTTGAGGATGTGAACTATGCAAGCGCTAAGACTGGGAACTATGTGTTCTCATTGAGAAACATATCTCCAAAGATGCATAGGATTGTGGACACTCTCAACGAGTTCTTTCTTCCCTTATTTGGAGAAGGTGATATTTGGTTTGAATTTAAGAGTCCTGTGCGAGAAGACATATTAGAGCTAACTCAGGTTAACCAAATCCTTTTTGCAAATGGTCAGTTAACGATGAATGAGTGGAGACAACGAAGCGGTTTATTACCTATTGAGAATGGTGATCAAGTATTCCTACCATTCAACTTATCTCCATACGGAAAGCCAATACAGCAAAAGACTCAAGAGGTGGCAACATCATTAACAAAACTATCACATGAAATTAAAGACTCTGTTCTTTCTCAGCTGCACTTACATAAGCTTGAGAGTGCAAACTGTACTAAGGAGGTTTCGCCTGAGGCATCTCATAAGAATGAATCGAGTGATGAACAGTCTCACAAGAGATTCCAACTAAGAATGGATCCTCATAGTTTTGAAGACTTGGGCCAAAAGATTAATGGAATGATGCGTGTTCGTGAGGAGCCATATGTTAAGAAGGCTCAAACAATAATGAACAAGCTATTTGCTGATCAGAGAGAAGAAGCAATTGCTAATCTGCGTTCATACATGAAGAAGGGAATTAAGAGCACTAAGGCTAAGTTACCTGAATTTATTGATATCGCTAAACAAGTAAAAGTTACCATTGATTTGTTTAAGCCGATCATGGAGGAGTTTGTGAATAAGGAAGGTCAGACAGCATTTGCAGCGCTTGGATTAAAGGCTGAAGATTTTGATATTGCTGCTCCAAATGTAAGAAAGTACTTAGAGGCTAGCGTAAAGAAATTTGCTAATGAGGTTACTACAAACACCAGCACAATGATTCGTCAGCAAATTGCTGATGGCCTTGAGAGCGGCGAGGGAGTTCAGGCTATTACATCAAGAATTATTGATTTGTCCGGTCTTTCTGAGACGCGCTCAGAGCTTATTGCAATTACTGAGATACATCGTGCGCAGGGAAATGCAGAGATTCAAGCGTGGGAGCAATCTAATGTTGTAGTGGCAAAGATTTGGTACACGGCACTTGATGAAAGAGTCTGTGTTGAGTGTTCTTTAATGCACGGAAGAGAGGTAGATCTAGGAGATGCGTTTGTTAGCGTATCTGATTTAAGAGATATGGGTTACCAAAACTACGATGGGGCAGTTGAAATTGCTCAGCTTCATCCTCGCTGTAGATGTTCGATCATTCCAGTTGTTAAGGGAAAAGATTAATAAAAGCTAATTAACATATATGCAAACGCAAGAAACCATCAAAGTATATTCAGAAAAAGCAGCTAAAGAGCTTAAACAAGCACTAAGCAAAATCACCCCAAAGAAAAAAGTACAAGGAGATGGTGAGTTTGAGGTGGTTGCTACAACTGAAGGAGTAGACAGAGATGGCGAGGTAATACAAGTAAGCGGATGGGATTTTAAAAACTTCTATAAAAATCCAGTTCTTTTATGGGGTCATGAGTATGAAGAATTACCAATAGGCGCAGTAACAGAGCTGCGAGTAGAAAATGGATCAGTGATAGCAAAAGGATTATTTGCAAGATCAGAATTTGCCCAAGAGGTGAGGGCTCTTTATGATGATGGTTTTCTCAAGACAGTATCAGTCGGTTTTATACCACATGAGCGCAACGGAAACGTTATTACAAAGGCTGAGCTATTAGAGTTGAGCTTTGTATCAGTTCCAGCAAATCCAGACGCATTAGATCGTTTAAAGAGTTTTGAGGCTAAGTACCTCAATGTTTCTATTGAGAAGAAGGAAGAGAAGAAAGAGGTAGAAGAGACAGAGCAAGTGGCTCCCACAGAAGAGGAGCAACCTAAATTAGAATCCACAACAGAGCAAGTCGCTGCAAATCTCATTGCTGAATATCCAACGAGCAATGAAGCAGTGAAAGCTCACATAGCGGAGAAAGCAGGACGTGTCCTGTCTGCAAAAAACAGGACATTGGTGGAGGATGCGGTTAACGCATTACAGGCACTGCTTAGCGCCTCTGAGACACCAGAAAAAGATATTCAGGAAGAGGCATTTGAACTGAAGAGAGATATGCAGTTGGTCGCAAAGATTACAAATGGAGTTCTTTCGAAGTTTAAAGGCTTTGAGCAAAAACTTTAAAACTTTACTTATTTATGTCAGCTAATCCACAAGTATTAACCGAAGAGAAGATGGCCGAAATGATAGCTTCTGCTATCACAAATGGTCTCGAAAAAAATCTTGGAGCAGTTGTAGAGGAAAAGATCCAAGCAGAGGTGAAAAAGCTTAATCTCGACAAAATCGACCTTAAGCATAAAGTGTTGAGCGAGGCAGATGAAAAATCTTTACCTGGTCTTACAGATCAGCAAGAGGCTGCTCGCAAAGCTTCTACAACAACTCGCTTTATTAAGGCGTTATTTAAAGGTGATTTCCAAGCTGCTGCTACCTTGAAGGGTATGTCAGAGGGAATTGACTCAGAAGGTGGTTTCACAGTTCCAGAAGAGACAGCAGCAGAGTTGAACCGCATTGTTGAAAATGTTGGTTTGATTCGTAAGTTATCTCGCAACATTCCTATGACTCGCGACAGCTTGAACCTTCCAATTCTTGGAAGCGCTGCAAGTGTTAGCTGGCCAGGTGAGGCAGTTGCAGGAACAGATGGTTCTCCAACTATCAGCAATGTTCGTTTGTTAGCGAAGACTGCTGTAGGTTTGGCTCCAGTTACTAATGAACTTCTTCAAGATTCAAACCAAGACATTAGTTCAATGATCATGGAGTTAATGGGAGAAGCATTGGCAACAGCTGAGGATACACAAGGTTTAGTTGGAACTGGATCACCTTTTACTGGTGTTCTTTCTGACTCAACTGTGAACCTCACAACTATGGGATCTACAAAGACTGCATTTACTGATGTTACATTAGCAAACTTGCGCGACATGGTTAGCCAAATCAAAATGGCTGCTTTGCCTCGTTGTGTTTGGGTTATGTCTCCTACAGTATTTGGTGCAGTACAAAAGATTACTGAGAACAGCCAATCAATTGTTACCTTCCAAAATCCAATTGTTCCTAACACCATCACTGGTGGTTTGTTAATGCCAGCAGGATACATTTGGGGTTACCCAGTGTACTTGAGTGAAGTTATGCCAGCTGTATCAGCTTCAGCTGTGTCTACAAAGTTCTTGATTTTCGGTAACTTTGATTACTTCTTCTTCGGCAACAGACAAGGAATGAACATGGAAATTTCAGGTCAAGCAACTGTTGGAAGTGTAAATGCTTACGCTTCAAATCACTCAATCGTTCGTGTGATTCAGCGTGTAGGTATGGCAGTTGGTATCGGTACTGCTTTTGCAGCATTGAAGACAGCAGCAAGTTAATATTTTTAATACTTTTACTTTATGAATAGCTACAGATTTTCTAAACAAGTCATGTGTGATGGCAAGTTATACCTTAAAGATTCCGTCCATACGCTCACAGAGCAAGACGCCTTGAATTTTGAGGAAGCTGTAACACAAGTTCATGGCAATGATTCTTCGGTAAACGGCGCAGCTGATTCAGCAAGTTCTCCTGTTACAAAAGTTGCTTCAGCACACCCAAACAAGATGATGAAGTCCAAGAAACAGACAACGAAGTAGATCCGTAGCTATTCATTTAATTTACTCTATATGGATATCAGCAAAAATTATAAAGTCATCTCTCTTGTTAGACCACAAGTAGCTACATCAACTGTTACTGGTACTGGTGTAGACACTTTAGGTTATGGAGACGATGCTATGGTTATTGTAGACCTTGGTGCTGCATCAGGAACTAGCGCGACTAACGATATTGTTATTCAAACTTCAGCTGATAACAGCACTTGGACTACGAGAACTACTTTCGCACAACTTACTGGAACCTCAGACAATACTTTAGCAGCTGGAAAAGTAGTATTAGATGGAGCTAGCAGACGTTATGTTCGCGCTGTAGCGACAATCGCTGGTACATCTCCTTCTTTTGCATTTGCTGTTTCATTGGTACTTGAGGCTCAGCTAGGAAAGTCTGACCTTAACTCATTGACTGCTGCGTAAGCAATCAGGGCATGGGACTAAAAGACCATGCCCAATCTTCACTTTAAAACACTATGGCTGCATACGACCTCACAACATCTACTGATGTAAAAAGTTATCTTGATATCACTGCGTCCACATGGGACACCCTCTTAGCAAGTTTAGTAACCAACTGTAGTGTGTGGATAGAAAACTATTGTGGAGGAAGACGATTCAAAAATAGTGGGTCTGATGTCACTGAGTATTATGACGGTGACCCTAACCTAGAAGGAAAGAAGATTATATTTGTGAGGAATACCCCTATCATTTCAGTAACGAGCGTTTCATACGCTAGCGGAAGCTTAAGTAGTCCCACTTGGATAGCATTTGATGCTACCAGCTACTACGTACGAAATGATAGAGGTGGTCAGTTAATATTTGATTCGTTACCACAAGGAAATCAGAATATCCGAGTTATTTATCAAGGCGGATACTCAACAATTCCTGAAGACCTAGCACTAGCATGTATTCAGCTTGTAGCTAGAATTTTTAATAAAAGAAAATCTGAAGGTGTTCTAAATGAGTCAGTTGGGGGAGCTAGTGTTTCATGGGATAGAGAACTAACGCCAGAACTAAGAAAAACACTTAACAGATACCGAAACCATGCTGTCTAGATATAGCTACAATACATCAGCTACCGTGAAGCGTCAGGCATATACTGCTGATAAATCTACCTATTCTACAGTAAGTGGCACTATAAATGGTTATTTCGCTCCTACGGCCACTAATGAAAGCACTGGGTACCAAGGAATTATTAGTCAGTCATATCAATTTGTTACTGATGGTCAGCAGGATATTAGGGCTAATGATAGGCTAACAATTAACTCTGAAGAATACGGTGTTAAGGGAATACAGAGATTCACGCTGTTATCACAAGACGTTTTGCTATGTACTCTCAACAAGAGTGTTAAGAAATAATTATGCCAGCTGATATTCAAGTGGAAATTGTTGGGATGGATAAGCTGCAAAAAGCATTTAAAGAGTCGCCAAAGATTGCATCAAAGTGGCTAAACACTGCTGTTAAGCAAGGAATATATACACTACTAGCGAATGCAAGAAAGGCAGCTCCAGTTGACCAGGGATTTTTGAGAAATGCGGGCATGGTAACAAGCTTTGAGATACTAAAAGGTTTAATTGAAAATAGAGCACCCTATGCCTTGTATGTTCATGAGGGAACAAGGCCACACTATGTTCCTATGGGAGCTATAAGCGGTTGGGCACAGCGTCATGGTGTCCCTGCATACTTTGTACAACGAGCAATACTCAGAAAGGGGACTAAAGCTCGTCCATTCTTCAAAGATTCAGTTGAAGCATCACAGGATGATATCAATAAATACTTCCAGGATGCAGTAAAAAATATAGTTAAAGACTTAGCTAAATAATATGGCCTTCGAAACAATCCGTACCGCAATAAAAAGTAAATTGAATACAGTGACGCAATTAGCCTTTGTAGATGATAAGCACCACACTGATATAACAGGCTACCCAGCAGCTACATTCGAGCCAGTGCGTCTCGATAATGAATTTTATACAAGTACTGATAACAAGAGAGCTTATCAGTTCACAATCCTTATTCATCAAGAAATAGATACTATAGGAAGAGATGAGGCTGTAAGGATCTTGGATGCTGCTGTAGATGCAGTAAAGAGTGCATTTGACACTGACTATACATTGGGTGGTGTTGTAGACTATATGGAGGCAATAACAGTAGATTTTTCTGAGTATGTGGAAGGTAATGCGAGCACTAAGGTTGCTATTCTCAAGCTAGTTTGCGTGTCTGAAGAGATAGTGACAAGTTAAGTACAGTATTCCCATTTTGTACAGTACATGTATACTTTGGGTGTACATGATTCTCTATGCCAAAAAACAAGGAAGCAAAAGAAGTTAGCTTAGTCGAAAATCTCACGGAATTTAATTTCCCTGAGCATGATGTGACTATTTTAGCTGAGAGTATTCGTGATGCAGAAGCTAAGTTGCAAGAAATTTTAAAAAGTAAATTAAAATAACTTATGTCAAAGGAGATAGGTCGCCAAGCCTCAATTGGTATCGGTAAAGAATCTACTAGAGGCACAGCAGTTGCTTCAACTTATTTTGTACCTTGGATGAGTATTGATGGCATTGACGATAAAGTAGCTACAGTAGTAAACGAGACAGCACTGGCTAGATTAGAAAATTCTGATGGCTATGCAGTTACTAGAAAGTTTGCAGAGATTGGATGGTCAACAAAAATGAAGGATAGCCACTTTGGTCTTTTGCTTCTTTCATTGTTTGGAACAGACACTCCAGTAGCAAAATCATCGCCTAATACATCAGTTTACGACCACACCTTTACTGTACTTCAGACTGTACAACATCCATCACTTACTATCTCTTATAAGGATCTCAACGTAGACCTAAGATATGCAAATGCAGTTGTTAACTCTTTGAAGATCAATATTGAGCGAGGTAACTATGTGATGTACGACGTTACCACAATGTCTAAGGCATCAGCTTCAGCATCTAATACGGTTTCATTCACTCAAGAAAATGATTTCTTGCCACAGCACTTAACATTTAAGACAGCTACCACACAATCTGGATTAAGTGGTGCTAGTGCTGTGAATATAAGAAACGCAACAATCGAATTCTCACAAAACCTTGTATTTGAAGATGTATTAGGAAATGTGGCACCTAATGATGTTCTTAATCAGTCATTCGGTGTTAAAGGTTCAGTGACTCTCGTGCATACAGACACTACATACTCAGCACTACAAATGGCTGGTACGTATCAAGCACTACGCTTTGACCTCGTACATTCAACAACTATTGGAACAAGTTCAAATCCAGAGTTGAAGATCGATTTGCATCGCTGCTCAATTACAAACTATTCAAAGAGATTAGGAATAAATGACATTGTTGAAGAGTCTTTTGACTTCCAAGGACATTACAGCTTAACAGATAGCAAAATGGCTACTGTGATCCTTACTAATTTAGTTGCATCTTACTAATAAAAACTATGAAGATTCTTAAATTTAAATTGCCGGTAAGTGGTTGTGAATTCGACGTGGATTCAGAGCCAATGTTCGGTGATATGGATGATATTGAGAACTTTGTTTTGAATAATACGAGTGGTCATATTGAGGATAAGGAATGGAAGTCTGAATTTAAGGGTGATGTGCTAAATAATCTTAAGTATTTTAAGGCTAAGGTTCTTGTTAAGGGGATCTATAACGAAGACGGCAATAGGGTGAATGGCGATACAATTGATTTGGTTCGTGCCATGAATCCAAAGGATGGTGAGTTTCTTTTAAATAAGGTGGAGGAAGTTATTACTGAATATAAAAAAAAATTGAGTTAGATCGTGAAGCAATTGATCAGTATGTGCGATATGGTAGCAACAAGTCAGAGGGTATTATACCTTTTTTAGCCTTAGAGCTTGGGGTATTACCTGGGGATCTAAGAAAGCAGAGCGAGAGAGATATAAGAGCATTACAGAGCTACTTAGAAAGCCTTGCTAGGAGAGCTAAAAGTAAAACTTAAAAGATACGATGGCAGACACTACTCAGTTAACGATACAACTCAACGCCAAGGATGAGGCCAGCAAGAAAATTCAAGATGCTGGAAAGAAGATTACAGAGACCGTAAAAGGCATTGGAGAGGCTGCTAAAAAGATATCGGTAGTGTCTACTGCTGCACTAGCTGGGATTGCTGGTTTCGCTGTTAAGTCAGTTAAGGACTTCAGTGGAGTAGCTGAGCAACTAGATAACATGCATAAGAGTACTGGTGTAGCAGTACAATCTCTTTCTGCATTGAAGTATGCAGCTGATCAAACTAGCGTGCCATTAGAGACAATGACTACTGGCATTAAGAAGTTGCAACTCTCTCAAAATGATCTTAAGGGTTTTAAAAAGAACCTTGATGATATCGGTTTAACATCTAGGGAGATATTAAATATCCCTATTGAGGAGCAGTTCTTTAAGATTGGTAATGCAATATCTAAGCTACCAGATCCTACAGATAGAACTATTGCGTCAATGCAGTTCTTTGGAAAAACTGGTACTGATTTACTACCTATCTTTGGTGAAGGAGCAACCACATTAGAAGAGTGGACAAGCAAGGCCAAGAATATGGGTTTGATACTTGATACAAAGACAATTGATTCAGCATTAAGAGCGGATCAAGCATTTGATGATTTTGATGCAACTATTAAGGGTGTAGTGAACACAGCTTCAATTCAGTTTTTGCCGATTGTTACTGATATGGTTGAGGGGTTGCAGCCAATGATTAAAGCAGTTGGTGATTGGGCTGCTGCTAACCCTGAATTAGTTAAACAGATTGCTGAATGGACAGTAAAGATCCTTTTAGCTGGTGCTGCGCTAGGTCCTTTAGTAAAAAGCGTAGAAGCATTTGGTGCGGTGATTAAAATATCTAAAGAGATAGGAGAGGTAAGTGCTGCGCTGAAGGTTTTAACTGGTATAGGTCTTGGACCTTGGGGCCTAGCACTTGCTGGTATTGTTGTTTCTCTCACATTCATTATGGAGAATGGTGGGACGATTAGTAGCGCAATTGAAGCAATTGCTGAGAAGCTTGGTTTAGCAGATACAAGTGCTAAAAACTTCGCCACGAGCATGAAGAATGTAAACGGAATAGTTGGACAAGTTAGTAGCTTGAAACCTGAGGTAGTAGACTCGTATGCAAAAAGCTTTGGTGGAAAGCCATTAACTGGACTACCTTCAGGAAGTTCTATTATGGCTGGAACAGTAAGTGCAACGCTAGGACAGGGAAGCGGAAAAACCTATGTTCCTGATTCACAACCATTTGCTGGCATAACCAACTGGTGGAATGGATTTGCAGAGGGAGGAAGGCCACCTAGAGGAGTTCCATCAATCGTGGGTGAAAACGGTCCAGAAATGTTTTTGCCTGATCAATCAGGAACGATCATCCCTAATTCCCGAATGGGTGGCGGTACTACGGTGAATATCACAGTAACGGGCAACACGCTACTTGATGATAATGCCGCTACAAAGATTGGTGACATGATCTTTAAACAACTGCGCTACCAGATAAAGATATAGAATATGGCATTGCAGCTTTATGTAAATGGCGTTGAGAAGACAAGCATTATCCAATGGGATTCTTTGCAGTTAACTGAAAACCTCACAGACGAGATTGATACGCTATCATTTCAATGCTCGAAGTTTGGATCAAGGACATTTAGCCCGGTAATTCTGGATGAGGTTACTTTGTATCAGGATTCAGTAAAGGTGTTTGGAGGAAATATAGTTGATATCAATGAGGTTAGCGGAGCTGCTGATCATATTATTTATCAGGTAACTGTTAAGGACTACAGCCATGTTATGGATAGGTTCTTAGTAGTTGAATCATATGAGAATAAGCCAGTAATAAACATAATTTGTGACATCCTTAACAAGTACATAAACAAGAATGATAGGGTCGAAATAGCAATGTTTGAGACCAATGAGATTTGGAGTGCTGGTAGCGCCAGCACATCTACGTACCGTGTAGGTGACCAAGGAAGGCTATTAACAAGCTCAGGATCAACGACAACCGCTTACCGTGATGTCACACTCAACTTGCAGCCAACTGGATTTGCTACGAGTGATTATATTGATTTGGATGTGAACGTTGATGCTCCGGCTAACATATCGAGTGTAGTTATAAAGTTGGGTAACGCGGCAATGACTGCATACTACTCAAAGGACATTACCAGTAGCTTAACTACTACAGGTTGGAATCTAGTGCATTTAGTAAAGTCTGGATTCTCTACCACTGGATCTCCTTCATGGTCATCAATTGCAAGGATACAGATAGAGGTAACCGCACTTGCATCTACAACGGTGAATGTGGTTTTTGATAACTGGCAGATGGTAAAGTCCTCAGCATTTACTCGCAATGGTGCTCAGGGAGCGTTGCAAAGTGTTAGCTATATAGCGTTTAACTATTCTCAACCATCTAAGGCACTACAACGCTTAGCTGAATTGTTTCAGTGGCATTGGTATGTAGATCAAGATAAAGATATTCATTTTTTTGCAAAGCTTACTGAACTATCGCCATTCAATCTATCTGACACAGCAGGAAACCACATCTATAACTCACTAGTATTACGCAAGAGTGCCGATCAGCTAAGAAACTCTATCTATGTTCGTGGTGGTGACTACCTTGCTAGTTCCATTACCGACAACCTTTCACATCAAGCTGATGGAAGCAATAAGTTCTTTAAGATGGGATATAAGTATCAAAACTATAGCCTTACTCAGAATTCAGTTGCTAAAGCAGTCGGTGTAGAGAATCTGGAATCCTTTACAGCTAATGTTAGTGCTAAGCAGACAACGTCCGGAGTAGCTAACTTGTCCATTGGAGATGCTGCTGCTCGCACCAGGCAGTCACAGCAAATAATAGTTACTTCAAACAACGCCAGAAGAAACTCAATAAAGATAAGGGTTAAAAAAGTAGGAGCACCAGTAGATAACTTACAAGTACAGCTATTCTCAGATAGTGGCAGCAACACACCATCGGCATCAAGTATCTCAACAGCTGGCACAGTTACAGGAGGTACTCTAACAACATCATATGTAGAAACTACCTTTTCTTTTACAGGAAGTACGGTTATGAGTTCCGGTACTAAATACCACGTTGTTGTGACTAGGTCAGGCGCCAATGATGCGTCTAACTATTATCAGATAGATGCAGGTAATTTAGGTGACTATGACGGTGTGAGTAATGCGTACAATGGGGCTACTTGGTCAGCTAATTTAAATAAGTTCTACTTTATTGAACTGCTCGATTATGAGGCTCTCTATAACTTCAACGAAAAACTGTTAACATTCCAAACCGCTCCTACTGGATCTGACGTTATCGTGTGGACAGGTCAACCGTACTTGCCAGTCATTGTACAGTTCAAGGATAACACCTCTATAGCGACCTATGGAGAGTATCAGCATAAGATTATCGACAAAACAATTAAGTCAACATCAGGTGCACAACAGAGGGCACAGCAAGATCTTCTCGAATGGGCTGCGCAGGTAACTGAAGGGTACTTTGTTACCTATACAGCAGGTTTGCATGCTGGACAGACTATCAATATACAGTCAACTATACGTGGCATAGACGAGGACTACCTCATTAAATCAATCAGGGCTAGTGCTAGAGGTCCAAACCAAACTGGAGCCACTGACCACATAGAGTACAAAGTAGATGTTGTTAGTACAAAGACAATGACACTACTGTACTGGTTACAGGCACAGGCAACAAAGGATGAGAAGGAAGTTGTTATTAGTGAAGACGAGCTGCTTAATAAGATTGAAAGTATCTATGAGTCTGTTTCTGTTTCTGAGGTTTATAGTAGTGACTTATGTACAGAAAGAGTTTGGTCAAATGATGCTGGCACCACAACAAGCAAGCTTCTTTGGGATGGTGTGAGTTGTGATCGATGGAATTAACTAAATATAATGAATACATTATTAGTAGAGGATGGGATAGTTGCAAGTGGTAGATTTATAGCATGTCTGCGCGATGCAGTTACAGGAGAGGTAAAAGACACTAGATACTCTAATAATCTTGTTTGTGATCGTGGAAAGAATATTGTAGCCGCAAGACTAAATAACGAAACTACCTATACTGGAATAATAAACTACTTAGGAGTAGGAACTGGAACAACTACGCCATTATCAACGGACACCCAATTACAGACTGAGCTAGCGCGCACAACTGTTTCTAGCTCAAGTAGGTCTAATAGCCAAACAACGCTTAACTTCTTCTTTAATTCATCTACAGCGAATGGGACTATCACTGAAGTTGGTGCATTTATAGATGGATCTGCATCAGCTAACTCCGGGCAGATATGGAATCACGCCTTGTTTAGCCCATCAATTACGAAGACAAGTGCTGAGACTTTGACTATCACTTTAGTATCAACAATTTCTTGATAGTTCTTATACAGTACATGTACACTATGTGCGTAGCACATATATAGTACTAAAATGCCAATATCAAGTACGGTAGTAGCAGGTAATCCAGCCTTAGCTAGTCAATATAATAATCTTCGCATAGACGCACTAGCAACAATAGACTCGGTTATTGCTGGAGAAGCAATAGCTGCAACGACAACTGTATCCAGCGTTACTTTACCCACGCTTGTTTATCAGAATTCAAGTAATGGAAAGTGGTACAACGCTAGTGCAAGTACAGCAGCGCCAGGATGGGCTCAGGCAGTTGGTATGGCTTACGAGGCAGCAGCAGGTGATGGGTCAACATTCAGAATCTATCTTCCAGGATCATTAGTTACAGGATCAGGAATGACCGCAGGAACTGCAATGTTCCCATCTTCTACTTCGGGAGGCATCGCAGCTTTTAGCACAACCACCACACTTTATTATAAGTGGATTGGAACTTGTTTATCTTCAACATCATTCCACTTTTGTCCCACATCAAACACTACATTAATAGAGAGTAATCAAATATACCTAACAGCGGGAGAGGCTATTTTACTTAATGCGCTTTGCTATATAAAACAGTCTGATGGATTGGTGTATAACGCTGATGCGGACACATTGGAGTCAGGTAACGCAATAGCCTATTGTGTATGCCAATACGCAACATCAGCATCAGGGCAGACGTCAAGATTTAAAACGATAGGAGGAAAGGCAACAATGCTAGGAACATTCGCAGCAGGTAATATAGTGTATCCATCATCTACAGCTGGCGAGGTTTCTACTACCCGTCTAAGAGGTGGAAGAATGATTGGTATAGCAATATCTTCTTCAGTTGTTTATTTATTCCCAGGACAGCCCAATACTCCAGAGTTAATTTTCAATACTGTTGCCGGAGAGAACTGGTCAAAGGGAGATCTTCTCTATTTTAAGAAGTCAGATAGCAGATACTACAAAGCTGATGCTGATGTTGCTGAGTCTGGTATTTGTGAGTTCCCAGCTATTGCCTATGCAACACACACAGGAGGTGCAGGGTCAGAGCAAATAGCGTACTTCCCAGGATCAATTGTTCCATTTGGAACGGTAACGGTTACAGCTGGAAATAGATTATATCCATCCGCAACTGCTGGAGCATACCAAGCAAACACACCTGCTTCTTATGACACTTTTTACCGTGTCATTGGACAAGGAAATAGGACAGATACGGTTAACTTCCAACTACAGGAAATGCAGTTCCTTCCTACTGGTATCCAGGAGAAGGGATTTGCTTCAGGTGGCACTCTAGCAAACAACACAGTAACAACGGCGGCGTCTGAATTCTACTTTGGTGTGCAATTCAGGAAAACTATGGTTAACACACCTTCATCTATAACTGTCACCTCAGTTGCTTCAGTTAATTTAACTATTGATCCACCAACTACTATCGACATTACAAGATTCGGCTTTAATTTAGCAGCTGTTAGGGTTTCTGGTAACGGATTATATCGTTTTAGCGGAACCTATCTAACAGTTGGTAACTAATATAAAAACATGATTACTTCTATAGATTTTAAAAAGAAACAATTCACCTACCTACACGATACAGTTGAAACTACTGTTTTGTTTAGGGATATAGAGATTAGTGATGCTTGGTTAAAGAACAAGGTAATAAGCTTTGAGCATTTAGATAGTTTGGGGAAGAAGTGTAGGACAACACTTTCACGCAATGCTTTTACAGACAACATCGCGTTTCATAATAAGGAGGTGCGCGGTGAAGCCATGTATGAGTTAGATAGAAATATATTTTTACTGTATCGCCACCTAGAAGGAGAAACACTAGCTAATGCGCACCTAGAAGTAGAAAACATTGAGAAACAAAGAAAGGAGTTAAAAAAAAAAAAAAAGGCATATAAAGAAAGAGTAGATGCTATTATTAAAGCTCACGTTGAAAAGGAAAATGAGAATGCAGAAATAAAAGCATCTAAGGAGAAGCTAAATGAACTAGGAAGAAAACTTGCCAGTACAAATGATGAGAAAGAGAAGGAGTCTTTAGGAGAAGAGCTTGCGGCACATATGTCACTAGATATGCATTTGCGAGAAGAGCATAAGATACCAGACAGGCCATCGATACCTGCTATGGATTTTGTTGTGTCTCACGAAATGAAGAAGGTTATTGCAGTAGCTTTAGATGATTCAATACCTCACGTAAACCTCAAAAATGTAACCGTAGCAATCGCTAATGAGGAGTTGCGTAAAAAACTATCAAGTTAAATGGAAATACAATGTCTTTAAAACAATCAGCAGTAGATAATGGTGCTATCCAACGAGACCTAGGTACTCTCTTTCAACTAGCAAAAGATATTCAGTCTACGGTAGTTAGGGTGGAACAAAACCAAAAAGACACAGTGAACGAGATGAAGGTTGTGTATGCAACAAAGCTTGAATTGGATCAGGTTAAGAACATAGCAGAAAAAACAAGTAAGAAAGTTGATGAAGAGCTCCCAAAAATTGCAGAGCAAATAAAAAATGCAAATAGCTTATTTGGTATTGGCTCAAGAATAGGAAAGGTGTTTTTACTTGTACTACAGTCTGGACTAACAACACTTGTTACTTTGTATATTTCAAAGAAAGTTGGGCAATAGAAAGTTTCACTATTCTTAGTGACTGTACTTGTATACAATATGTACAGTACAGAAACTATTTACCATGAATAATTACATCCCTGTTTCAGCAGACTTAGACTTAAGCGCGGGAGCTGTAGTAATACCGAGAAACACCAATGGAGACGAGCAAATGCTTATCAATTCGTTCTCGTTAAGCGTGCCTAGTACACTAACACTCACTGTAGAGTACTCAATAGATGGTACTAACTTTACTTCACTCTACTCAGGACTAACCAACACAGAGAGAGCTAAGGGAGGTATCATGTGGAGAAAGATGCGCTTTACTAAGTCTGGTGGATCAACCAATTTCATTTCAGTAAACTATGCACAAGGAATAAGTGGTAATAATAATAGTCCAGATGCCAGCACAACTGCTGATGCAGAATCAAACTCAGTTACTACCAGAACAGGTGCACTTGCTTACTCATATAATGGATCTACATGGGATAGGGTCAGGTCAGGAATAGTGGCCGCTGCTAGTACATTCTTAGGTTGGTTAAACGTGCTTCCAGGATTGCGCTATAACGCAACACCACCAACACTCACCGACGGTAACGTAGTGGTTTTACAAGGAGATGTGAACGGCCTTTTAAAGACACGTGAGGGGTATCAGGCTGGTGCTGAGGATAATACTAATGGAAACTTTTCAGTTATTGAGAAACTCCTAGCAGGTGTATCTACTTATTCTCCTTCAGTTTTTACTAACTTTGGAGCAAACGCCACGCTTAATGTTAAGGCGTCAGCTGGAAACGTTTATGCAATTGACTGTCAAAACACCAATGCAGCAATCCGCTACATTCAGCTACACAACACAGCAACCACTCCTGCTGGCGGTGCTGTACCACTACTTTCATTTGCTATTCCAGCATCAAGCTCAAGAACAATTACGCACGACACCCTAGTTGCTGGTGGCGCTAATTTTAGCATTGGCATAGCATTTGCATTCTCTACAACACTAGGAACCTATACAGCAGGAACAGCGGCAGAGCAAAGCACCACTATTATCTATAAGTAAAATATTTATGGCTAAATGCATCATCAAATCACAAGAAGAGTTAAGTGGCGGTATATCAATATACTCAGTAGTTTTTGAGGCTGATGACGGTTATCAGGAAAGCCAAAAGTACCAATGTACAGAAGCTCAACTCAAAGATGCACTCACCCACTTTAATGACACGCACCTTGAAACTAAGGCGCAAGCTATTGTTACAAACTCACTAGATAATGAAGAAGTTGTATTAACAGTAAAGTCTTCTCAAGACGCCCAAGATAGCTTGAAGATTATTTTAGATAACGCTGAGTAGTTTGCTTTGTTAGTAACAGATATTTTATGGCGAGAACATCAACTATTAATAGGGTACAAAGGGTACCAATAGGGAAAGACTCTCTCTATTGCAAAGGGTCAACATATGTTACTTCTGGCAGCAACTTGGGAATTTCTGGTAGTTCACCATTTACTATTGCCGCGTGGGGATACGTGAACGCAGCATCAGGGACACAAACAATAATGTCTATTGGAAATGCTGCTGGAATAAATACAGGAATAATTCTCAGAAGTAGTGCTAATGCATGGCAAGTTTCAATTCAAGGTACGGGAGTTGTACCAGTTCACGCTCCAGTAATACAGCCAAACACTTTCTATGAGGTTTTTGTTTCTTATGCCGGAGGAAGTGCCCCAATTTTAATTGGTGTAAATGGTCAGGTATTGAATGGAAGCAGCTCATTAACCATGAGCTTAACAAACGCTCCAGTCATTATTGGAAGAGACTACAGTGGATCTAATGCATTAACAGGAGGCGTGAGTGACGTAAGGGTTTGGAATGTTGCCCTTACTGTGAATCAGTTAGCTGCAATGTATGCTACAAGAGTTGTGCCTACTTCTGGATTAGTTAGGAGATACTGCCTAACCGAGGGAAAAGGAACATCAGCAATAGACATATCAAGTAATAATGACACGGGAACTATTACCAATCCATTTTGGTCATTTAATAATGTTCCCTATGGTCTTCCAATAAAGCCAATAGCAAAGCCTTCTGATTTGCCAGGCTGTCTCTTTTATTATGAGGCCGATCAAGGGGTTACACTAGATGGATCAAATAAGGTTTCTCAATGGGATGACTTATCGGGAAATGGGTCACACATGACACAGGGTACGGCAGGCCTAAGGTTTGGATACACAGCCTCAAATATTAATGGCCTACCAACGGTAAACATGGTTGATGGAACGTCAAATATCATGACTGCTTCTATTAATTTCCCAGTTACCCAACCACATACGCTCATGGTATTTGCTAAATCAAATGCCACTCAACCTGCTGCTTTTTCTGGAATTTTAGCCTTAGGTAGTGGTGGATCTAGTGGGCAAACTAGCAGTATAGGAACAGACAATACGAGAAAGCTATGGTTTGGAGGTGCAGGATATGGAACGCCTACTTTTTTTGTACCAACAACTGGTAGTTCATATTTTCTTGTGAAAAGCACCGACATGAGAACTGATACAGTAACTATTAATGGTGTTGGATATGGCACATCAAAACAACTTGGTGCTTATGGAATAAGTCCACTAAACCTAGCGGTTCTTGGCCAATATAGCTCTGGTAGTAGTTCGGGAAACTGGGAGGTTGCCCTTATAGCTGGCTTTGCCAAGGAATCTCTCAACACAGAAATTAACGCTGTTGCGAATTACATTAACCAAAAATATGCAGCAGGGTTAACAGCTGGAACAAGAACGGCTACGACTGGAAGGATAGCAACTGGATGATTTAATTAAATAAATTCTATGATCTCTTTAAAGTGGCCATTAGCAAAAAATTTCATCACACAAAAGTTTGGAGAAAATCCATCAGTTTATAAACCAATGGGGCTCAATGGTCATGATGGTATTGACCTACGAACTAAAGACCAATCTGATGCTGACGGAATTCCAGGGCACACATTTGTCTATGCAGCTGCATCAGGGAAACTAGAGAACGTTCGAAATGATGGAAAGAAAGGATATGGCCTCCATATTCGTATTAGGCATACTGATGGGTCTCTAACAATCTACGGCCACCTATCTTCTGCACTACGACAACAAGGTGACACAGTAAATGCAGGTGACAAGATTGGTGTTACTGGTAACTCAGGTTTTTCCAGTGCTCCTCACTTGCACTTTGAGTATAGGCCAGTAAATGAAAGTGTTAATAACGGTTATGCAGGTGCAGTTGATCCTTTACCATTTCTTACTATGTCAGATCCTATGCAACAGTTTGATCCGGAACAAATTAAGGCGCTTAAATGGCACACAGGCAAACACTATAGCAAGATTAGTGACCCTGCAATTCTTCGCGAGCCAATGGCACGTATTGATATTATTACGTCACTGTATCGTGAGCATGAAGATTTAAAAGCACAGTTAGCTAAGCAAGGAATAACCATCGAATAATATGTCAATCATGTTACCACCACGTGTTGAATCAGCATTCGCTCCTACAAGATCGATAGTAAATGAGCCACTGGTTTAACAACAAAATTACGTAATCTTTAAATGACTTATGAGCGATTTATTTTCTCAACTTGACCCAACGTTCATGCTATACATTTCTAGTATAGCTATTAATATCCTTACCCAGATAGGAAAGCCATTTCATAAGAGCCCAACACAAGTATTCAAGCTCGTGAGCCTGGTTATTTGTATTTTTTATGGTACTGTTACCTATCTATTTGGGCATGAGATACTTCTCTCAATAGTCGCTAAAATGACGCAAGTCATTCTACTAGCTTCTGGCGCTTGGCATCTCCTTATGAGACCTGAGAGTGAATTTCAAAAGTATCTTAAGCGCATGCTAAAGAAGTAAAGAAGCAAATACTAGGCATTAGACAGATATGGTGAGATATTGTACACTTACAATATAGTGTAACAGTGTGTATGTTTGTGTATTCAGCATACATCTATACATGTCTACATTATTACGTGCCGTCGGATACTGTCGCGTTAGTACACAAAACCAGAAAGAAGAGGGAACTATAGCTATACAGCGTCTAGCTCTTACCAAGTATGCCGCAAAGAAAGGACTAGAGCTGGTGCATGTTTTTGAAGACAATGGAGTTAGCGGTACTTTACATGACAGGCCTGGTTTGAACAGTATGTTAGACTACATCGAGGGTAACAAAGACATTACACGTGTAGTTGTCTATAAACTAGATAGATTGGCGCGTGACCTTTACTTACAGGAACATTTGATACGTCAGTTTGAGTCTTTAGATGTACAGCTGTTGAGTACTCAAGAAGAGAACTTGGGTAGTGACGACCCAATGCGAAAAGCTTTTCGTCAGTTCTCAGGTATTGTGTCCGAGCTTGAAAAGGCATTTATCCTGATGCGTCTTAGTGGTGGTAGAGACAAGAAAGCTAGTGAAGGGGGATGGGCTGGTGGGCGTAGACCTTACGGTTACTTAGCAGTAGATAAAGAGCTACTCATAGATAATGACCTATCACTAATAGTATCTTCTATATTCAGCATGCGTCGCAACAAGCACATGACATTACGAGACATTGCACACCAGCTGAATATCTCTGGCGTTCCAACAGCAACTGGGAAAGTCTGGCATGCGAGCACGGTGCAGTACATTTTGCGTAATTCTACATACCGAGGAGTACTAAAATTTAAAGAACACATATCCGCTAGAGATGATTTGAAGCTTCCGAAAGGGAAGATCGATCTAACTCTGTACAGAAAAGAGGCGCAATTTGTACAAGATTAAACCACGAATCCTATGAACTAATCGAAATACGTTACTAAACTTTTAATCTAATTTTAATCTATGAAAGATCCCAACCGAAATTACGTCGACGCACTCACAGCAGCAAAGTTAGTTGGAGTAAATATTGCTACTATCAGAAGACAGTGTAAAAAACTCTTGAAGAGCTCATCACCTGAAGTTCAGGACATAGCCTATAAAGAATTCGAATTAGATAGTGAAAGATTCATCTACATGATCGATAAAGACTATGTATTGAATAAATGGGGAGAGGGAGAAGATGAAGAGGAGGAGGAGAAAGTTAAACCAGAATATTCTCAAGCATCTACTAACTCAGTTCTCGACAGAGCTCTCTCTCTCATGGAAACCACTATTAAAACATTGGACCAGCAGAACAGGCAGCTTATGGCTCAGAATGATGAGCTTAAGGAACAAAACAAGCAGTTCTACGCATTGCTAAATGATATGAGCAAGAGGGGTTTTTTTCTCGACGCGCCCAAGCCAGCCGGCGCAACTACAAGTGGGCAGGCATCAGTAATCGTAGAGCAACAACCAGTGGAACAGAGTCCTAAGAAAAAAGGATTCTTTGGTAGACTATTTAGCTAATAAATTCCACAAGAGAGTAGTAAGGACTTAGGAGCTTACTACTTCTTTGTGGTGAGGTGTCAATAAAATGGTCGGGGAACTAAGAATCGAACTTAGTTTGCTGGCTTTTTTTTATGGGCCGCCCAGCCGCACTACCAATGTACTATTCCCCGATTATCAATCTGCTATTGTCTTTCTAGGTATACGGAAGAATTAATTAGATCCTTCGCCCCTAAAGCGGGGCCCTTTACTCCAGGTGGTATTGTAGTACGCCAGTATTCACCCAGATCTACGTACCTAGACAGGCAAGAATGGATTAATCTGTAAATATATCATCAGACTTATCATAGATGAATTTTATAGTATCACAGTAGTGGTCAAGCATGAATGGACCGTCTAAGTGAACACCATTAATCTGGTAACAACCATCCCACTTTAAACTTCCTTCTATTTCACAGTCATCATCTATAACTTCAGTTCCATCTTTGTGTAGAGTGATACCATAGACTTTGAAAGTGAAGAGGCTGGGCGATGCATCAATTAAATCGACTTCAAAAGCACAGATTACTCTATGACCAGGCTTCATTCCTAGTTCATCAAAATCTTCTTCAAAATACCTATCCCATACTACTTTCTTTTCATTCATCTGCTTTTGGGTTAATAGCTATTACTTTAAATCCTTTTTCTTCCAATCTCTCTAAGTAATCCTCTCCAATTATATCTATAACAGCTTCTCTTTCTTGTTCAGCCTGGTAACACCAATAATGGTACCTATGTTCGCTTAGCACTTCTCCCTTCCAGTTCTTTAGAGTTACGATTGTACCAAAGGCACCGATCTCTTTCTGACAGATAAAGCATGGATATCTCTTTTCAATTGATAGTGTCTGCATAGGGTGTAGTGGTTAAAAAGGTAATAGATCATTATACATTTCAAATAC
>ERZ724522.370-NODE-370-length-30119-cov-4.923397_pt1 | contig 30119 bp, 43 predicted proteins | sample MGYA00376055_ERZ724522 | MGnify/ENA primary metagenome ERZ724522 (study PRJEB28724, sample SAMN07190884) | wastewater metagenome | isolation source: effluent of sewage treatment plant in Hong Hong | place: Hong Kong | collected 2016-03-17 ...
ATTTCATATATTTTATTTTTAAATTTACGCAACTACGCTTATTTGCAAAACGTTACCTGCAAGCACTACTGAGTACTTCCAAACATAATTCTCGTGGTATTTTAGATCGTTCATAACTACCTTTTCGCCCCTGCGTTCCTGTCTTGCTCCCTCTCGGTGCAGGTTGGTGATGGCAGTTTTTATTTCCATTGTGGCAAATGTTTCTCGGCTTCCAAGTTTCGCTATTAGTCCAAATATCTGTCGGCTTTGCTCGATCATCTCCATATTGGCAATACCATATCGTGTGCCTTTTTAATCCTTGCATAAAAGGCATTTTTCTTAGCATCCCTCGTGGGTTCTCAATAAAGTAAACCATATTAGGGTTTATCTTTTCCCACTCGTTTATTAGTCCAATAAAATGCCTATTCACCTGATCGCATTTTTTAGCATAATCACTCTTTGGCTCTGTTCCGTTTCTATGTGTGCTTATTGCTGCAATTGTGTAAGTAGTGCAATCAGGTGAAGCCCAGATAATGTCAGGCACAAAAGGCACATCTTCCTTTTTCATTTCGCCAATATCAATAGCCAAATTTATCCCTTCAAACTTTTGCCAATCCACACTAAAAACTTTCATTCCTAATTCTTCACCAACCTTTCCAACGCTTCTACTCCCTGCGAAAAGTTCCAGCAAATTACCCGTGCCTTCACATAACAGTGTATTGCTGCTATGTGGGCTTAAATCTATATTTTGAACATTTGTACTCATATCACCATTTGTGGTTTAATTGGCTGACGTGCAGGAAATCCCACACACCCAGCAATACTTTTTCGTTAGCGGCTACCCTAAAAGACTGCACACCACATATTTGACCGTATGACAACATTCTGAATTTGTTTACCATTAAATCGGCTTGCTTTACCAGTCAACCCTTCAACTTTTTGACCTTTGACGATAGGGGCATCAATGCAAATTAAATCAATTACAGGATGTCCTTGTATTACCCAACTTTTCCAAGTGTCGGAATAAAAAATAGTACCTTTTCTAACGCCGTGTTTGGCTGCCAACTCTTTGAAATTGATTGGTAGCATCAGCTCATTGTGATTAACAAGGGCACTCGCTAACACATTATTGCCGACGATAGCGGGTGTAGTGCTTAATTGGTCATTTGTGCTATTCATATACTTTTGTTTTTAAGTGAAACATTTGCGCTATTAAACCGCCACTGCGGCAATAATCGGAACGTTATGTGCCATTTAATAAACAGCACGTCTGACGTATCCAAAAATATCGACAGTAGTTCTTACCATTGTTTCTTTATCGTATTTAACACTAAACAAAGCATTAGATTTGTATCTACGATTTTTCATTGTATTAGCACATTTTTTAGAGCATCTTGTTCTGTTTATATTTGTTTCGTATTCATTACCACAACATTCACAAGTTGACTTTTTAATGTCGATATTTCCTTTGTATTTATTTATCAAATAATCCATAATTTTTATTAAAAACGGCACATGCACAATGGTTTTGCGTAATAGCCCAAGAATGTGTCGTGGTTAATTTTAAGTTTTTACTAAGGGCTACTACGCCAAGCCCCAAAACGTTATCTACTATCGCCTGACCGCACCGGTTTAATATCTTCTTGCATTGCGTCTTCTCCTCTGCCAATTAATATCTGATGCCACCGTTTCACATCCTCTGCGTTTGGAATTTTTATTTCTTGCTCACATTCATTCCATACTTTTAATAACGCTTGCGCCACACTGTGACTTTTTGGGTAAGCGGTTGCCATTTGGATTTCTTTTATTCTATCAGTTGTCATGATGTTGCTCCATATTATTATTGTTATTTGCTATCGCCTGACTGCACGGTGCGGTGTTACTGTTTAACTACCTTTTTTTTATTTTTCTTAGCAAGATGTGCCATGATTTTTTTATGCAACTTCATACTTAACTTATCTTTTATACTATCAGTAAGTAAATCGCTGAATATAAGTGTATGGATTGCATCACGGCAATCTTCATAACTGGCAATGGTGTTTTCATCAAAGTCTAATCCATACTTCTTTATCTGTTCTTTTAACGGAGGGTAAAGTACCCCGTACTCTATTCTTATTTCTTGTGTTTCCATTTTGTTTTCCTTAATTTGTTGCTATCGCCTGACCGCACGGTGCGGTGCTATTTCTTAAACCAACTATCGTAGGTTCTGTACTTATTTTTTGCTTTCCATTCTTTGAATAAATGATAGTTTATCGCCCACTAAAAAACTGATTTTACTACATCAAATTTTTCTCTCGTTACTTCTAACAAGTACCCAATTCCAATTGCTAACAATAAAACACCACCAATACTACTGAGTAGCCAGAAAATAATAAGTCCGACCCAATAATAAACCACATCCATTTCCATTTTGTTTTCCTTAATTTGTTGCTATCGCCTGACCGCACCGGGCGGGGTTACTACCAATCAACTCCCTCTGTTTGCGGCTCATCAACCTTTACGCCCTGCAAGCGTGTATTGATTTCGGATACGAGCTTGTCAAAAAATGCGACACGTTCCTCTGTATCGTAAGTTGGTTTCCCTGCCGCATTAAGTACCGGTTTACCTGTCTTTGCATTCAATACTGGTTCCGCTTTCGGTTGATTCTCCCATGCTACACGCCATTTACAATCTTGCCCGTTGTTCTTAACGTAAACAGAAGTCCTCCCCTCTTTTGCATACGCCGAAACCTCTATAACGCCAAAGATCTCAATGCTTGCCAAAGCATTTATCAAACTTTGCGTAGTCATGTTATCCTGTTTCAATGCAAGAACAATTCCGGTATCAAACCAAAACAGGTACTGTTTACCGTAATCACCATCTTTTGCCTCGATGCGTGTTAAGTGTCCCTGCACAGCATCATACGCATCAAATCTGCTCTTTGCACCCGTCTGTTGATTTGTGCGTTCCGTTGCCCCGTTTGGGTTCGGGATTAAAAACTTACCGTCAGCCAATCGAACGAATGTTGCACGTTCGCGAATAATTAAACCATTCATAAAAAACTCCTTGTGCGCCTTACTGCGCCATTATTAAAAAATTGTGCAATCAATGCACCTTGCGGGAGCGGCAGGAGTCGAACCTGCAATGTCGAGAACCGCTGATGTCTATTACCCTCGACTTCTTTTTCGGTGCGTTTACCATTTCGCCACGCCCCCACCGGCACTAAACAGGTTTAAAAAGTGCCTTACATTATTTCAAGTTGTAATTGCTTACGATTGCGCCTGCGTGTATTTGCATGATGTTCTTTATCATAATTCAAATGACACTTTTGGCACATTGCTTTTAAGTTATCATAGCTGTTGTTAGTTACATCATGGTCAAGATGTGCAATCGTTAAAACAATACGGATTAACTTATTCGTTGGATGAACCTCTCCTAAATACGTACTATCTATGCACTCTCCATTTGCAGCATCATATATAAGTCCATCACAGTCTTGATAACACTCAGCACCGTTCCATATTCCTCTAAGAATTATCATATTATTCTCCACCCCGCACACCTCACACTTGTTATTTGCACGCTGTAATATAGCAGGGCGAATTTCTGATTTCCAGTTCTTAGGATATTTTGAGTAATCAATTGGCATATTACACTAACCCCAAATTCTTTCTATAATTCATCACATCATTTTGCGCCGCTTGCATCGCCGTAACAAACCGTAAACGTTTCTCAGTATCCCGTTTCTCTTGTTCAGCATCAATGTATTTCTTAATCACAGCCGGCTCATCCCTCAATGCACGTTTCAACAGTATCTCCTCTTTTTTACGTTGATAGTAGTTTTTGAAATACGTCTTACTGTATCCAAAATTTGTCTTAATTTTATTCCGTTGCTCAATACTAATCTTAATCCCCAATTCCCGCGCAATCGTCTTAACGTGCTTTAAGGATGTACCCAAGTCGTATGCAATCTGCTCTGTTGGTTCGTAACCGTACCGCCGTTTAACTTCAACTCTCATGTGTTCAGTTGTTTCTTTTTCAACCGACCTCAATAATTTTTCTTTCCACAAGAATTGTTTTACTTGCGAGTATGTAACGCCACAAAACTTACTCAGTTCCTCGTTACTCATAAACTTGTAATTGTCCCGTAAAAACTGCTTTTGTGGCTCTGTTATATGTTTACTTTTCATTATTGCCTCCAACTAAATCCGGTGCTGTTTCTTCCCAATACCTTACTGTGCAATTAACAGGGTTAATAATTGTCGCTACAAGATTACCGTTTTTGTACATATAGTAAGCCGTACAATAACTTCGTCCAATAACATTATTATACTCATCTTCAGTGCATCCCGTTTGATGATGTGTGAACTCTTCAATACTGTCAACCCCGTAACCCTGCGCTTTACTGCGGGGTTCTGTTGTAAAAAAATTGTCCGTTGCGCCATAACTAATTGATTTAATCTTATTCATATTTTCACCTAAAAATTATGATCTTAAAAATCAGGGGCTGCCTTGCACAGCCCCCTTTATCCTGCCGTCCGGGGGTGAACGTTGTAAATCAGGATGGTATTAAAAAACTCTCTGCTAATTCAAGTTGTTGCAACACGCTGTTATACTTATTTGTAAGCAATGCCAGTTGTTCCTCCAACTCCAATACTCTCTCTTGTGCCTCTGCCGCCTGTGTTGTTGCGCTCGCCTCAAAACGTTTTAGTATAGCGTTCTTTTCACGCTCTTTGCGTAACTCCTCACGCCAGTAGGTGTATTTGCAATTGTCACACATTCTGCACCTCCTTATTCAACCCCATCAACCACTCTTTAATAGGAGTCCGTATAGGCGCAAGGTCTGCACCGGGGCGTATTTCTGATTTGTAGGTGATGTGTTCGGTGGGTTGCTTGTATCGCAACTCAAATTCAGCCAGTTTGTATCCCCAACTTTTCATCTCATTCTCGTAATCGTCCGTTTGGTTTGTTAGTTTGTATGTTGGTGTGTCCTTTGTCCAGTCCGACGGTTGCCAATTAAACAGCATATCAATCGTATAGTCTGTGTTTTGCTGAACTATATCCGAGTACGCTGCAAGCTGTGTTGCTGCCGATGGATACACATTGCCTGTCTTGTAATCAATAAGAGCAACCACACGCTTACGGTTAAAAGTCATCTCACAAACAAGGTCAGTAGTTCCTGCGTAAAACTTATTCCATCCGTTTCCTTTGAAGTCACCAATTCCCGGAAACTCATTATAAATCACCCTCACCTCTTTTTCATCAAAAAACGTTGCCAATGCTGCCAAATCTTTTTCCAATCGCACCAACAACTCAACACTGTACTCTAAATTCTTGTTGTGCTTTTGGAGTAAGTAGAAATTGAGTGCGTTCTCAACATCAATACAATTTGTCTGCAACATCCATTCAGCAAGCGTATGAAAACACGTACCGTAATCTGCTGCCTCACGCTTGCGCTGCTGCGCTCCATCCCACCCCAACTCTGCATACCATTTCAACAACCCGTGTGGTGTTGGTGATGTTGCTTGCAGTACAGTTGTAACAGACGGAACTAACGTGTACGGAGGCAAGCCGTTTATTTCTTTAGTGGAGTAATACCACCTTGCGCCCTTGTGTTCGTAACGGTGTATCATGGTTGCCCCCCCCCCATCGCTACATCAGGAAAAAACGCATACGATAACACAAAGAATGTTAGTACGCACCCTGCTATTACCCACACTTGCCACCGTGTAAAGCTACCGCCGTGCATTTTGCCGATGGCGTTTATTAAATCGCGCCGGTCAACTTGGTTATCCAATTCCTCTTGTTCCTGCCGTTGCAAAATCTCCGGCATTGAGTCAAATCTCATAACCCTGTTTTGGTACTTCATAAATACTCCTTATATTTGGTTTGGAACATCGCCCATCGTGGGCTTATTTGCCTCTGCTACAACAGGGGCTTTTTTATTTATAGTCATTGTTCGCGGTGCATCCACAATAAGTATTGCTGAGTGTTGTGTGCGTCCGTGTCTCTTTGATACCTCAACTTGCACTTGCACAACTGCCTCACCAATCTGTACCGTGTCACCTATTTTTAATCGTGTTTTGTACATTGTCAATCCTTTAATCCAACAAGGCGCGTTATTTGTCTCAGACCAATGATTAAAAATGTTCGCGCCTTGCTGCTTTATTTATTCAGCCACGCTGACGGTGTAACAATTATCTCACCGTGTCGCGAACCTGCGTTAAATGTCTTAACCTCTTTAAGTTTGAACAACTCCTCTGCAAACGCATCTACATATTTGATATGTGTACAGTCAGCGTTTTGGATACGAACACAAGGCAAAGTGCCGTTGCGGAACGCTTCACGGATTGCATCCATCTTAACTTTACCACCCAAGTAATCATAAACCTCTTTTGCCGATAGGAGAATAGGAGCCATCATAACACCACCTCACCCTTTAAGCATTTACTCCGTATCAACTCCTTTGAAGCCGCCATTTCCAACGCTTCTGTGAAGTCATCAAGATTGTGTTTCTTCTGGTACTTGCTTAGTGCCTTTACAATCTTGGATTTCAGCCGTACCGATTTTAGTTCTTTTGCCATGAGTATAATTACCTATTTTATCAACGTTATTATTACCTGTGTTTGTTGCAAATGTTATATTTGCTGTGTAATACGTTTGTATTACGGTGCGAAAATATTACATTTAGTAATACAATGCAAGAAAATTTTTACATTAAGTAAAAATATTTTTACAACAAGTAATAACATTATGGAAACCACGCAAGAACATTATACGTATTATACGATTGAGGAGGAGAGAAAATTTATGGAGCTTGTTGGTACTTCTCAAACGCACTCTTCATCTGTTTAATTGTTGACTGCTCAGAATCTTTTTCCGCGAAGAAAAAGTAACAGTCTAACGCATTAAGTAAAGTTAGTAGTTGGTTTAAGGTGATATTCAAATCACCTGTTTCAACTCTACTCACAGTTGATTTTGAAACTTGAATCATATCAGCGATTTGCTCAACAGTGAGTTGTTTTGATTCACGAATTAAACGCAAACGGGAGCCGATTAGCTCCCGCATTTGATGTAAATTTTCTGGTGTTATCATATTAGTAGTCGAATCTATATTTTTTCAACTTTTTAATTTCTGCTTCTTGTTTTTTCTTTGCTTCGCCTGAAAGTATTGATACTGTTTTTATGCCATTTGAACGACGTACAAGCGCATTGAATTTGCAAAATGAATCTTTTGATTCAACTTCTAATTCATTGAACAATTTAGTTATAGCATCAGCAGGCAGAGTAGTCGTATAGAATCTTTCTTCATTGCGAACATTTCCGTATTCAACCGATACTTTCATTTGGAAGTATCCTAACGAAGTGCCATCTTCGGCATTAAAGTAAACTCTTTGAATTGAGTTAGCAGGTATCAATGGATTTGATGTGCTGCCTGTGTTTTGTTCCCAAAAGTTTAATTTGTACGATTTCATAACTTCTCCTCCTCGACTTTTACGACCTGAGTCCGGTCGTTGTTTTGAAAATGTGCGCTTATTGTTGCGCGTTGAACTCGTTACAAATATAACTGTCTGTTGCGTACTACGCAACAATTATTTTTATTTATTTGTATTTTTTTTTGCCCCATAACTTGCAGATTGGTTGCAACACGTCAACCCAAAAACACTAACTCGAACAAAATAAACACCTTACAATAACAAAACACGCTCATTCGTAATGAGCAGGCCAACGGTTCAAGTCCGTTTGTTGGCTCGCAAAAAAAGCCGTTTTTGTGGAAACAAGAGCGGCTTTCTCATTTGTAATCGGTTCAAACGTACTAAACCGTACTAATCTGTACTGAGAATTGGTTGCAGGGAGGTTGCAGAGTGCATAAAATAGAAACAGCCCTATTCCGGGCTGTCGGTCATGCAATACTATCGCATGAGTGGTGCATAAACTCCTCAATCTAAGCGGGCTGTACAGAAGCCGATTGAGTCTTAAAATCTTAACCCTGTATTTTCCCACCAATTAAGAATAAACTTTGAGAACTTATCATTTCCGGTAAAATGATAACTACCAGTCACAACATATTTAATAAAAGCTGCTAAAAACATCAGCAAGTACACAACTAAAAACAATGGTATCGTTATACGTCCAGCAAATGTACTTTCTCGCTTTTTAAACTCTTGGGCAAATTCTAAATTGTTATCATAAATAGCATCCTCAACCTTTGTTCTATTAGTATGATTTGCAGGCAATCCAAGAGCATCAAGAATAAACTTAGAAGCATAATAAGCATTAACTTTTTCTAATTTATACATTCTCATTTCTTCACCCTCCTTTTTCTTACAACAATACTGATTTTATGAGATTCAGTCAAAATTGTTGTACTTTTTTTCGCAACCAATAAGCTATCAAAACACGCTTGCACGGTATCGCTACGAATAGCCCGCACAATGTCAACGGGCTTGTTCCTGCAAAACAATATATCACTTGCAAACTCCTCATCTTTGCGGTTGTAGTTCACAGTAATTCTCCTTTGTGTATGCGTTTATTCGTTACCGAGAAATGACCGTTGCCTTTTACCTCAACCTGTGCAAACCCGTGTGCGTGTTTATTTACAAACGGGTCATAGTCAGGTTGTAAGTCACACAAACACCCTTGCGAAAAACAGGTGATAATTTCACCACTTAAATTTTTCTCCGTGTGTTCCGAAACTTGATGAGAGTGTCCTACAATCGTACTTTGTTTGGTTTTCAAAAACACACCCCGCGCCGTGTTCACAGGTGCAAAGATTCCACGCAATACAAGATGTCCGTGCGTCATTGCTAACTTGCCCGCATACACCAATGTCGAGTCTTTCAAATACTCAATGTTAAATTTCCGTAGGTTTAACCGTTCTTGTAATGAGTAATACTCATCATCAAAAAAATGTTGCGCGTGTGTCATTAACCATTTCGGATACCTCGCGTCATGGTTGCCCTCAAGCCATGTGATGCGCTGCGTTGGGAACTCTTTACGTAAGTATGTAAAGAATTGTATCGCCGCGTCAAACTCTTGCTTTATACTTCGCTTGCGAGGGTCTTTTTCAAACCTACTCATCATATAAAAATCAAGAGCGTCACCGTTTATAAAAATTGTGTTTACTTGCTTCTGATGTCCGTACTCAACCGCAACCTCAATTGCTTCTTTGGTGTGGTACGGAATATGCAAGTCAGAGATGCTAAGTATGTTCGTATCATACCTGCCAAATCTCATTATCTTTTTTGGTTCCGCATAACTCTCCGGCAATGTCGGAGTCACCGTTGTAGGTTTCTCCAACCCACGAATTTCTCTTTTCTTATCGCCCACCGCTCCTTTGTAGTACCGCACCAACGCACGTACTTCGTCCCACGTACCCCATACACCCTTATTCTCATTAAAGATTTTCTTTGCCAGTGTTGTGTTTGCCGTATTTTGGAATCGTTCAATATACTCTTGTACAATCTTACCTGTAATTTGTTGTGCCATACACTACCTCAACGTATATGTCATCTCCAGTATCATGTGCGTTCCTGCTTTTATGGTCCACGAGCTTCCTGCTCTGTTTACTAAACATCCGTACAAGTTCAATCCTGTGTCAGATAACTTCACAAGTGATGTTCCGTTTACGCTACTATCCCAACTCGTACCAACCGCATACGCAAACCTGTCGGATGCCTTTGGATATGTTCGTGATGGTATATCATACACCGTTACCAACGCATCACCCTCATCCGCACTCTGTACTTTGAACTCAGCATCTTGTGCGATTGGTGTAAATGATTCGTTGTACAAATACAATTCAGCTTGTTTGTTTGCAGGCGTTTGTCCTGTTGGTGCAAATTCCTTGAACACTACCGATTGTATCAACAGGTGTTTACCTTTGTCATCGTCACATGAGTACAAATTCTCGAAAGCAATAAGCCCGTCCGATACAACATAGCCGTCATCAATAGTAACATCCGAACCAAAAGTAAGCGTTGCAGTTATTTTCTTATCATTATAACCCACTGCAATATCAGGTGTGCAACTCATATACGTCCTCCTTGTTATGCTAAAAATCCTGCATTGCTGTCACCTTGATACGTTACAATGCAGTATGAATTATGAAAACCGCCGATTGCGTTATTGTAGGTGTTCGCAACCGCGCCGTTGTGGTTTATACAAACTTTTATCGTGTCGTCAACTCCATTGCAATACACTAAACGCTCTCCGAACAAATCACACGTAAGCCCTGTGAATCTGTCGCGTTCGCTCAAGTCATAAATCAATGGGTACAAATTTCCCTTACCAAGAATTTTTAATTTCTGTAATGTGTTCGGGTTCGTGTTCTCATCATAGAACTTCGCCGTTACCCGGTAGTAGCCCTTTATCAAAGGTCGTATCACTCCCGCATCATATCGCACGTACTTGCTGCGTATGCTTTGCACCTGAAACGGAATAACCTCATCCGTTCCTTGAGTGCATAGCCACAAGCCCGGAGCCATCTCAGCTTGAAACACCGCCGCGCCAATATCTACCTTGCACAATGCTTTACTTATCATTGCCCGAACTAACGGCAATGATACACCACGTTCAGGGATAACCTCTTTAAACCCAATTGCAACCGCGCCCGCCGTGATGCTACTATCCGATGGTGTTGCAAGCATCCACACACTTTTGCTGAATTTATCGCCTGCCAAAACACTAATTAGCATCCCACTAAACAACGTGTCCTTACTTCGTTCCCATGCGGCGTCTCTTGCAATCCAAACTCCGTTATCCGTTGCCGGTTGTTGTGCGTTCAATAAATACTTACGCCCTGCAACCGTCTCCACGCCATCAATCGTTACTGTCCCGCTTGTTGTAATTGCATAGTTTGCTATCGCGTGAACCGATACACCCGCACCGCCTTTGTCTGTTGCGTTTGTGTTCGGTGACAGTCTCTCCACTACCTTTGTAACTCTGTCGGATATTCCGTTGATTTTCCGTTTCAGTGCAGGGGAGAGGTGTTCTTCATACACACTATCTGCTTTTATAAATTCATTACGGCTCATAGATTAACCCCTGTGTAAGTAGCACCATATCCACCGTGTTATTTTGTATATCCTCTTTTTGTTCAACTATCGTACACACGTCTTGCAATTGTGTTGCCGATGACACGCGCCCTGCCCTACTACGCCCATACTCCTCTGTATCAATAGTTACCGTGTTCCCCTCTTTAATAGCAAGTTCGTTGTACGTATCGCTGTATATACTATCAACATATTCAACAGTATATCCATCAATCAATTCTTTGGTATCAATCTTTGCTTGTGCTGCATTGCCAAATAACAACAACCTTGCTTTTGCTGCAACACTCAACATATTCTGTCCGTTCTGCACCTCAATACTTGTTGCCTGAAAATCATAGTCAGCCCCTGTCGGACGTGCAATTGGTGTTATTGGAATTTCGCCTGCGTTTGTTAGCGGATAATCACCAATACTTGACTTAGTATCATTCCAATTCAAACCACAACACTCATGCACACGTACCATAATATCATTTAGGAACAACAACCCTTTGTCTCGTTTCTCATAAACACCATATCTTGCCTCACGCTCATTTGTTGAGAAAAACGAGTCACCCGTTGTTCCTATAAATCCTGCATACGGATTGAATAACCAGGTCAATGCTTTAACATTCTCAGCAGACACGGGTAAGTTGTGCAAGTGGATAACACTATCGCTCGTGTTCTCTAAGTACGACCTGTCAATTTTAGAGACAAACTCATCATTGTACGCTTCGTCGTATGTATCAACGGGTACAACCTTTGCCTCATTGATAACAGTATCTTGTTTTTTGAACTTAATATCTTTGTCGCTTGCATTTTCACGCAACATCGCGTCACCTGTGCCATACAACACAGGAACCGCTTTAACATTCCACGCATAATGTTCGTCAAAATCTTTCGCCAAACATCCCTCATACTCTTTAGCAAGATAATCGTACACATTGCCGTACTTATCACCCATACTCCCCTTACCAACTAAGAACCCACCAACGCTGTCCGTTTCAACGTTGTCCTCCCAATTTGGCATCGTGTTATGTTCAGTCAAAAAGAAACACGCATACAAATACGAATAATCCATCTCGGAACCAATATCGGCTGTCTCATTTGGTAGTTGCTTGAAGAACCGCCATACTCTTTGCGGCAATTGGATTGCAATTGTATCCTCATCAATGTAGTTATTGAGTACGCCGTAATAATCAAGATGTTTTTTGTACAAATACTCAATCGTAAATTCAAACCATACAAGCGGGTAAAAGTGCATATAATGGTCTGCTGTGAATAACACATTGCCGTAATACCTTAACGGACTCAATGTATAATACCAATAGTCATACGCCGCCTTTACACTGTACCTTTGCCCGTCTGCAAGGTACGCCATCCAGGGTGCTAACTGCCCAAATGTTATTTGTTCTAAGCAATCGCGCCGTATGTCTGCAAGCTCAACACTGAGTTTGTCATCCCAAGGGCTGTACTCATCTGCCACGCCTTGCTTTTGTACAAACACATTGCGTACTTTGTAGTCTGTACTCAATACGCCGTCTTTGTACATCTTACTTTTTACAGCCCATACTGTACCCCGTTGTGGTGTGTAGTAGTTGGGGTATGTTGGAACCGATACAATCGACGGTTGGAATGATGTTGATGTCGGGTTCTCAAGTATCTCGCATAAGTCCTGGTCTATCTCATAACACACCGCCAAATCAATATCAACGCTCAATGATTCTGCTTTACGCAAACCAACCGGGTACTTATCATATCCCCTGCTCCATTCTTTAATGGAAAACGCCTCCGGTGGTACGTTTACAATGGTCCCGAAGTCGGGAGTCCCGTTGAAAATATCAATCTCTAATGTTTGTGATTGTTCGGCTATAACACATCTAAATACTTTTGCCATGTTATGCCTCCCTTGATGCTTTACGCCACGAGCAATCTATGGTCTTGAAATTACCCTCACTATCGGGCTTTGACAACTCCAATACAACCCGCACAACATGAGTATCCGGGTTTGCAATTATCTTATCGGCGTATGGGTAATCATTCAGCCACAAGTACACGTATTTCTTCGCTGCTCCTTGCTGAAACGCAAACAAGCTATCCATGCTGTCACTATCATTAAAGTCAAATTGTACTTGCACAATGTCACCACCCCACCGCACCTCACCGCGTCGTACCATAATACCACCGCCGCGTATCTCGGTGTCTTTCTCACCCGCATCAAACGGATACAGCCCTATGGTGTCAAGTTGTAACCACTCAGGGCTTGCCGGAGTTGATGGTGTAAATGCAGAGAGTGGTACACGCGCCGCGTTGTTATCGGCTATTGTACCAACTCTCGTATTGCTTGCATACATCCATATCTGCCATTCACCTAATGTCATCGCCAAATTCCTTTCATCATTGTCTCAGATACTTTTGTTGTAAAGTGTTCTGATGGTTCAACGGTTATTGTCTGATTTGGTGTTCGTTTTCTTGCTTTTGCTTTCACTTGCTCTGCCTGCACTAAATTCTCCATGTGTTTCTCTACCTTACGGAGTATCAACGTTGCTTGCGGGTCGTTACCTTGCTCCACCGTATGCTCAATGTACATGGTGTGTACTGCCGGCGTGAATGTTCGCGGTGTGGATATCGTCTCAAACTTTGTCAACTCACGCTCCACTAACATCATTGCTGTACGTGTCATGCGTGTATTGAACATCTCAGGGTTTAAGAGTCGTTGTATCTCAGCGCGTACAAAGTTTGCCGTGTCTGATTTGTAACCCGGATACTCATTGTATGGCTTGCCTGTCTTGTTGCTCCAATCCAACACCATCCAATTTGCAATCCCGCTCTTACTTAGTGATAGGTTGTTCTTTACCGTAGCAATCCCCTCGTCAACAGATACCAACCTCATCAAGTTATCACTGCTCCGTGTTGCGGGCTTGCCGTCAATCGTTGTGCCTGCTAACCCTGCCATACTTCTACCAATTAATGCCTCACCGCTATTACGCCCTATTGATGCTTTGGCAAGTGCAACAAGTCCTTGCAAGGTTGCGGTCAATGCCACAAACTCAATTGCACCCCATGTTCCAAGTGTTGCGATATTGGCAGGGCTTGCGGCTGTGATACCGAATATTTGTGCGGTGAATACAGGAACCATCGCTTGCAAAGCATCTAACGCCGCAAGAGTAACTGATTTTAAGCTACTCCCCGCCTGAATTGCCGCACCCGCCGCCGCCGCTCCTATTGCAATAAATGCGTTTGTGTATAATCCGGTGGATGCTTCGTTGGTGTCTTTATCTAATTGCTTACGGGCTTCGCTCCATGCTGTGTAATCTTTTTCAAGTTTATCAATCATTTCCTGATTATTGTTTGCCATCGCATCCAACACGGCCGCGTTTATCTTTTCTTTGTCTTTGTCCGATTCGGCTTGTAGCTTTTGCAAACGCAACAACTCCTCACCTGACTTTGCCGATACACTAACAAACGCCGTTGATGATTGTTTGAACGCCTCGCCCGCTTGTTTTGCTATTTGCTCAAATATGTATGATGAGTTGTTTTTCTTCCGTTCCTCTGCCGCTTTTTTATCAAGCTCACCCAACTTCGCGTAATACTCAACACTCGCAATCTGACGCGAACGCAAGGACTGCAACAATGCTTGTTTCTCTTTGTCTATGTTCTCAAGTGATTGTTGTAGTTGTTTCTCTTGTTCCTGATTATATACCTCAAACGGTTTTGCAAATGCTTTGGCAAATTGGTCTCCAATTGTTGCCGCAAGTTGAACACTCGCATCGGTGGTGTCAGTAATGTATTTGTTCTCAGCATCAACCCTTGCTTGTAAGAATTTCTTGTACGCTTCAAACTTTAGCCCATTATTACCCTTGCTTGCGTTCAAGTCTGCCGTGTACGCCTCTTGTGCATTGAAGATAGTTAGCTCTTTGGTTCGTACCGCCAAATCCTCTATCATCTCAATATCTAATTTCTCCAAAGCCCTGCGTGCTGAATTGTACGCATCGGTGTATATACGTGCATTGCGTTCGGCTGTTGACTTCACCAACTCATCATTTTTCAGAGCGTCGGTAGTGGCTTGTGCAAGCCCTGCACTTGCCGATTTGATTACATCCTCATTATTGGTTTTGAGTGCGTTCACATACGCCGATTGCGCTGCAATTACTTTATCGTTCTTTGCTAACGCCTGTTGAATTTCATCCTCATTTTGTTTTTTAATCAGTTCAAGGTTGATGTCGTTGATAGCACGTTGACGGTTTGTTGCCCATTCACCATCCTTTAGTTGGAACTCTCTAAGAATATCACTTTGCGCTTTGATTCTATCAACACTGAGTTTAAATAAATCTTGTTCGCGTTTGATTTGGTTTTGATACTCTTTTACACGTTCGGCTCCGTCAATCTCATTTCGTTTAATCTCTGCCGCACGTTTAATATTGTCCTTTTGCAGTTCCAACGCTCTCAATGCGTTCACCTCTGCCTGCGTATCAACACCGGATGTTGCAAGTTTGCGTTTTGAGTCAAGAGCCGCTTGCGCCGCTTTGATTTGGAGTGCAAGTTTTTTAGTCTCAAATTCCTCAGTAATCAAAACTTCATTTTGCTTCAACAACCGTTCGTCTGCCGTTGATTGCTTGATGAAATCTAAGCGAGTATTTTTCAAGTCCTCAAGTTTTGCAATCTCAGCATCAACACGGTTCTTTGCTGTTGTTGCCGCGTCTGCAATCTGTTGTTTGTAGTCGGTTGCTCGTAGGGCTTTTTTAGTGTTCAACTCACTTTGTGTTGCCTCACGTTGTTTCTTTGCGGAGTCTCTTGCTAACTCATCCACAAAGAACAGTGCAACCGCCTTGTCAACTTGTGCCGCGTCTTTTATTTTCTTGCTTAGTTCCTCGCGTTTAACCGCTACCCGTGTATAATCAACACTTTCAATAACACGCTGTATTGCTGCCGCATCCCCTGCAATGATTTTCTGCTTATCCAACACGGTAGATGCTGCCGCGTTTGCCGCCGTTTCGTATAACTTTGTAGCACTACCAAGTGTTGCATCAATTTCGGCTTTGTAGTCACGTGCATTGAGAATAAGTTTATTAACCGCCCCCACTTGTTTAAGTTGTGTTTCCAACAACTTCGCCGCTTGTACTTCACTGAGTCCGTACTCTTTTTGTATTTCCTTAACACCGTCAACAATGTTCTTGTTATTACCAACAATGTCTTTGGCTATGTTCTTAGCTGCCTCGTCAACGGATATTTTTGGTTTGATTTCTGTTTTCTCAATCCCCTGTTTTATCCCATCACCTGCACTCTTGCCAATACTTAAAAATGCACTGCCAAGATTTGACAATTTACCGCCGATGTCGGATAAGAAATTGCCAATACCTTGTATTGCTTTGCTTGCAAGCTCTACGGCTGTTTTGAATAATACGGATTGTTTAACAACATTAAATACCTGTACGTGTGCATTGTACAACCATTTACCTACATCAATAACTTTTCCAACAATAAAGGAGATTATCTCATACCATACTTTGATATTGAATACAATTACATCAAAAATGAATTTTCCGATTTCGTACAGGATATTAAAGATTGTTTTTAACACACCGGATGCAATTGTAACAAGTGAGTCGGTAACTTGCCCAACAACCGCCTGTATTTGTTGTAGGACGGGTTCAACCTGTGTGAACATATTTTTGAACCAATCAGCAACCCCCTTTGCGCTGTCGGATATTGACTTGAAGAACCCTGAGAATCCACTCCCCGCCGAACCAAGGTTGAACACTTGCCCTACCAAATCACTAATTACATTGTAGGCAATTTTCCAAGGCATTATCCATACGTCAAAAATCACTTTCCCAACGTCAAACAACGTCACGCCGATAACCTTTATCACCTCCCACGCCTGCAACCCAACCTCTTTCATTGTTCCAAACGCTTGGTCAACTACCGTTTTAATTGGTTCAACGTAGTTATACAACAGCACAAAAACACCGATCACTGCCGCAATTGCCGCAATCACAATTCCAACGGGTGCTGTGATAGCTGCCCACATCGCTGTAAATGAGAATGTTGTTGTTCCGGCTGCCGCGTCAACGGTAAATAACGATGGCACAAGTGTAGATAATAAGGTAATCGCCATTTTCTTAACGTCACCAAACGCACCCTCCGGTATCAATGTTTTAAGGGATGCAAATGTTGTAAATGTTGGTGCAAGTTGTGCTGTCGCTGTAAGCGCCGCGCTGACTGTACCCCCTAACGTTTGCGTAACCGATATAAACACATCCTCAACTTGTGCTTTGATGCGTTTTACCAAAGCGTCTGCCGTGTCTAAGCGGACCTTAGCTTGTGCGACCGCGCCGTCTGTACCACTTGCGCCCGCTTTGATGGCGTCGTTGATACCGTCCTGGAATTGTTTGTACGAACCTAAGTTCTCCAGTAATATCCCCGCCGCAGAACTATTCTCAGCACCGAATATATTCATCAACGAACTGTTGTACTCTGCCGCACTACCTACATTGTCAAGTCCTTGTTTAAGTTTACCGAGTGCTGCATCCAAACCTTTTGTAGTAAGTAATTGCCCCAACTCTTTACTTGATGTTCCAAGTTTACGCATTGACTCCTCAGCCGGGCCGCTTGCCTTTTGTATTAAGCCCAACACGTTACGTAGCCCAACGCCCGCCTCACTGCCTGTCTTACCACCAACAGCAAGAACCTGTATCGCCGCGTTCGTAGCTGCTAAGTCCAACTTTGCACCCTTAGCTGCAACACCTACCTGTAACATTGATTGTGCAACTTGAGGTATCTCAGCCGCACCAACCTTTGCGGATGCTGCAAGTCCATCGGCTACCTGTGCCATTGTTGCTGCGTCTTTTGCCGCGTCACCCGTCACAAGTCCGAGTTGTAGCATTGTGTCAACTAAAGCGTTCATTGAGGTTGCCGCGTCATCGCCGGATGCGGCAGAGAGGATATTAACGGTAGAACCCATTTGCGCCAATGCGTCTGCATTGTCTGCTACTTGCGGTCCTAATTTCGAGAGGATACCTTGGAATGATTTTAACTGGTCGGATGCTGAACCGCCAAACTCTCGCGCCAATGCACGGGCTTTGTCACCAAGCGCGCCAAGGGCTGCACCGCTTTGACCGGTCACAGCCCCTACCGCCGCCAATGTTGCCTCATATTCATTACCTACTGCCAATACATTTGCCATTGCACCGGCAAACTGCGTAACGGCTTGTGTAATCATGTTGAACTGGAACGCTTTGGATATTATGCCACCCGCTTTTTCTGCCTTGCCTGCAACATCGGTTACACTTTGACCAACCTTATCCATATCGGCTTGCACGGATGCAAGAGCCGCTTTGAATGATTTCTCATTGATGGGCTGTATATCCTTGCCCAACGGTCCAAGTGATGCCTTGAGTTGGTTTATCATTACGTTTAACGCTTGCACGTTTAACGCGGGTTCTAAGTTTACTTTCAGTTGCAGTTGTGCCATGTAGTATATCCTATTTAATTATTTTACTCAGTGCAAAATATTTCTTTGGCTTGTTAAACACCACGCCGCTTGTGTACGTGTCGGGTTCCTCGTCCTGTGGCTCTGCCTCCGCCTGCGGTTCTGTCGCGGGTTGTGCGGGCTGTACTTCTGTGAGTACCGGTTCGCCTGTGCTAACAATACGGTTACACTCTGCCGCTAACGCATCGGCGTTTGCCATGATACAAGATGCGTGAACACCTGATATTTGTTTGGCTATGTTCCGCGCCGCTTGTTCTATGATTTTGGATTCGTACATTGTTTTCCCTACGAAAAATTATGATATGCCTGTTGTATTAAAAGTAGTTCCTCAACCTCGTACATTGTACCCTCATTAAACAACCGTGTTGCTTCTACGGTGTTACCGCCTGTTGCGTCGTAGCATTTCATTCTCCATATCCATACATTTGATGGATGCCTGCCGATTGTTGGGAGTACGGTGTACCTGTTAAGGTCTGATTGTTCTTGTTTGTATTTATCCTTGTTGCCACTTGCCCGCCATGCCTTGCTTTTATACAGTTCGGCTATCCTGCTGTCCTCGTTTCTTCCCTTTGTTGCGAAAAAGCTCAACCGCTTCCTCCAACTCGGTAATGTCTTGATAGTCGCTCCAGAATTGGTGCGTAAATGGCTGTTCAATGTCTTGTTTAATTGCGTCGGGGACGGTGTTGTAATCAATCATTGACTTCAACACTTCAACGGTACGCATTGCTGAAAAATCCTCTGTTCTTTTTTGGAACTCAGCAATACGGTCTGTATCAAAGTTTCTTTCAAGTTCCTCATATTCGGCTTGTTCTTTTTCGTACTGCTCAACTAAGTTTGCAGGAGCGTTTTTGTGTGGTTCGCGTGGTGGTTTGCCTAACTTCATTACATCTTCAAACTCAGATTTTAATACCTTGCTGAGTTCGTTTGTGCGTATATCCTCGTCTGCAATCTTTGCACGGTTTGATATTGTCTGCTTTACAAGCTCAACATCGTATGCCATGCCTTGCGAGTTATACAATTTTACTTTAATCTTGGTTGCCATGTGCGTTATCCTCAAAATTTGTTTTGTAAATGTTTAATAAAAAATGGAGGCGACCTCTTTTGAGGACGTGCTTTTGGCACGGCTAAAAAGCCGCCCCCGTTTGCATTATGCTAACGTTGCCCAGAAGCCGTACTCAAATGCGTCTTTTGGAAATGTTTTGTCAGCCGCTACGGTAACAATTGTTGAGTCGAATAAATCTTTGTCAATTGTTAAACCGCCTGATTTTTGGCATGATGTTGACTTAAACTCTGTTGTTGGTTTAACCCAATCATTTTTCAAATCAATCTTGCCTGTGTTTGTGGTGAATCCACCAAGCAAACACGTAACCCAGCATTTTGTAGATGTCTTTGCGCCGTAATTGATAACAAACGCTTGATTCCCACCCGCTGCAACTGCCGAACCGCCAATTTTACGTCCCGATTCGCCTGTAAGCTCTGAACGGGTTGTAACCATTGACCCCGCCGCTGTTGAACGTGGCAAAAGAATATCAATAAAGTTTGTCCAGTCTTCGCTGAAATTATTGTGTGTGATGGTGAACCCGATAGAACCCTCGCCCGGCGTAAGTGATACACCCTCGGATAAGTTGTCGCCGGAGGTGTCACCGAGCCGGATGATGCGGTCTGCAAGTGCAGTTGCTGCACCTGTGTCGTCATTTTTTTGGATGGCGGTGTGGTCGGCTTTCGCCAAAAACACGTCCGTTACACCCACTGACCCATAAGCAATTTCTGCCATTTCGTAACTCCGTTTGTGGTGAATTAAAATAGAATGTAACCGAGTGTTAGTTGGATGCCGGGTTTAACTTGCGTTATCTCACCCACGCGATAAACTCCTGCACCAACGCCAACACTTAGCCCGAAACGCGACCGAGTTTTAGTAGGTTCGCGCTTATCTTCTGTTAGTTGTTTCTCAATGTGTATTTTGATTGTGTCAGATTTCTGTTTGTAGTATGGAACTCCAAATGTTTTGTCCGGGTGACTAAATGAGAGTTGTAATTGTGAGCCGTTGCCGATGTTGATGGTATCGGAATAAGCAGTGTAACCTTTGTCAATACACACGGTGTCGTGCTGCCCGACGGGGACAAATGAAGTGTCATGTAGTTGTACATACTTTGTTTTAATGTTTGTTACTGTAACGGGTTGATACTGTGTAATAGTTACTGTGTCTTTTACAACGCTCTCAATAATTTTCACTTTTGTATCCTCACCACAACCACGTAACAAGAACGCACCAAGCAACATTGCAAAGGCGTGTGATAGTGATAGTATAGTGAGTTTGGTTTGCATTGATTTAATTTTCTGTATTTCAATGTAGATCCTTTCATTAGTACGGTATCTGTTCCGCTGCTTGTTGCTTGCGCCCACTTGAATCCAACCGTGCCGCCTGTTCCACCGATAATCACATTACATCGCAAATGAACTGTTGCAGGTTGACTTGCGTATAACGTTACATAAACATATCCAAACTGTGCATCATCGGAACTTGGGGCAGCATAAGATACTGAGCTTGCATTGTTGTAATTACCTGTAATCATAAACCTATCAACACCGGATACGGTAGATGGTAATTCTATTTTGTACGCAAGCATACCACTACCGCCGCCGCAATGAGTTAGTATCCGTAAGTCAAGTTCGTAGATTCCATGTGCGTCCGCTTCAAATTGTAGTTCATCATCAAGTGTTAGCGTGGTTGTTGAGTTTCGTATTTCTTCTACTGCTTTGTAAATAACAGTATCGCCACCACCACCGCCACCGCCACCGCCAAGCTCTGCTGTAATCTCAGCTATGTACGTATTGATACACTCAAGTATTTCTTTGTGCGGGTTCCCTATATCGGTAGTATCAATAGCCACTACAAATCACCGTTTGGATTAGTTGAACATGGAACCCTTACAGCCCAAACGGGGAGCGTGTCGTATGTATCACATACACTCCCCTTGTTGTGCGATATAAATACACCGCGTATGGTGTCGCTGACTTGGGCATTATTAAATAGGAACTCAGCCGATTGATATACCGTACCGAGTTCCCCTTGCATTGTTGTATCTTTGAATAATCGTGTTTGGTTGTTGGGTGTTGAGGTAATACTTAACCGCCAATTATCACATACTACCCATCCATCCACAAACTGCACGGTTGAGGTTGTGTTGGTGTTGCCTATACTGTACTGCACACAGATTGCTTGCTCTGTGATGAGTGGCTCGGTGCAACTTGCGAAAGCAATAAACAATATGAGTAAAAGATTACGCACTAATTGAGTTTTGTATATTTTAAGTAAGAACCCGCCAGGAATTTTGTAGCGGTTGCGTCGCCTACTAATTGCGCCCATCTTAATTTACACGTGCCACCTGTACCGCCAATTCTCAACATACCTTTAAGATATATTTGGTCTGGTGTTTCTTGCGGGCAATTACCCGAACCTATTTGATAAGCCGTTGTATTACTTGTTGTAACGGGTATAAATATCGGAGATGAGCCACCGCCTGACGTACTCGGTACGCCGTTTATCAACTCTTCGGTAACAGAAGTTTTTAAACTTGGAACTTTAAATTGCGCTTTAGGAGAACCGTTTGAAGTATGTTCAGAAATAATAATAACTTCAATCTCATACAATCCATTCGCATCCACTGCAAACTGAAAATCGTCATCATCTTGCAAAGTCGTTGAGTTTGTTACAGATTCGTCTGCCGACTTTGTGATTGTGTTCCCACTGCCCGCCGCAACCACCGCCGCACCGCTTGCTTTTTTGTAGTTTGTACATATCCAATTACCACTACCAAGCGACACCATGTCTGCTGTATCATTTGCGGCTGTGGTGATGTTTGCCGTACCGGGTAAAATTAAACTTGTTCCGTTGTGTGTGAATGTGAGTGCATCCGCAAAACGGGCGGTTATCTTTGTCCCGCTTGCTGCGGTTCCAAGTCCGGTTATTGTGTTGGTTCCTGTGATACGGACGTTTGGCGAATTTGCCGCGGCAATGTTTGTTATTGTTGCGCTTGCTACGTCAACCCAACCAAGCGATGTAAACTCCCCCTGTGCTTCTAAAGCATCGGCTATCACATCAATTGTTTTTTTACTGAGACCCTCTTTTTTAAGTTGGTTTCTAACTGCTCCCATTGTATATCCTTATAATGTGGTGGTGAATTATATTTTTGCTAATTCAAAGTGCATACCGTCGCGCCGTTGCCAATTACCGCCCCACTCAAAACCCGCATCGGTAAAACATTTTACAAATTGCGGCGAGAGTTTTGGTGTTTGGTGTAATTGATTTTCTTCTCTGTTTATATCAACTGCAATTGCCCAACTATGCAAACTCAGAGAAGATAAATCACGTTTATTTCTAATCACAAAGCAGCCGTCCCATGTTTTCATTTCTTTAGCAAGCCCGCGAGATATTACATTTCGTAACGCTTGCTCTAAAGGGTGCTGTAAATCCTTGTTAAGAAATATCACTTTTGGAAATTCTGTTTTTCCAATAGCAGCAAACCAAACATGAGCAAACGCTTGTTGTATATCTTGTGGAACATTCCACCGCACAAAGTGTTTACTTTGTGTTGCAAGCAATTCGGGGTTCCCGTATTTCTTCAAACATTGTTGACTTGTTACGCTCATAATGGTTTCTCTAATTTGTTTTTGAATGTTTGTATCAACGATGGGAACAACCTCTCAAAGCCGCGCCAAATGTGGGAACCAAAGAACGCACATAATAAACTGCTCAACGTTGCGTAGGATGTATCTTGCGTAAAGTCAACTATCACAAACCCAACAACTGCACCCGTAACAATACAGAACGCAATCTCTAAAACATGACGGCGTAAAGAGAACCTTGCGCGTACATTAAACACCACCCTGATAATGGTTCCGAGCGTGATATATATGGCATAGTTGTATATGAAATCAAACAAGGTCATTTCTTGAAGAGTTTGTTTTTGATTACTTGCTTTATAGGGTCAAGTATGCCAAACAAATTGAGTACCGTTAGTATCATTATTGCAACACCAAACGCCCGCGTGAACGCTGAGAAGCCGTCGCTGTTTAGAAAATCAGTTATAATCATAAGGGAGTTAGCAAGTACAGCCAATAGTACAGAGCTGAACTTGCCATTGTGCTGAACTTCGTTTATCATGGTGTGCGAATAGTTGTTGTGAATATCATACCTGCAAACCAACGTTTACTTTTTTGAGAGCGGTGATACGATTGAAACGCTGTCATCTCTAAACCCGGTTGTATTGCGTGTGTTGGTTTTTGATTTTGCAAAGCCGCATACGTTGATTGCATCCACTCCTTAAGCGTGGAACCGTCTTTAATTTCTTTGCTACCTAAAGCAATTAAAAACTCACATTTGTATTGTACGCCACGTGTACCGACCGAACCTGCGTCATTCATTTTCTCACAGCTACGAATCGCAACTAATATGTATCCCTGACTTGCAGCAGATGCGAACTCCTCAATGTTTGCCGCGTCCGGGTTTACTGCTATTGATACGGTATTGTCTGGAATTGCTGTGCGTATTTTCTCAACAATAAAATCTTCTATGTCTGTGATTATATCAAACATCAATAACCTTTCATTACATCGGCACTAAACACAACAGGAGCAAATGCTTTTGCAGGCATTGGTGTACTTGCCGGTTCCGTTTGGCTTTCATCTAAGTCAAGAGAATCTTTGCCGTCCCTGATTGCGTTTAATCGGGCCATTGCCATCTCGTATGCTTTTTGGTGCTGTTCACTTACCGCATCATTTCTGAAATGTAAACGGTACAATGTGAAGTCTGTGCTTATATCAGTAATAGCTTTTGGTGTTGTTACAAACGGCAAAGTGTACCGCTTGCGGAGTTTGTCATCAATAATTGCATCAGCCCATGCAATACACTCTGTTAGTATATCCGTGTCCGGTGAACTTGCATCGGTAATAAGTTCGTTCAACCTGTACTCAGGTATCCCGGTTTTGAGGATTGTATCTTGGTCAGTATATGGCATGGATTGAGGTATTAAATAACAAGGGGCGGTTTGTTACCGCCGCCCCTTATGTGGTGATTACAAACACGCTGTGTAAGCGTAGATTGAGTTTAAGTCGTGAGCAACGGTCAACGAACATTGCTCCAAGTACCATGTGAGCAATGTTTTTTCATCATTCACAACAGGATAGAGTAACATTTCGTTTGCTACCATTAAAGAGCCGTTGTTGCTATCAAAGCGGTATATCGGGCCGTAATGTGTTTGTGTATTCGCATTCATTCCGTAGAATGTAATTACGTCAGCATCCCACATATCTTGAGTTGTTCCGCTTGCATCTTTGTATTTTTGTGAATACTCGTAAACAGGCACACCCTCAAATATCCCGCGTGGCTTTAATACCTTGTTACCTAAACCGTTATCCATAACAAGCGAACCAACTTTGTAGTTGTTGGTATCAAATGCTTTTTGAACTGCTGCATCTGCTGCAAACGCATCAAACGCATTGCGTCCGGCAATTGCAATGATTGTTGAATAATCGCCTCTGTCTGATACCTTGCGTACACCATTGCGGAAGTCCGCTATAATATCAGAGCTTGTGCCGCCATTCCACTCGTAGCCACTTGCAACGGTGTCTTTATGTGTGCCTGATGTGAAACTAAAGTCAATCTCGAAGGTTTCGCCGTCTACTGTTGGTAAGGAGATAAGACCTGTTGACAATTGCTGTGCAATTGACAACCCACGTAATCTTGTTACACGGTTTTTAAGTGTTAGTAATTCGGAGAGAATGTTTTTGTTTGCTGCTGCCGCAACATCTGCCGCACTACCTACTAAAACGCCACCTAAATCGCCACGTAACTCTGCAATTTGCTTTGCATTGAAAGAGGTTTTTTCGTAGGTGGATGGTAATGTAACGCCTTTTAATGTGCGTGTTTTCTTTGTTACTTCGTTAGCTGTTCCGTTTTTACCTACAACTTTTGCAATTGTATCGTCACCGGAAACTATTTCAAAGTCAAAAACATTTGAGTTGTGACGTTTGATGTTATTGCCTGCAACCAAGTCAACAAGTCCACTTGGAACTGTTGTAACCTGATTAACAGCATCGGTCATTGACCGCCATTTGAAAATATCTATTGCCATTAGTCAATATCCTTTACAACAATGTTACAAGTTGAGTTAAAGTATAAACCTGCTGCTGCGCCGCTTGTTGGTATTGCGTCTTTGTTGAACACACCCGTTACATAAATCTTTGCCGCTGTATCGCCTGCTGTTGCATCGCAATCGTCAACTAACACGCCTGCAACGGTTTGTGACCCGTCGCTTGCGCCCGATGTCCATTTAATGTATTTTCCGCTTGCTGTAATCTTGCCAACCAATTCTCCGCGTGTTAAGTTTTCACCGCTTTTGATTGTTACAGCATATTGAACAAACGGCATTTCGTCCAGTTGCAGATTGTCAACTTGGTTTGTTGCTATTGTTTCATACGTTGCCATTAGTAACCTCCTTTGTTAAAGTCTGCAATTGCTTTTCTGTCTGCTTCGGTAAGTTCCCCAACCGTAACATTCACGCCGTTACTTGCTGTGTCCTCAAATAAGTAGTTCTGCTCCGGCAAGCTCTCAATGTGTGATTTGATAGCTTGCACTTTGTCTGTATCACCCGCGCTGAATTGCATATTTGATGCCTTTGCAGCGTCAAACAACAACGTTGTATAGAATGATTTTTGTGCGGGGGCAATACGCTTGTGTGTCGTGCTTTGTTCTTCTACGTATGCAGAGAACTGAGAGCGCAAACGGTCATCTTCTAACGCCGCTTGCTGTGCGTCAAACTTGCCTTGCAAGTCACTTAGTTGTGACTTTAAGGTTGCGTTTTCGGCTTGCACTTGTTCAAGTGTCATTGTTGCCTCTTCTGAAAATTGTTGTGATGGTGTGGGTGAGAGTTTTTCTTCGATTTTATATTCAATGATTTGTCCGAGTTCATCCATCAATACAGGCAAGTCGCCTGATAAATTGTTTATGGTGTCAATAGGTATTATCTTATCTGCATTGTCTGTATTGCCGTCGGTTGCAATCATGTTTTCGCGCATACCAAGCAATGATGTTTTTACGTTTTCAAACATCCAACTAACTCTGTACTCAAAACTTGTTTTATACGCAAACTCAGACTCATAACTTTCCGTATCCTCATCCGCTTCAAATTGATACTCACCAAGTGAGGGTAAGTCTTTAACGCCCGGATTCTCAACTACTCCTAAGTGATTTATTACACCGTTCTTTTGGATTGATACGGACACCTTGTTGAATGTTGATTGTGCGAGGTTCTCAAATACACCCTCTGCCGCATCTACGGGCTGAATAAGAACTGCCGCCTTGCCTTTGTATGTACCTTGCTTTACGGTGTCCTTGCTAAACCATCCGAGTATTGGTAGGTCATTTTTCGGATGACGCAATGTGATAGGGATTTTCTCAGCCCCGAATTGCTGGGTTTGGGTTACTACGTTTTTAATGTCATCGGCAGACCAATTGTTTTTTGCCGATTTCCCGTTGTGCTGTCCCTCTGTAAACGCTACGATGTACGGATAAGCCATTGTTTGCATCCTTATTTGTAATGGTGCAAAAATTTATTTTATCCGTGTTCTTTTTAATTGCATACGTAACTCACTTTCGGCGGTCGTTTTACAATGCAGATTGCATTTAGAAACAACAACCAAACGTTACACGTTTGCCGCGAATTTGTTAAACAAACATCGCGGCATATTATGGCTTTGGCGTGTAGTGAACAGGACACAATAAAAGATTACTGGCTTAAAGGTGCAGACGTTGATACCATCGCAACGGCTATGGGTTGCACAAAGAAAAAAGTAACTGATACCATCAAAGCTATTCGTGAACAGTGGCGCAAAGATTCTGTTGAACGAATTGAGGATGAGGTGTCTCGTGAACTTGCTAAACTAAATCTGATTGAGAAAGAGTGTTGGTGTGCATGGGGTAAGGAGCAAATTGGATACGTAATAGCCGGAAAAGAAATTATACAAGTGGTGGAGCCACCCAACCCGCAATACATGAAAACAATTCTGGACTGCATGACACGCCGCGCTAAGTTAATTGGTTTAGATAAGCCGTCAGTAATTAAGAGTATCAATACGTATGATTTGGGCAAAGCAAGCGTTGAACAACTGCAACGGATTGTGAATGGTGAAAATCCTGATAAAGTTTTTGGAGGTGTGGAGTGATTAGTGTAGTTAAAAATATGGATTGCATGGATGCAATGAAAGAGTTCCCTGATAAGTATTTCGATTTGGCGGTGGTTGACCCGCCGTATGGGATTGGGGGTGGAAGCAATACTAAATTTAGCGTTTTATGGGATGACTATACCCCTGACTGCAATTATTTTACTGAGTTGCTCCGTGTTTCAAAAGACCAAATAATATGGGGCGGTAACTATATGGCAAAAAACATTCCATTCAATTCAACTCATACAATAGTATGGGACAAGGAAAATGGCGAAAGTTTCATGTCTGATGGAGAGATAGCATTCACGTCATTCAAAAAAAATACGACTAAATTTTTTAGGCTTTTTTGGATGTCAAACATGATGAAACGAGAAGAAAAGCCAATAATCCACCCCACCCAAAAACCCGTTGCATTATACGATTGGATATACAAAAACTACTTACCGCAAGGCGGTAAAGTAATTGACACACATTTGGGTAGTGGCAGTAACCGCATAGCCGCATACAAGGCGGGCAATATAGACTTTTACGGCTATGAATTAGATACGGATTACTACAACGCGCAAGAGAAACGATTTGCAGAGTTTACTAAAACAGAAAATTTGTTTGTTCCTACAGTTACTGTAGCAACCGAACAAATGGAGTTGCTTGATGCCTAACCTACCCCTCATAGCGGCAGCTGAATTGGAATTGCGTAAACGGCGCAAGGCAATTTCCGCAACGTATGGTCTAAGTAAGCCAATTATTGTTAGGGATTACGAACACAGTTTAACGTTTGATAAACATACACTCAAATACAAAACAATTTCCGCAAAAGGTCACAAGCTGTATTTGTCAACACGTGAATTTCAGGAGACGTTTTTTGGTGGTGCTAAAGGTGGTTCCAAAACAACAAGCGGTATTAAATGTTTTGCGTCGGATATATCGCAGTACGAGAACGGTGTGTTTGTTGCTATGCGGCGAAATTGGCAGGATTTAAAACGCACAACTATTCCATCATTTGAGAAATTTTTCCCACCTGAGTTGGTGGTGCGTAAAACATCGGATGTATGGCACTGCGTAAACGGTAATCAGATTTGGTTTTACTATGCAGATGTTCGCCTTGATAACGATTACGAACGCATGAGAGGTCTTGAAGCAACGGCGATACTTGCAGAGGAAGCAACACAATTTCCGCAACTGTTTTTCGAGAATGTTCCTACACTCATTAACCGTACCATTGCCACGCATATTGATACGGGTGAACCACTCAAAGGATATATCATTTACACGGCAAACCCTAAGCCGGGACAGCATTACTTAAAGCGAATGTATGTGAATGATAAGACAAAGGTAATTGGCGATGGTGTGCATAACTTCATTCAGGCATTACCCGACGATAACCCCTACGTATCACCCGAACAAATAGATAGTTGGTTCACATCGGCAAGTATTGAGCTTGTGCGTATGCTTCGCAAGGGGGAGTGGGATGTCGAGGAGTCCAGTTTTGTCATCGTCCCGACAAATACGATAGAGAAACTTAAAACCCGCATCGTGGACCGTCGTGCTGTGTGCGGTGGTATTGACGTTGGCTTGGGTGCGCCTGACACAACGCAAGCGTTCGGTGTAAACAGCAAGGGGCAATTCTACTGTGATACTGTTATCACAAATCCCGATACAATGAAACAGGTTGAGATGTTATCGCCGTTTGTTCAAGGTATTAAGAACAACAAAGGGCAAGTGTACATTGATGCCTCCGGTGTTGGTAAGGGGTTGTACGACCGCCTTGCCGAAAAGTTTGGAACACTCACTGTTGTAGGTGTCAACTTTGGCTCCTCACCCGAAGAGGAGAAACACAAGAAAACAAATGTTGCTTATCAGAACCGCCGCGCTCAATTGTACTTTTGGCTCCGTCACGCTTGCGAGGATGCTATCAATAGTGATAAACCGGAACTTGGTTTTGATGAAAATGAAGAGGACTTGTTTGAAGAACTTGAGAATACGTACTACGACAATGATATTGATAAAGTACGCATTGAGCCAAAGGACAATATCAAAGACCGTCTTGGACGTTCACCCGATAAAGCGGACGCGGTTGTTCTTGCTAACGCCGCATGGCGTAAGTATGTAAAGGTTCGTGACGTGAAAATTCCAACAGTAAAAATTGCTATCAATAACAACAATCAATTTTCAACATTTGCAGGATATTAAACTATGCTACCGAAAAGAAAAGTCCCACAAATAACCCCCACTAACTCCGAGGCATTGAGTAAGGATGTTGCACGTGGAATAAACGAATCACTTGTAACAGAATTTGGTATGATGTCTATATTACCAAACCCTGACCGTGTACTACGTAAAGCAGGGGTACTTGATACTGCATTGGATGAAATGGAGTCCGACCCACATATCAAAAGTATGTTGCGCATACGGCAATC
>ERZ724522.372-NODE-372-length-30083-cov-8.633209_pt1 | contig 30083 bp, 35 predicted proteins | sample MGYA00376055_ERZ724522 | MGnify/ENA primary metagenome ERZ724522 (study PRJEB28724, sample SAMN07190884) | wastewater metagenome | isolation source: effluent of sewage treatment plant in Hong Hong | place: Hong Kong | collected 2016-03-17 ...
CGGATTCAGCGGCGGCGAGTTGTTCGGCGGCGTCGTCATACAGCCGCCGCGCCCAGGTGTCGGTGACCTCCGCGAGCCACAGCGCGAAACGTCGGATCATGTGGCGGCCCAGATCGTGAGGGCGATGATCGTCCAGGCGGGGATGTTGAAGGCGAGCCCGTAGAGGTAGCCGCGGACGAAACTCATGCGAGCCGCCGACGGCTGGTGCGGGTCAAACTCAGCCCCCGCGGGGCGGCTTCGGGCATGACGTAGATGGGGTTTTTGCACAGCTCGAGGACGGCGTCGATGTCGGCGTCGGTCATGCGCCAGTGCTTGCCGATCTTGCGGGCCGGGAACTTGCCCGCCCGGATTCCGTCGGCGAGCCAGCGTTGCGTGCCGCCGAGCCGCTCAGCGGCCACAGATAGGGGGTAGGTGAGGGTCATGGGTGGACCTCGAAGAGGTCGGCGGCCGCGGCGAACCCGAACAGGTGCAGCAGCCCGGCGATGGTGTCGTTGCCGGGCAGTGAGGTGCCGGCGATGACGCGGGCCAGTTGACTGTTGGAGATGCCGACGTGGCGGGCGAGTTCCCGGTCGGTGGTGATGCCGGTGTTGGCGCGGAGTTTCGCCAAGCCACTGCGTTTGATCGCCAGGGTTGCCAACGTGGATGTTCCTTCCCCCGTGGATGTTTTGTCGGGTAGGAACGTAACACTAGGTACGCGTCGATGACTAGAGGCGAGTTTTGTTCGGCGTGTCGCGGCGCGCATGGGTGCGCACTCCGGCGGGTGTTTTAGGGGGTGAATGACACAGGTGTAATTTCGTTACCTGCGGATATGCATCACTGCCTAGTGATGTAAGTCAACTTACGTGTGTAGCATCCATGCATTATGGTGGGGAACCAATGAGTACCGACTGGCCGTCATACATGCGGCGCGTCACCGCCGGGGCCACCCAGGTTCAGATCGCGGAACAAACCGGGATCGAGCAGACCTCGATCTCGCGCTGGATGCTGGGTAAGAACCGGCCCCGCGCCGAACTGGTCATCCAATTCGCCCGCGCCTACCACCGTTCCCCCGTGGAGGCGTTGATCGCCGCCGGCTACTTGCACCGAATGATAGACGCTGCCGTCTTTGCGGGAACGGGTACGAAGAGAGGCCATCAGACTGTCTTCTTCCGCTTGCGCCCGCGATATTTCGCGCTCCGCACGCCCACCCAGCCCGGCACGCCCCGCGTGATGCGCCAGGAGTTCTCCTGGGGCGTCACAGCCTCCAGGTGCTCGGGGTTGACGCACTTTTTGTTGCAGCACAGGTGGTCGATGTAGAGGCCATCGGGCACGGGCCGGTCGTGGTGGAGAATCCAAGCCACTCGGTGAGCGCGGAAAAATCTGCCGTTGTGTTTGATAACTCCGTAGCCGCCGTCATAAGCACCACGCCATTCGCGGCAGTCCCACTTGCCGCGGTGGATGTGCATGGAGAACCTGACCAAGAAGTCAGGATCTCGGAACGTTTCGGGACCGACCGGTTGTGTCACGATTCTGATGATACCTTGACCGCTGTCTTGACCGCGGGTGGGGAGCCATATTTTTGCTGGTCAAAGCAGTTTCCTGGTGGAGCTAAGGGGACTCGAACCCCTTACGAAAACAGCATAAATGCGGGTTGACGTGGGATTATCGTACCAGTGCTTACGTAGGATTACACGCATAACCGCAGGTGGCCGGGAACCAATCTTGACGGCGTCAAGACCCCCGTCAACGAGAAAAGGGGGCCCCGACGGTCCTGGGCGAGCCCCGGGGAGAGGCTTCGAGCGTCAGGACCGCCGGGGCGGCACGTGGGGTTAGATGGCGAGTTTGGCGGCGTTGACCGCTTTCTGCAGTTTCTCCCGTTCAGCGACTGGCATGGGGACTTGATCCAACAGTTCTTCGTCGACGGTGGTGAGCATGACGAGGGCTTGGGCCATGCGATCCAAGCGGTGTTCGAGGCGTTCGATGGCGGCGGCTTGGTGGTCGGCGAGCTCCCCGGCGGCGTTGGAGATGAGGTCGGCGGCGTGCGCGCGGGACTCACCTTTGGTGGAGTGGGCGGTGATCGCTGCGGCCCCGACCGAGCCGACCGCGGCGCCGACCCCGGCGTAGGCGAGGGCGCCGGCGGCGTCACCCCACCAGCTCACCGGAACTCCCGGGACATGGCTTCCACTTGGCGGAGTCGTCGGGTGTCGCGCATGACGAGGTGGACGCAGAAGATGATGATCGCGATGAGGGTCCACACGCTGTAGATGTGGAAGTCGCCGGAGCCGAGTTTCACGATGAGGTAGGTGGACATGGCGGCGAGGAATCCCACATCGGCGCCCAGTCGTAGCCACAAGCCGCGGAGCCGCCACCGGCCGGTGGTGTGGACGATCAATGCTAGGGCGGCCAACGCCATGGGTGGGGTGAGCAGCGACAGACCCATCCACGCCTGGTACACCCCGGCGGGGGCGTCGTCGCGTTCGATGGCGGTGACGTCCCCGACGGTGAGGTGCAGGACCGCCCCGATCCACATGCAGGTGTAGAGCATGGGTTGGAAGGCGATGCGCTGCCAGTCCTCGATCCCTTTGGGGGGGATCAGCCAGGCTTGCATCCACCGCACGGGGGGGATGCACCAGTTCGGCATCTAGCTGGTGGGCCAGGGGGTGGCGGCGTGCTGGCCGGAGGTTGCGGGGGCGTTGGGGACGAAGAACACGGCCACCGAGGTGAGGACACCGACGACACCGGTGACGATCCAGCCCCACTGGCCGGGCAGGAACGGGGACACGAACTGCAGAATCTGGATCAACGTCGCAATCGCGGCGCCGGCCACCGCGGTCCAGGCTTTGGCGGCTTGCTTGGGGGGGACGTAAAGGGCCATGACTAACTCCTTATTTGGGTGGTGAGGTCGGCGAGGACTTGCCGTAACGCCGACACGTCTGATTCGAGCCCGGACACGTTGGAGGCGACCCCACCCCCGGGCGGGACGCTCGGCGGGCTGGGCGGCACCGGTGGGGGCGGTGGCGGCACGGTGATGGGTTGCGGTGCCGGGGTGGGGATCGGGGTGGGGATGGTGCCGGGGGTTTGACCCGACGGCGGCGCGGTGTCGGCGCTGCCGACGCCGGCGATCTCGTTGAGGATGGCTTGGGCGAGTTGGGCGTCGTGGCGGCGGTCGGGGTATTTCGCCGGATCAGCATTGGCTACTTCCCGCAGCAGGGTCAGGGCGTCGGGGTCGCCGAGTTTCGCGAGCCGCTCCACCAGCAGGACGTGGACGTTGCCGTCGGTGTTGATGGCCAGGCCGGTGGCGGTGTCGATGTTGTGTTCCCCCAAATGTCTTAGTGGGGATCGGGAGTCGCGCCGGTAGGCGGCGATTTGGCGTGCTAAATCCAGCAGTTCGCGTTGTTCGGCGTCGGTGAGTGCCATCAGGAATCCCTCCCCTGGTGTTGTGGATACGAGGCCCGCGGCGAGCTCGGCTGCGTTCTCTCTGCCCGGTAGCCCGGCGCCCCAGTCGGATCCGCTGGGGTTGGCGGTGAAGATGCGTGCGGCGACGATGGCTTGCTGTTGCGGGGTTGCTTGGCGGGGGGTGGCCGCGAACTCGACACCTTGGTGGGTGCGCCACGTTGCCGGGGTGATCTGGAACAAGCCTTCGGCTTCGTTGCCGCCGGAGTTGACGTCGATGATCTGCTGAATGATGGTGGGGTTGCCGCCCGATTCGCGCATGATGAGGTGCGCCCACGCGGGGCTAGGCGAGGTCCAGGTGCCGTTCGCGTTGCGGGTGAGCGGAACCGTCAACACCGTTGACGTGTCGACGATCGGGCCGGGCAGATACGCCCAATCGTTGGCGTAGGACGTGTCGTTGACGCTCATGGCTTGGTTTCCGGTGACGGCGCCGTCGTCGCCGTTGGATTCCATGCGCACCCCGTCGCATTCACACCACATGTGCGAATTCGCTCCCCCACCCGGGCCGTGATGCAACGCCACTTTCACCACCGCGTCGGGGGGGAAGTCGGCCGGCGAGGCGACGGTGATGGTGCCGAACGGCCCGGTCTCGCCGACCTCGATCGGCCGCCACGATTCGGTCGACATGCCGTGACGGGACCACGCCATGCGGGTTCCGTTGACGCAGGCGTCCAAGATGTCGATGACTAGACCGCTGCAGTCGGTGCCCACGCTGGTGTCGTGCGGATCCCAGTTACCGCCGTAGACGTAGGGGTTTCCGAGCCGGTCGGCGAAGATGCGTTTCGCGAAGTCGACGTTGGCCCGTAGGACGCTCACCAGTCGAGGAGCCTGTCAGCGGGGGCCCCGGTCAACACGATAACCACAACACCAACTCCTAACGCCCAGCCGCCGAGCAGGACGGCCGCGATGCCAAACGAGGTGCGCACGGTTCACAGCCGGCGGATGACACGGCCGCACGGCCGGTGAGATAGCAGTAGCCCGCCGCCGCAGTAACAGATGTATCGGTAGGTTCCGGGGTGGGCGGCCAGCTGTTCAACTTCGGCGAGGACACCGATTTGGATGCGCCGAACTTCGTCGACCTCGTTCAACGGTAGGGACATCTGACTCTCCTTTAAAGTCAGAGGGTTTCGCGTCGGCCGGGCGGTCGGCGTGCTATTCAGTTGTGTCTAGGGGGTTTCGGCGAGCCCGTGCGGGACGGTGCAGCTGTAGCCGGTGCCGGGTAGCGCGGCCAATGCTTGGTCGATCATGGCGGTGATGGCGTCGGCCCGGTTGCCGGCGGTGACATCGGGCACCCCGTCGGCGACGGCGGTCCACACCCCATCGGCGCGGTTGCAGTCGACAATCACTTGGCCTTCGTTGGCGTCGAACAACATCATGCGGTCGCCGCCAAACGCCACGATTTGGTGGTCAGTATGTACGTCCACGGGTTACACCGTCACAGACGGGGTGACCGAAATGCTGGCACCCGTGCCCGACACGACGACGTTGCCGCCGCCGAACGCTGCGCTACCCACGAACGTGCCACTTGAGACCGCCGACCAGATGCCGCCTTGGGTGTACGTCCCGGCGGCACAGGAGATGTTCACCACCGACCCGGTGTTCGTGCCGGTCGAGCCAGCCGACCAGGTTGTCTGGATACGGGCGTACCCGCCGCCGGTGGCTTCGTTAGCGCCGGTGGTGGAGGCGTCTCCGGTGTGGAGACTGATGTACGCGCCGAGCGCGGCAACGGCGTTGGACGCCGCCTGATGCGTGGCGTTAGGGATTCCCATAGTTTGACCTTTCCTGGTTTATTGCAGTGGGATGGCGACGCCACCCCATTCGTAGGTGGTGTTGTTGCGGGTGCCGGTGAACGTGAGGGTGCCGCCGTTGCCGACGCTGTCTCCGACGACGATGGGAAGGTCGTAGGAGAAGCACGGATATTCGATGCGTTGGGTTTGCCCGTAGGCAGTGATGGAGTCCCAGGTTGTGGTGGGCCGGAACGCGAAAGCGTTGACGTACAGGTAATTTGAGTTCGTCGATGACACCGCCAACGACAACTGTTGCCCGCCTGCCCCGTTGGATACTGATGTGGCGCTTCCCAGTGAGGTCACCCCGCGGTAGTAGGTCACCGCGGCGTGCACGTTGTTGCCGTTGGTGTTGGTGACCGCGAGGGTTTTACCTGAGCCGGTCGTCGGGTTCAACAGGTAGAACACCTGGATGCTGTAGTTGCCGCTGTAGTAGGTGAACGGGTTGCCGGTGACGGCGGTCATCGATGCTCCGCCGAGGGTGACGCTGCACGCCGTGCTGCCCATGACGGACAGCACCACCATGGCGCAGTTCGCGTTGGCGGGAATGGTTTCGGTCCAGCTGTAGCTTCCCGTGAAGTGGACGCGGCCAGCCCCGGTGCCGACCCAGGTGGGGACGCTGGGTGTGGGTAGGGAGGACGGGCTGAGATCCACGGCGACGCCACCCCACCCGTAGGTCAGTGATCCGTTGCGGGTGGCGCTGATGGTTAGCGAACTGTCGTTGCCGTAGGCGTCGCCGACCGTCAACGGTTGGGTGTAGCTGTTCGCGTTGGAGTGGACCGCACGCCACCCAGTGCTGGGGTTGTAGGCCGTGAACGTGCTGCTGGCATCCTCGGGCCGGTAGGCGAAAGCCTGCGTATAAAGGTGGCTGGAGGCGCTGCCGGCGACGGTCATCGACGGCTGGGTTGAGGCCACTCCCCTGGTGTAGGTGGCGGGGGCGACCGACGTGACGCCGCCGTAGTAGACGGTGTTGGCGTGGAAGAAGTTGCTCACGTTGGATGTGATCGCCACGGTCTTGCCGATGCCGGTCGGCGGGTTCTGCAGCACAAAGCACCGCAGTCGGTTGTAATTGGACGTCATGTCGTAGGTCCACGGTGAGCCGGTGACCTCCGCCATCGACGTGCCGCCGAGAGTGACGGTGCACGTGTTGGCCTGATCTGAGGGCATCTCCGACACCCACAGCACGGCGAGGTTCGCATCCGCGGGGACAGTTTCGACCCAGCTGTAGCCGGGGTTCGCTTGCCGGTCAGCACCGAGCCCTGTACCCACCCATTGAGGCTGGGAATACGTGGGCACAGAGGGCATCAGTTCGACCGCGATGGAACCAAACCCGTTGGTGTTGCCGTTGGTGGCGGCAAACGCGGTGGAGGTGGTCGCCGCAGCCGCGTCGCCCATGGTCAACGGGTAGGCCGACCCGGCGGTGTAGCCGCTCCACCGCTCGTTCTGGCTGTAGGAGGCGAGGGTGGCGTTGCCAAGCGTGCCAAACGCTTGGAACCACAAGCGACCCGGGTTGCTGGTTGTTGCCGTCTGTCCCACGCTGGTGCCCGAGCCGACTTTGACCTGCGGGCAGCCAAAGCCGGCCACGTTGTTGTAGGCGACGCTGTTGGCGATCAGGTAAGCATTGGCCCCGGTGACGGCGATGGTCTTTGTCCCTGTAGGGGGATTCAGCATCCCGAACAGATAGAGGTACAGCGTGCCACCCGTGGTGATGGTGACCTGGGTGCAGAGTTTGGTCATTGCCGTGCCGCCGACGGTGACGGCCGCGGCGGTCGAGTTGTTGCACAGCACCGGTACCAGCAGCGCGGTGGCGGTCGCGCCGATGGTGTGCGACCACGAACAGGTGTCGCCCCCGGATTTGTATCCGGCACCCACCGATTCGTAGGTGGGTCGGTTCATACCGACCCCGCCCATGCCAACGCTGAGCGAGGAACTGAAATCGATGGGCAGGGTGGCGGAGGCGTGAGTGCCGTCCGTGGAGGGCAGCGGAATGGCCGTGATGCGGCGGTTAACGAATGTTCCCGTCCCGGCGTTGACCTTGTATTTCAGTTTGAACGTCGTCACCCCGGCGGTCAGTCCCGACAGCAGCAGCGAATTGGTGTAAGCCTTCAACACGCCACCCGAGTGGACAGCCGCCTGAACTGCGGTGGTGTCGCTGGCCGCTGTGGTGGTCGCCCCCGAAATATCGACTCCGATGTAGCAGTAGTTCGCGCCACTGTTTGTCAGTGTGGCCCCGAAGAACAGCACCACCATTCCGCTGCTGCCAACAGCCACCGTCACCTGATCGGTAGTGGTGGTCAGGTCGGCATACGAGGCCGACGTGGTGGTCTCACTGGCGGTCACTAGCGCGCGTTGGGTGCCGTACCCGATGGTGCCCAACGCGGCTTTGATGGCGTTGCCCATGCCGCTGACACCGTTGAAGTAGGCGGCATCTACCGTGGACGAATTGTCCACAAGGTTGGTCGCCAAATCGGTGGGAAGCGAGAACGACATGCTGCTCCTACGGGAACGGGATGACGGAAATGCGGCGGTTAGCGAAGGTAGCGGTGCCCGCGGAGGCCTTGTATTTCATTTTGAATGTGGTTGAGCCGGCGGTCAGCCCCGTCACCACAAAGGTGCTTCCCGTCTGCGTCTGTATTCCACTCGCGTGCCCCGTATGGATGATGGCGTAGGCGTCGCTGGCGGCGACGGTGCTCGCGCCAGAGATGGCGAAGCCGGCGTAGTTGGTGCCGCCGGTGTTGGACGACAAGGTTTGCAGAAACACCAAAGCCAGGCCGCTGTTTCCGATGGTGACGGTCACGGTGTCGGTGGTGGTGGTCAGGTCGGTGTAGGAGGTTGAGGCTGTTGTCTCGGATGTGGCGACCGCTGCGGTGGCGTTGCCGTTCACGATGGTGTTGATGGCGGCTTTGTTGGCGTTGTTGAGGGTGCCCACCGCGTTGAGGTAGGCGGCGTTTTCGATCATGCCGACGTTGTCGGCCCAGTTCGTCGCCAGGTCAGACGGGAGTGAGAATGCCATGGCGGTCTCCTACAGGGTCCAGGGGATTTGGTGGGGCAGTTGCTTGATGGAAGCCGCGGTGGTCACCGACAGCGTCAACGACAGGGCGAACGAGGCGGTGTAATGCTCTGCCCCGGTCATGCCGATGGTGGGGGTGAGGGTCAGGTCGAACGCCCCGGCCGACGTGCCGGCGGCCAGCATGCCCACCGCAACGTCGAGGTTGAGGGCCACCGTGCCCACGTAGGCTTCGCCCACCAAAGAGATAGCGGGGTCGAGCACCAACCCGAACTCGCCAGTGCTGACACCGTGGGCCTCCATGGCGAGGGTGGGCGTCAATTCGAGCGCCATGGCCGCGGTCGATACCGAGCTGGTGTCGGCGGCAATAGTTGGCGTCAACTCGACCGCGAATTCGGCGAAATGCTCTGACCACCAACCACTCACAGCCGGAACAATCCTGTATCTGGGTCGGGTATCAGCGTGACTTTCACGCCGCTGGGGTCGAGGGGCAAATTGGTGACGCCCGTGTCGATGTAGGCGAGGAGGGGGCTGGTGGCCACGTCGCCGGTGTCGTGCACCACCACGAACGCCACGCAGGTGGGGCCCGTCACGGTCTGCCACACAATGTTGCCCGAACCGGCCCACCCGCCCGTGGTGGTTTTATCTGCCAACACATCGGAGGTTGCGATGCGGGCCCCGACCGCAATGTCGGCCAGGTACTCGTCGACGTCAAAGTCGGGGGTGTAGGCGGCTGTCACGAACACCGCGACAATGTCGTCGTCTGGCCACGACACCGCCCCTTGTAGGAACTTTTCGCGGCCTTTGGCGTAGAGCCCGTTCACTCACACTCCTACAGGTAGGCGGGGATCTTGTGGGGCAGGTCCGTGTCGCCGTCGGCGTCGCCCGGCGCGTGCCAGTGCCACAGTGCGCCGCCCCCGAATGCGTCGTCGGTGCTGTATCCGGTCGACATACGTTGCGTCCACGGCACGGTGTGCACACTGTCGGGCCACAGCGCGTACCGGAGCTCGTAAAACAACTCCACCACGGGGAACGGGAAGTAGTTGCCTTGCAGGGCGATGATGGCCCCGTTGGTGGGGTTGTAGAACAGGGTCGACATGTAGCCGCAGAAGTTGCCGACCCACCCGTACCACTGCCCGAATTGCATGACGCCGAGGCCTGAACCCGACCAGCCGTCGCCCTCCCTGGGATGCGCCGGGGTGTACGCGATGTAGGTGCGGAACACTTCTTCGCGCATCCGCTTCATCTCGGGGCTCAGCAGGGCACCGTCGCGTAACGCTTTGCCGAACAACACCAAATCGTCGATGGGGCCGCCCAACGCGCCGGCCGCCCCCGCCCATGTGGGGCTGGCGGCGGTGAACTCGAAGTTGGGGACTGCAGGCCAGCCACCCGACAGGTACGGCACCAGCATCCAGTACAGCCACCCGAACAGGCCGGCCAAAGGCAGCGAGTTGACGGTTGCGACCATGGTTGCCCATGCAGGGTTGTCGGCCCACCCGCGCGCGTAGGGTGCGTCCATGTAAATCCCCGACGGCCACGCGCTTTCGGTCATGCCGACCGCTTGGCAGAAGTCTTCGTTAAGGATTTGTTGGGCGGTGCGGCTGGTTCCGTAGGTGGCGTCCAACGATTCGAGCACCATCCCCAGCAGAATGTAATTGCTGTTGGAGTAGTCGGTGACGGTGTCGGGTTCGTGCAGCGGCGGGTATGCCTTGAACGTGGCGAGCGGGTCGAACGTCTGCGTCGGGTGAAGCATGTAGTTGATTTGGACGGCTTGGTCTTGCTGCAAATAGTCTTTGATGCCTGAGCGCATCATGAGGAGCATTTGGATGGTGATGCGGTCGCCGTAGGTGATGCCGTCCACGAATTGGTCGATGGTGTCGTCGAGGGAGAGATGTCCGGCGTCGACCTGCGCCAGGATGAGGGTGGCTGTGGCGCATTTGGTGATGGAGCCGTACCGCATTTTGTCGTCGAGGGTCAAATCCCGGCCGTAGGCGGTGCCGTAGGCTTTGCGGTAGTAGCCCTCTGGGCCGACAATGTGCACTTGGCAGCCCGCGGTGCCCAGCTTGGGGGTGATGATGCCGTCGATGGTGGCGATGTTGGCGGCCGACATGAGTTCTTCGGTGGGGTTGTGCGCCAAGGTGGACACGTCGAGTGGTGTGGCCATGTCGGACTCGTTGCCGGCCATGTCGACGGCGACAGCGGTGATTTCGTAGTCGGTGCCGGAGGCCAGGTCGGTGAACGTGTAGTCCGGGTTTTCCTGCGGTGTGCTGTTTGCCGCCACCCAGTCCGTCGCGCCGTCCGGGCGGATGTAAAACTTGTATCCCTTGATGGTCACGAGTCCACCGATCCCGTCGCCGTCACTGTGATCGTGGTGAAGGTTTCGTCGTCGAGCAGGATCGTCGGCGGTGTCGGTGGGGTGGTGTCGGGGATGTCGCCGCCGCCCTCGATCGGGCCTTGCCTGAACCGCACCCAGCCCGCGCCCGGTGCGCCGGCGCCGCCGCTGGAGAAGCTGAACCAGTTTCCCCCTCCTCCTCCCCCGCCGGGGGATGCGCCGGGGGCGCCGTAGGCGTACTGGTTGCCGCCCCCCACATACGGTTCGCCGTTGAAGGTGTAGGTGCCGGGGCCGTCGCCGATCATCTGCCCGCCGAAATGCAGTGCGGCGCCGCCCTTCCCGCCGGTGGCGGTCAGGGTGTGCCCGGTGATCGTCAGGGTGGAATCGCCGCCGTCACCGCCGAGGGGATCGAACAGCGGGATACCGCCGGTGCCGCCCGCCCCGGCGGTGAATGCCACGGAGATGGTGGAGTCGTCGAAGTCGACGCCGCGTTCCCACGTGACGGCCGCGAACCTGCCGGCGTGCCCACCTTCACCCCAGAATCCGGCGGTGCCCCCCGATCTCGCTCCCCCGCCGCCCGCGCAGATGACCCCGTCGAGGAACCCTGCCCAGGCGGGGATGGGGATCGATCCGTCTTCGGTGAAGTAGATGGTGACCGGGTCGTGGTAGCCGGGGCTGTTCCCGGTGTCGATAGCGAGCTCGAGCCACGGCACATTCCCGGATCGGGTGACTGAGGCTTTCGCGATGGTGGACGGCGGGGAGGTGGGGGTGGTGTTGTTGCGGGTGGCGGCCGCCCCGACGATCACCGCGTGCGGATGATCCGGGATGGTGTCGGTGGTGGAGATCCCCCGCACATGATGGGTGGCCCCGACGGGGACGAGTTCGAACGCGTACTGTTCGCCGGCCACCACCGCCAACGGGTCGGCGAGTTCGTAGAACTGCCACTGCTGGGTGGCGCCCAGGGTCAAGTCGGCGACGATGTTCGGGGAGTGATGCACCAATGTCCAGTCCCCGGACGTGGCGTCGACCTGCCACACGTTGACGTAGAACGCGGTCAAACCGGCGGTGCCGTAGCCGAGCCAACTCACCACCCCGAGTGGGGAGGATTCGCCGATGCGGTAGGTGGCGATCAGCGACGCGGCTTGGGTGCAGTCCAAGGTGGTGTTGATGTCGGTGTACGGGAAGTTGGATTTGCCGTTCGGGAGGAATCCGGACGCGATGGGGGTGTTGTTGCGGATGCCCAAGATCTCCCAGGCGAGGCTGCCCAACGACGCCATGGAGGAGACCAGCCGGGAGATGTTGAACACGTCAGCGAATGACGCGCCTTCTCCTGGGGTTCCGACCAGCCCGCCGATCAGGTTGTCGATCACCGCGAGGATGGATTGGCCGATGTCGGTCGGCCCACCGACGCCCACCACGTTGCCGAACGGAATGTTCAGCAGAGCCAGCGCCAGATCCTCGATGGTGTGCAGCAGGGTGGTTTGGCCCGTGAAGGCGTTCACCACGGCATCGACCACCAGTTGGATGCGGCTGATCAGGCCTTCCACCACATCCCCCAGGCCCGATACTTGGTCCATGGCAAGGAGGCCCACAAGTTTGAGGCTGGCGTCATCGAAACGCAGCACCCCCGACAGCGCGTCGGCGGTGACGAGTAGACGTAGCTGGATCCCGTACACCCCCGCCGGCACCGTCCATTCGGTGCCGGTCATGAGGTGGCCGGGCCAGCCTAGCTGGCCGGCTAGCGGGGCGTAGGTGTCGACGGTGACCGGGTCGCCTTCGTAGCGGAAGGGCATGGCTTCTGTCGCCTCGTGGAACGGCACGATCTGCAGCTTCACGCACGCCACACCGGTGCCGACGAAATCATCGGTGGCCACCGCAATCGCCGCCCGCAGCGTTTGGCCGTAGGAGACTTTGATGATGTCGCCGCGGTCGCGGCCGCTGCGGATGGCGTGGGGTTTCCCGTCGCACACCAGTCTCAGCGAGCCGCTGCCGTCCGTGGTGCGGGTGGAGGCGGGGTCGATCGTCCATTCCCCACCCAAGCCGATCGCCCCGGCCGGGAAGTTGTAGTAGCCCAACAGGTTCGGCTGCTCGGCGGAGATCGACCCGATGGGGATGACGTTGAACAGGTTGGCGAAGAACTTTTCGATGTCGATCAGGCCGCCGGTGGCGCCGGTGATGGCTTTCACCAGATCCCCCACCAGCGGCAGGGACTCCAACCATTTCTCGACGATCGCGGCGTCTTCGGCGGCGATACCGGTCAACGCTTGCACGATGATCGCCGCGGACTTGCCGAGCCCACCCAAGATGGACATCGGGTTGGACATGTCGACCGCGGACAGCACCGAACGCACATCAGCCCACATTTGGATGATGGCTTGCGGGGTCAGCCCGGCAACGGCCTGCAGCAGCTCGACGCCGATGGTGAGGGCCAGTTCGATCGCGGCGGCCGATGTTTCTCCCGTGCCGACGTTCGCGGCGACAGAGCGCGCCAACTGTTCACACCGGCCGACCGGCAACAGGGTGGAGATCGGGATGCCGGTGACCCCTTCGAGGGCGGACACCCACGCGTTGACCAACGAAATCAGGGCTTCGACGATCAGTTCGGGGATCTCGTCGGCCTGCGCCAGGATCGCCCGCGGATCGAACTGGATCGTGGTGTTGGGGTTGCTGATCCGCATGTTGTGCGGATACAGGTCTATCGCGCGGGGCATCAGGAACCGGCGTCGACCGCTTGCTCGCTACCGACCGGGATCGCCAACACCGACAGTTGGGAGTTGGCGTTGTTGTAGTCGAAGATCGACACCAGGCCGTCGTTGACGAGGTTGACGTAGAGGGTGCCGGCGTTGCCGGTGTGATGGGCGGGGACTTGGCCGTAGTTGTTCGACGGGGACATGGCGTTCGACGGGGCCGAGCCGCTGGAGGTGTGCGGGATGATGGTGACCGCGCCGAAGGTGTTGCCGAACCCTCTGGCGACCAGCGTCCCCGACGTGGGATGCCCCAACAGGACTTCGACACCGATCTGTAAGGGGTGGGCGGATAGTTCGGCGCCGAACACTTCGATTTGGCCGCACACCCACGGTTTCCACGGCCACGGCTGCACCGGCATGGGGAACGAACAGATCAGCATCTTCGACAGGGAAATCCCAGTGACACTGGTGAATGCTGATTCGGGGACGGTGAACGGTTGCGGCATGATGTCGCCGACGCTCATCGGTTCCCAGATGGCTTCCCCAGCTTCGTTGTAATGCCCCGCGAACCCCAACACCTGACCCAACGCCGGCGGTGGGGTCATGTCCACGTCGGGGGCTGAGGCGATCGACGTGGACGGACCGATCGGGCCGCGCGGCACCTTCAAATACATGTTCCAGCTGGGGGTGTAGCTGGTGCCGGTCACGTCGATGTGGGTGGTCAGGTTGGGGTCTTCGGGGTCCAGCAGTTCGACGTTCGGGGTGATGATCGGCACCGGCCCGACCGGGCCCGGGGATCCCATCATCATCCGCCGATACTCCGTGCCGAACCAGATGTAGGCCCACGACCCGATGGGGTTGCCGTCGCCGTCGTAGTCGTCGATCATCCAGTACTTGCCGTAGTCGGCGTCGGTGTCGGTCAGGTTCTGGGGCAGATCCTCCGGGTCGTTGATCACCGATTTTTGTAGGCGCAGCGCGAACGCGTTCTCCCCCGCCGGCCCCGTCGGGCCAACGAGTGCGTTGGTGACGATGGTGCCCTGGTCGCCGGTGATCTCGAAGGTGGCCGAGAACTGGTCGGGGGTGTCGCCGTCGGTGACCACCCCGTAGACGTGGGTGTTGACCAGAACACTTTTCAGGTAGACGAGCTCGCCGACACTGGGCATCTATATCTCGCTTTCGGTGATCGTGACGTGGGTGTGCCACAGCGGGGGTGGGGGTTGGTCGTTGATGTCGTGCACAGCCCATTCGGGGGCGTCGACGAGGGCTTGCCACAGTGCGCGGGACACCGCGCCCAGGGCGGCCAGTTCGGCTTTGACTCTCTCGCGCTGCTGCTCGCGGTCCATCAGCCGAACAGAGTCCCTTCGCCGGCCATCATCGACACCAGGCTGTAGATGCCTTGGATGGCGCGCAGCCCACGCTCCATGGGATCCTCGCGGTCGGAGTCGTCCCCGATCGACATGGACACGATGACGGGTTTGTGGCGGTCCCATTCACGTTTGACGGCGGTGATCTGGTCGACGTAGATGACGCCGTCCTGTTCGAATCCGCACCGATCCCCCAGCGCCACATCGTAATCCACCAGCCACGGCCGCCCATTGACCACCTTCACGGTGAACCCGTTATAGGCCCTCGTCTTGTAGTGGCCGCGGCGCAAATCTTGGATAGCAGCCACGGTGTAGGCGGTGCCGGAGCCGTGCTCCAAATGTTCGTTGAACGCCAAATCCCCTGAGAACAAAGCACGGTTGAGGTCGGTGTAGCGTTCCCAGGCCCAGGCGACATTGTCGAGCTGGCCCTGATAGAGCTCCTCCAAACCCGGGGTGCCCGGTGTGACGATACCGAGGTTCGAGGGGGTGAACGAGGCGTCCACACCGAGCGCCCAGTTAATCAGCTCGGACAGTTTCGACAACCCGTACTTGATCCCAAATGTCTGGGCTTGGTTGACAATTGCCGGGGACTTCGATCCGACCATCGTCGTTTTCTCGGGGGCTTTGTGCAGGCGGTGGTTGGATTCGATGATCCCCGAGAAGTGGGTGTCCCACCAGATCGCTTTGGGTGGTGCGGGTTGCACACCCAGGAGGGTTTGGAAGATGGGGGTGGTGCCGTCGACGTCGACCAGCGGCTCGCCGTTGAGTGTTTGGCCGGTGTTGCCGTCGACCAACACTTCACTGATCATATCGTCGAGGGTGACGCCCACCAAATTCAGCAGTCCGTCCGCCAGCGAGCCGGTGGGTCCTGTGCGGCCCGACTTGTCTTCCAGCGCAAAGACAACGCAGCTTCGGGTGGGTCGGATCAAATCCTGGAACAGTTTCTTAGTGGACTTCCCGAGGACCGGGATGAGTTCCAGGGTGTTGAGGGTGTCGGTCAGTTCGGTGTGCGGGGAATCTTTGTCTTCGTCGAGCCACGTGTAGGCGCGGAAGATCACCCCGGAGTCTTTGAGCATGCCGGCCATGCTCGAATGCCAGTCGGTCCACTGCGCCCCCAGCACCGCCCACCGGGACTGGTCCAGGGCGGGATTCACGTAGGGGGGCTGCAGCGGCCACGACAGCGGGTTCAGGTTGAGGATGGCGTCCGGGCCCAGGGGGTTGATCCAGGCGGCCGGGTTGAAAATGTTGGTCAGGGTGGAAAACCCGGGCATGAAGATCCGCGCCAGGTTGATGAACATGGAGATCGCCAAAATGGAGCGGGTCGGACCCGGGAGCACCCACATGCGGGGCAGCTGAAATTCGGGCGGGAAATAGGGTGCCGATCCGAACAGGCAATGCTTAGCGTGCTCCCTGTTCGAAATCGCCTGGAACTCAAGGGTTTTCGTGCCATCAGCGCGCCGGGCGACGTTGATGCCGGTCACTTTCCCACCCCAGCGGGTGCGCCAGTCGGGGGCGGTGGGGATGGGGTCGACGATGATGTGGAGGTCTTCGTGGATTTTCGTGTTGTTGACCACGAAATCCGTTAGATAGCTCGAGGCGGTCAGGGCGCACGTCATCTGCCCCGAATCGCTCATGAGTTCTTCGACGGCCATCGACAACTCGCCGGTCAGATCAGCGACGGGGTCCATGTTCTTATCCCGCAACCGCACCAGGGGGCGTTGTTTAGCGGCGCCGATGATGGTGTCCCGCCGCCCTTTCAGGTAGCGGTAGGCCGACATGGGGTCTTGGGTTTGATCCGGCACCCCGAGTTCCCCGACGGCGTGGGGGAAGATCCCGGCCAGCCATTCGGTGAACTGCAGCCCGCCGCCGAGGTGCAAGTCGGTGGGGATGCCGAACAGTTCAGCCATCAGCGGCCGCGCCGGTAGCGTTGCGGCAGGATCGCGGTGATGATCCCGTTGGGGTTGGAATGCTTGACCCGCAAAGAGACCACCGTTTTCGGTGGCACCGTGAACGAGAAGCGGGAGTCGAATCTCTGCCACACGGGCAGGCCGGTCTGCTCCAAGTCGTGCAGGAAAAAGTCGAGGATCTTCGAACTGCGGATGATCTTGTAGAACAAGTTATCCACCGGATCCGTGGACGAGGTGAGGGTGCGTTGGGTGGGGTCGGTGTCGACCAGCACCGTGCCGTCGGTCTTCACCAACTCCGGCAGGGTGATGTAGCGGTTGGAGTAGTTGTCCTGCACGATCGCCTGCCCCGGTGAGGACACCAAATACTTGACGTGCGATTCGAGGTCGCCGCGGTTGGCGAGGGTGATGATGCCTTCCCCCGCGACCGGATCCCGGTCGTCATCCACCAGAGCGTCGGCGGCTTTCCACGTTTTGAACAGGGCGGGTTTGGTGTAGTAGGGGGTTTGGCACACCCAGTTGACGTCCCACTGGGCGAAGTTGTTGCCGTAGGCCACCGGGGACTGTTTGAGCGCGGTGTCAACGGTTTTCGCCGGCCGCACCCGAATCCACCGCCAGCCGGAGAAGCGAGTGTACTGGCCCAGCCAGCCATCCCGATCCGGGTCTTGCCCGTTCCACCACCGGTCCTCGGCCATGTGGTACTGGTAGTGGCTCATGGGGGGGTGCCCGCCGCCGATCATCACCCCGAAGTTGATGACCCTCTTGTTGACGTTGGTGCGTTCAATCGTCGCCCCCAACTGGTAGGCGCCCTCGGTGATGACTTGGTCGAACGGCCAGTGATAATCCCCCTGCAGCACTGACGCGAGGTGGACGCCTTCGCGGCCCTCATCGGGGCCGGCCAAATGGGTGAGTTGGCCGTCCGGGGAGATGTACAGCAACCGGATGTCCATGCCCTGCAAACGGGGGGACAGCTTGTCCCACATGTCGTAGGCGGGCATCTGCGCTTTGCGGATGAAGCGGGTGGTGCTAGGCATCAGCCCGGTCCCGGCGCCGGCTTGGATTGGGTGTAGCGGGTGTTCGAATTCTGGTACTCCTTCATGTGCGGCACCAGCTCTTGCGGGTTTTGGGTGGTGACCGGGCCGTTGAACACCACCGCCGGCCCACCGATGCCGGGCTGCTGAGGTCCGGGCAGCGGACCCTGCGGCGGGCCCTGGCCGGGGGCGGCCTGGTTGATGGGGAACTGCGACAACTCCGCGGGCCCCATCGCGTTCGGCGTCGGGGTGGCCGCCGCGGAGATGTTCAACCCGGGGATCGCCCCGAACGGCAGGGTGCCCCCGGTCGCGGCCTGCTGATCACCCCACGACTGGCCTTCCATCGGCCCACCCGGGCCGAACATTCCGGTCGGGTACTTGCCGACGTTGCGCAACAGACCGCCCGCATAGTTGGTGGCGCCGACCGCGAGCTTGAAGATCCCCCACTCGGTGGGGTCGGAGAACAGCTGGTCGTCGAACCCCAAATCCGACAACAGACCCTTGAGCAAGCCTTGCCCGATGGAACCGGCTTCGCCGCCCTTCGCGCTTTTGCCGAGTTTCTCCGGTTTGGTTTCCCCCGCGCGGCGCTCCGCCTCGGTGAGATCAGCGGTGCGTTCCCCGGCTTCGCGGCGTGCGACCGCCAAATCGTGGGTGGCTTTGCCGATCTCTTCGTCGGTGGCTTTGCGTTTCCCGGTGTCGTCGACCTCAGCTTGCAGACGGGCCAACCGGTCTTGGGCTTCCTTGACGCGGTAGTTGGCGTCGTTGGCGGCGTCCGTCGCTGATTCGATGGCTTTCTGCCGAGTGTTCCACTGGTCCTCGGTCACCCCTCCCGCGGCCGATAGCCCGGGATAGGGCAGCCGGGTGTAGCCCTGGCCCTCCACATACGGGGTGTAGGCGGGGGTGCCGGTCACTCCACCCTTGTCCGGGGTGCCTTGGTCTTGGGAGTAGTCCGGGACCGCGGTCTGCCCGCCGGTGATGACGTTGCCTTGGGCATCGACCTGGAAGGACTGCGGATACAGGTCCTTGTAGGACTGGCCCCCCGGGCTCGGCGGAGGTGGGGGCGGACCCAGATTCCACGGCAGGGGGAACCCTTGACCGGGTGAACCAGCGGCCATGTTGGGCAGCGGGGCGGCGTTGGCGCCGCGCGGCAACCCCGTCTGGGAGGGCGCGTTTCCGGGCGCATACCCCGAGGAGCGGACGTGGACGTGGACGTGGTCCATGTGGTTTTGGGTGGGGCTTCCCCGATCCCCCATCGCCTCAGAGGAGCCGTCAGGCCGCCAGGTGCGCTGCCACCAGATCACGTAGTCCACGCCGGGCTGGCGCAACGCGTCGGCGGCGACCCGATCCCCTTCGGCCTTGGAACCCACCATCACGTCGAAGGCGTTACCGCCGGAGTGTTCGTCGAAGTTATCCGGCTGGCGGTAGCCGCCGCTGATGGCCTTACCCAGATGGGATTGCAGGGTGGCCCGCACACTGGTGGTCCCGATCTGCTCACCCTTAGCCCCGCCGAATGGGAGGCTGGCTGAGGAGGGGGCGATCGGACCCGCGGAGGTGTTGAGGGTTCCGGGGATCGTCGGCCCGTACACCGGGCCTTGGGTGGGTTGGCCCGGGGCGCCCATCAGGTAACCCAAGTCGGTGGGCGGCATCCAGCCCGGCTGGTTCGGGCCGATCACGGGCCCGTACACCTTGGACTGGTTCATCTCATTGATGGCCGCGTCCCAGCTGGTCTTCCACTGCTCGGTGTCCAACACCATTTTGTCGATGGTGTCCGCCCACTTCTTGCCCAGATCGGTGAAACTTTGGGTGGAGGTGTTGGCGGCCTTGGTGATCTCGACACCGATTTTGGCGATACCCGTCTGGCCGCTCAGTAAGCCGAACCCGGCAACGATGGGGCCCAATATTTGCCCCACAGCTTTGAGGCCCAGCACCATCAAATCCAGCGCCGGTCCCAACAGTCTCAGCGTGTCCGACGCGAACTGCTTGATGATCGGCAGGGCGTCGATGAACTTATCGCCGACACCTTTGATGAACTCGAAGATTTGGCTCTTGTGGCCCTCAATCCACTGGCCCAACTTTTCGAAGGCGGCGGTCAACCCTTCGACGGCCATCGTCCCGAACGGCTTTAACGCCTCGGAGGCTTGGTTTTTCAGGCCCAACAGTTTCTGCCCGAGTGTTTCGGTGCGCTGCGCGGTGTCGGCGATCGAGTCGCCGGCGGTGACCGCGGAGATCGCCATGCCGTCGATGTAGACGGTGCCGTTTCGGATTTCGAGGTTGTTGTCGCGGATCAACTCCAGCATTTGCAGGCCGCCGCCGCGCGCCCCCGGCCCGAACACCGCCATGGCGTAGGCGTTGGCGTCCCCGTAGCGGCCCTGCTCTTGGAGTTCCCGAATGTGGGCGATGGCTTGCGGCAACACCTCGTTGAGGGGGATGCCCTCCTTAGCCGCGTACCTCATCGCCGCCCCGATGCCCATCATCACCTTGTTGGTGTCGACACCGTCAAGGTTGACTTGCGCCAGGAACGCCGCGGTCTGCCCGATCGTCCAGCCCATCTGATGGAAGGCCGGGTCGGCTTTGCGGGCCGCCTCGATCAGCTCGTTGATGGGGATGTTGGTTTCGCGGGCAGTGTTGAACAGCTGGTTGAGCACTTGGTCGGCGTCGACTCCGGATACGTGCCAGGCGCGCAGCATGCGGGTCAGATTGTTGGCGTCGACCGACATGCCCATGGTGTCGAGCAGACCCAAATCGGTGAGCAGTTTGTCCAGCGGCGCCCCCACCAACCCGAGTGCGCCGTTGATGCCGCCGATGTTCTTCGCGATGTAACCCAAATTCACCGGCGCCCCCGAGGAGGCGATCCGGTCCAACGAACTGTTGAGCCGCCCCAAGGCGTCACCGGTGGCGGTGGTGGATGTGGCGATCGACTGGCCGAACCGCTCCCACTCCTCGCCGACGTCGACAACTTTCCGGGCGAGTTTCTCCCCTAGATCGATGACGGTCTCGAACCCTTTAGCCACCAACTCCAGCATCGCCGACATGGCGTTGGACACCGCGTTCAAACCGGCGGACACGGCGCCGCCGACCAGGCCGGCCATCGCCCCGGTTTTGCTACTCATCGCCGAAATCAGGGAGTCGAGGTGGCCGGGAAGGTTCGCGCCCTGAATACCGTCGAGGATGCCTTTGCCGAGCTCATCGCCGATGCCTTTGGTGCCTTTGTTGAACGCCTCGCGGGCGGCCCGGCCGGCTTTCTCCATCTCCGGGCCGACCTTGGAGGTTTCGGGGATGACCGGCACATACAAGGCGCCCAAATCGTAGTCAGACAACCGGTTTCACCCCTTTGTTGCGTTTGGCCTGTCGGCGTTTCTCGAGTTCGGTGATCGTCATCGGCTGCATCGCCCCCGGTTTGGCCGGGGCGGGCTGAACGTCGATGCCGGGTCGGGGGTAGCGGCTGGGTAGGTTGATCAGCCCGGCTTCACGTTCGGTCAGATTGGCGAGCAGGTGGGCTTCACGGGACCAGCCCTGCTCCAACGCCCAGCGGACGGCGGTGCCCGCCGGTGCCGCGCACACGACGGCGATCATCTCCCCCAAATCCAGGCGGGTGCCGATGTCAGATTCGCGGTATCCCAACGTGAGGAGGTCGCGCTGGACGGCACGCCAATGGGTGGCCAGGGTGTCGACCAGCGCCGCTATTCCCCCGGCGTCACCCCGGCGTCGGCGAACCATTCGTTGAACAGCCGCGCGTATTCGTCGTCGTCGAGGTCGACGATGCGGGCCTGCACATCGTCAGGGACGTTGGCGCGGTCCATCCATTCCCACGTCTGCGACAGGAAGTTCATTTTGTGCAGACGCCACAGGAACTTTTTGTCCGGGGCCACCGTGAGGATCGACGGCAACACGATCGGCTCACCCTGCTGGGGGGTGAACGTGAAAACCGGTGCAGGGGAGTCTGTTTCCTGCACCGGTTCCAGCTTCTTCGCTGCCGTCACTAGCTGCCGCCGAGGGTGGTGACGCCGTCATCGGTGTAGAGGTAGCCGTGGTTCTTCACCGAGTCGGGGAACACCTTCAGCGTGACGTCGAACATCGACAGCGCCTTGTTGCTCATCTTCAGGTCGCCGATGTTGGTGACGCGCCCGATCGGGAAGTACCAGCGCACATCGGCGGTGTTGTAGTAGCCGTCGATGACCCACGCCCACGTGTCGAGAATCTTGGCGTTCAACAGCACCGCTTGGCGGGTGCCGTTGTCGGCGTCGGCGGGGGTGGTGGTGACGTTCGCGGCCTTGTACACCGCTTCCAACACGTCGCTGTTGAGGAACTGCAGCAGCTTGAACTTCACGGTGCGGCCATACTTTTCCTGCAGGTTGGCGACTTCGTCGCCGCCCCACGCATACACGTCGGTGACGGTGCGGTCTTCACCGAAGTCGACGCCGTCCTCGTTGGCGTAGCCGAGGTCGACGAACGCCGCGTCCAGGGCGGAGGTGGCGTCGGTGGGGGCTGCGGTGCCCACGGGTGCGTGCAGGATTGACCCCGCCACCCGGGGGGACGCGGCGATCATTTCCTGCACGTTGATGGCGGATGTCGTCATCGGGGTGTTTCCTTTCTCACGTCCCGGGGTTTATGAGCCCGGGGTCCAGGGGTGACCCGTGACCCGCCACGTACAGATCGCTCTGTAGCGGGGAAGGTTGACGTTCGGGTCGGTCAACCGTGTCGGGGTGACAGGGTTGGAGGTGTCGCCCACAAACCAGCCGTTGATCGTTAATCCGGTGGCCGCTACGAGTGCGGCCACGGCGTGGCGGGCGATCGTCGAGGCGTGCACCTCGTCGGGTGAATAGCCGTGCACGATCACGTTGAGGTCGTACTCGACGGGGTTGGGTTGGGTGCCGCCGGCGGATTCGACCCGCAGGAACCCCGACACGTCGGGGGACGGCAGGCGTGTCCCGACCGGGGTGGGTGCCATGATCGGGGCCAGGTAGGTGACCGCCAGTTCTTCAATGTCGGCGGGCACCATCATCGGCAGCGTCATCGGCCCCTCATCGCCGCCGCCGCCTTCGACAACACCGCATCCGCGAGCTCCTCATGGATGCCTTCGGGGTTAGCGGGACGGATCCACGCCCGCGCCCGGGTGGTGCCTTTACGGTTCTGCAACCCGGTTTCGAAGTTGTCGCCGGCCATGGCTTGGCATTCGTCGGCTTTCTTCAACAAATATTTGGCCACGATGGGGTGGTGGCGGATCATGCGGTGCATCTCGATCGTCAACGGCTGCCACTGCTTTTCGACGTCGAAGGCGATCGCGAACATCAGTCGACCCTCCGGGCGTGGATCTCTGCGCCGAAGATGTCCGCCCACGGGCCTTTCGACCAGTCGGCGGGCACCCCGATCACCTCGAAGGTGACGCCGTCGAGGACGACAGCGTCTTTGGCGTTGAACAGGGTGGGGTCTTCGACGAGGATGGCGATGTCGGTGACGGTGCGCGCCACATAGTCCGGGGAGATCGGCTCGGTGGAGTTGATTTGATACCAGGCGATCGCTACCCGGTCGACCGCTTCGCCGAGCACCCCGACCGGGTTGTTGTGCCCGTCGGTTCCGGCCGTTTCCCACACGTGGTGCTGGAAGGTGTGGGTGGCCGGGAACACGCTCACGACCCCTCCACCGTGAATGCGATGTCGTAGTGCTCTGAGGACGTCGACACCACCGCGGCGCGCCGGTAGGGGTTGAGCCGTAACTCCAACGCCCGGGTCAGCCGCGGCCCGGCCGCTGATGCGTCCGGTGCCAACCGGACACCGAACGGGCCCGCGGTCAACGCCTGCGCGCCGTCGACGACGGGGGCCGGGCGGGTGAGGGCGGCCGCCACCATCGCGGCGACCACCCTCACCACAGCCCCCGGAATCGGGTCCGGTGTGTAGCGCAGATAGCCGACCACCAAATCGGAGGCTTCCTCGAGGAGGAAAGCCACGTCTTCGGTGTCGAGCAGAGACCGCCGCAGGGCGGCTTCAACGTCGTCGGCTGTCGCTAGCGCCACCATCAGCTCCCGGCGGGCACCACAGCGGCGACCGGGGTCTGATCCACCCCGAGGGAGGTGGTGGACACACCGAGCACGTAGGCGTAGCGGGCCTTGAACCTCAACGCCACCATGTCGCGGGCCGCCAGGAAAATCGGCGACTCCGCGGTGCCGACCGTGGCCTCGGTCAGGTACTTCACGCTGATGTCCTGACGCACACCAATCCTGACCCGGCTCGAGTCGAACACCAGGATTTCGGCCGAGTCGGAATCCCAGGCGCCGTTGCGGTTGAACACGGTGTTGAACCCGCCGAAGCTGTTGTCCCGAAACGCCAGGTTGCCGTCGGCGTCACGCAGGTTCGCGACGTCGTAACGCAACCCGAGGCTGGCCACCAGGGTGTCGGGCAGGAACCCCGCCAGGGCAAGGGTTTTCGCCGCCTGGTTGACGCAACCAATCAGGTCGTCGGTGTTGGCGTCGCCGGCGGTGACCGTGTTGGTCTGCCCGGCAGCCACCGCCGCCTCGTACAGCGAATCCGACACCCACGATGCGGGCTTGGACGAGCCGAACAGCACCGCCTGATCGAGTTTCTTACCGATCGACTCACCGGCACGGCGGGTCACCTCGTCGAGGATCGACACCGTGGCGTCAGCCAGGACGTCCTCATGGACGGGGACGATGACGGCCAGCTCTTCGACCACCATGGTCAGGTTCTTCCACGTGACCTCACTGGTGGGCTTCAGATCGGTTTCAGACACCCACCCGGCTTCGGGCAGGGTCGCCAGAACGGGAAGGTTCGTCGTCTTCGTGCCCAGATTCACGGTGGGGCACGCGGACAGGACGGTGCTCGATGCGGCTGCCGCGTCGAGCAGGACGTGGGAGTACGCCTCTTCAATGAGTGTTGCGACGTCTGCCCTGTTGATGTCGGCCATGATGACCGGCTCCTTTCACAGATTCGTCCCGCTCGGTGGCGGGACGGTTAGGGGTTGTTACTGAGCGAGCGGATCGCGTTGGCGGCCCGCTCTTTTGGATCCATGCGGGCATCGGAACTGGTGGCACCCGACTTCAAACCGGTGGTGGCGCGGGTCTGTTTGCCGCGCCACGCCAACAGTTCGTCGGCGTGGGCCTCGAGTTCTTCAATGCTGTCGCCGATCAGGGCTGAGGCGGGGACACCTTTGGCCGCTGATACGGACGCCTTCATGGCGTTGAGCCGTTCGGCTTTCAACTCGTTCTCGGTCGCCGCGATGCGGTCGGCCATTTTCTGCAGTTCGGACTTCGACTCGTCTTGCAGCTTGTCGAATTCGGCGGCTTTGGCTTTCAACTCGTCGTAGTCGCTGTATTGCTGCTTGATGCGGCCGATGCGGGCGTCGATCACCTTTTGCAGGGCGTCTTGGCTTGTGATCGGCTCGAAATCGTTGTCCCCGCCCGTTTTCGGGGCGGTGTCGGGGGTGGACATGGTTTTGTCGGACATGGTGTTCCTCCGTGTTTTACGGCCCCGTCGGGCGCGAACCATCCATTGACCGCTGGATGTGGGCGGTAAGTTGTTGCGGTTCAGGCGGTTTCGTCGGCCGGGGCGTCAAGAACCCATTGGCCGTCGGCGGTGCGGTGGGCGATGAGTTGGTCGCCGAACGTGATCCGGCCGGCGCCGCCGAGGTTGCCGAGGATGGTGATGGCTTCGGTCAGGTAGTGGGCTGTTCGTTGCGCACCGGTGTCGGTGGTTATGGTGAATTGCGGTAGGGCCATCAGAACGGTGTCCCGCGGAATTCGATCCAGTCGGTGGCCTGCAGGGTGCCCACCGATATGCCGCGGGCTTCAGCGGCGGAGGTCAACGATTTGGCCATCTTCTCGTAGGCGCCGGTCTGGCTGCGGGCCCGGTTGGCCAGCTTGCCGGCCTCTTTATCCCCGATCGGCAGGCCGAGCATGACTTTGGTTTGGTGCACGTCGATCACCGCCGCGGAGTCATCCCCGTCGAGTTGGTAGAAGAACGCCAACTGTTTGGGGGCGTCCTTGCCTTTGACGATCTCGGCGACCTGCTCGCGGGTCGGGTTGTCCAGGGCGGCGATCGCCTGAACCTTGGCGAAGATGTCTTCGCTGGTGCCGATCTTGGCGGCGGTGTCGGCGCCGTCGAAGTAACGCCGCGTCATGACGACGTTGTTGGTGTAGCTGGTGTTACCCGACAGCACCGACATGATGCCGGCGGCCTGGGTGTGGTTCAGGACTTTGGTGTCGCCTGCTGATACTTCAGGAGTGCTTGGCGCGCTTCGGCTTTCAGCTGTTCCTTGGACTTGCCCTTGGTATTGAGAATGAAGATTGGACGCTTCACCAGCCACCTCATACTTTCCGTTGGTGATCTCCCCGATGGTGATCTCACCGAAATTTTTCAGGTCGAACACTGCGAGCTGCTCCGCCTTTTGGGCTTCGGCGATCGTCGCCGGGGTGGGTTGCCCGACCCGGCTCACATCGAGGTACACGTTGCCGTCTTGGGTCCACAGCCCGAGGTGATTACCCGGCTGGTTCAGTTCGTCGAAGTGTGCGTCGATGAACTTATCGATGTCGTCGGTGGTGAACTCTTTTTCGGGGATGACCAGTTCGGTGTTCTTCGCCGGCGCGTAGGCGTATCCCTCGATAGGCTGGTTGCCGCCCAAATCGATGGTGATGCCACCGTTTTCCAGGGCGGCTTCATACGCGTCGTGGACGACGGGCCCGGCTTGGCGCCATTCGTCGAGGTCTTCGCGGGTTTGGGGATACCAGTCGGGTCCGTAGATGCGGGCGAGCACGTCGCGTTCGTCGTTGTTGGCGGGGTTGAACGCCTTGTCGAACAACGCCAGGGCGTTGGTTTCCATCTGCTCGGGGGTGTAGTGCACCCCGTCGAGGACGATGTCGGGGCCGGCGAGCTCGGCGGCCCGGTTGTGGGCCCGCACATAGTTGACGATGTCGTTGAAGTTGTCGCCGACCTCTTTGCGGGCTTTCTCGCGTTGCTTGACCCATTTGTCGACCCGCTCCGGGGGGTCGTAGGTGTCGCCGTCGCGGACGGGGACGGCGACGCATTCACAGTTGTCGTGCCCGCCGGTAGCGGAGTCCTCACTGCCGTACACCGCGCCTTCAGCGGCCATCATGGCGCACCACGGGCAGGCGTCGTCTTGGGCGTCGCGGGCCCACAGCACCCCTTCACGCACGGCGTTGGCTTGCACGGTGTCGCGGGCGGCTTTGAACATCATCCGCCCGGTCGACCCGGCCAGCGCGGCTTCGGGGTCGTCTTGGTTGAACGCCCAGTTCACAGTCTTCGCCAGATCCCCAGCGTCGGGGAGGTCACCGGATTCGGCCACGAAATCGGAGTCGGGTTTCAACTGGGTGTAGAACTCTGCTGAAACGTCCTGTGCTGCAGCCACATAGGAGTCGATGATCTGCGGGTATCCCTCGAGGAGGACGTCGCGCAGCTCCGGGGTGGGGGTGGTGTCGTACTGCTGCATGAGGGTGACGACGGCGCCGGTGGCGTGCTCGGCGATACCGGTGAGGATGTCCCGGTAGTTGTCGACGTCAGCCGGTGCTGGCACCGTTTCGCACCATCGGCATCAGCGCCGGCGACGGCGCCACAGGGGGCTGCTCAACGGGTGGGGGTTTGATCGCCGACACAATCGTGTTGACTTTGTTGCGGCGGATCGCCACCCGGATCGCCGCGATCTGCTGCTGGGTGAACCCCGGCACTGAGGACAGCAGTTCCTCGATCGGCACCCCTGCCGAGGCGAGTTTCACGACGCCGTCGACGATCGCCGCGAATGTACGGGCCTCGGTATCGCGCCACACCACCTCCGACTCGTCATCGGTCGATCCGCTGCTGTCCCCCGAAATGGAGGCGGCCAGCCGGAACACCTGTTCCCACGACTCCCCGAAGCTGTCGCGTTTCGCGGCGATCTTGCGTTGCTGGTTCGCCTCGGCCGCCGCCAACGCTTCCGCGGACAGGTTGACCAGTTTCCCGGTGACTTGGGCGGGGCTGATTTGGGCGACCATCGCCACGTGCTCGAGCATCTCCGCCAACACCCCGTTGTAGTTCGACAAATCCGCTGACGGGAATGATTGGGCGGTGACGTCGGAGTCGTCGAACGTCCACACCCGTTTCGCGCTAGCTTTCAACACCTCTGACGGTGAACCCGACCAGCCGGAGATCACCCGTTGCGGGAACGCACAGAACCGGCTGACCAACAGGCGGTCGAAGTTGACGGAGTTGATGGCCTGCTGCAAACGGATCAGGGGGGCGATCTCCCCCAAGATCATGTCGTCGGCGTCGCGGCCGTTGACGAACCTGACGACCGGGCACACATCCGCCCCGTGCCGCACGGGTTCGCCGAAGTCGCTGATCCGCGCCGGGCGGGCGTACATGGCGGCGTTCTGGTCCTGCGGGATGGTGGGCATCTCCCCCAAATCGAGGGGATACATCCAGGTGTCGTCATACAGGACGGCTTTGCGGTGCGGTTTGGCGTTCGTGGAGTCGATCCACGTTTCGAACGCGTACTGCGGCCACAAATCAACCTGCGGATCCTCATACACCGCCAACAACTGTCGCGGGGACCGTGTCCGCCACAGGGTGTCGGGTTCCTCGTTGGTGACGATCACATACGCCGCCCCATAAGTAACCGCCGGGCGGTACACCTCGGCTTGGCGGGCGTCCATCCGGTTGGCCTGCCACTGCCCCCACCCGGCGGCGTTCTCCTCCGTCGCCGAATTGCGGTAACCGACGACGGACAGGTTCTGGCAGAACGAATCCCGCACCAACGACAGCACGTTCTTCACCGACAGCTTCGCGAGGTCCTTGACCTCCTGCTCGGATCCCTCCGGCACGGCCGGCACCCCCAGCTGGCCGGTGGTGTAGCCGTAAACGCGGTCCAGCCACACCAATTCGGTTTGGTGCAACGTCCACATGTCGGTGACCAGGCGGGTGATGCCCTCATCGTCAAGCATCACGGTCTCCTAAACGAAGCATGCGCGTCCACTTTTCACTTTGGGGTGGGCCTCAATCTCGCTTGACGTCAATCCCCACAACGCCAGGGTCGCCCCGACCAGGGCGGTGATATCGGACTGGGAGTCTTTCCGCGACCAGCCCCAGCCCCCGTCGCCGATGGGGCGTTTCCGCGCCAACGACAACGCCACGTTCAAAACCGGTTGATCCAAATGCCGCAGCCGATCCTCATAGCAGGCGTCATAGAATCCGCCGCACGCTTTGGCCATCTGCGTCGCCGTGGTCACCGTCACCACCACCCCACGCTGGCGCAGCGTGTCGATCCACGTCGCCGCCGGGGAACGGCCGTCGATGATCACCGCCCGCACCTCATGGCGCGAACAGATCTCCACGATCTTGTCCACACCCCACTCATCGGAATCGCGGCGCTGCTCAACAACATCCACATACGGCACCCCCGCCGTCGTCCACGCCGCCGACGTGATCGTCGTGGTGTCCCGGGCCGGGGACACATCCACCGCGATCGCCACCTCACCGCCGGCATCCACCAAACCCGTGTCAGCCAGGCCGTTCCACAACTCCGCGGGAATCACCCGATGCCCACCCACATCGGTCCACATCCCCAACCGCTCACGGGCGAACCCCTCATCAGAGGCCACCGCACGCTCATCGGCGACCGTGCCGTGCGTCACCCGACCCCCCAACGCCGGGTTCGCCGCCGCCCACGCCAACGGATCATCCAAATCGCAGTCCGGGGGCGCCGACCACTCACACCACGCCGCACGCGTGTCCTTACCGGCGATCCCCCGCTCCCGGAACCGGTTGAACACAATCCCGTCATCCAGGGACTGCGGCGGCGTCCCCATCAACCAGATCTGGTGATTCGGCCGCGCCGACACCGTGTACAGGATCGCTTCCCACTGCGTGTCATCGAGGATCTGCGCCTCATCCAAAATCAGAGCATCAGCCGAAAACCCACGAATCGCGCTGCGCGACCGGGTCACAAACCTGAGCTCCTGGCCGTTCTTCAACCGGATGTACTCACGCGCCACCGCATTACCGATCGACGACACCTTCTTGCGGAGATCATCGAAGTTCTCGAAATACGACTTCATCCGCTGAAAACCCACCTGCGCAGTACGCACCTCATGCGCCGAGTGGATGATCATCTTCTCCCCGAACAACAACAGCCCGCCGAGCTCGCGAGCCACCGCCACCTCCCCCTTCCCGTTCTGGCGCGGCACACTCAACCCGATATGCCGAGCCGCCCACTCACCACTGGACCGCTCCCCCATCGCGGCCTCGAGCACGTTCTCCTGCCACCCGTCCAGCACCAGCCCATAGGCCTTGCACAAATCCGAGATGTCTTCCCACGCGCTAGCCCGGACGTTTGGCGCGTGCCGGATCCGCGGGGCTTGCACCCCGTCGGGAAGCGCGACGTGCGGCGATTTCATCAGCGGTGGACACCTCGATCGGATCGGGCAGGGCTTGGATATCGGCCAGCACCGCCCGCAACTGGCCCACCAGGTTCGGCAGGTGCTGGTTCCCGGGGCCGACGGCGATCGCCGCAGCCAGGTGATCCCGCGCCGCCTCCAACGTGGC
>ERZ724522.373-NODE-373-length-30026-cov-4.916052_pt1 | contig 30026 bp, 40 predicted proteins | sample MGYA00376055_ERZ724522 | MGnify/ENA primary metagenome ERZ724522 (study PRJEB28724, sample SAMN07190884) | wastewater metagenome | isolation source: effluent of sewage treatment plant in Hong Hong | place: Hong Kong | collected 2016-03-17 ...
TATTGTAGTCACTACCCAGCCTCGGGCATGGCGTATCAGCATGTATCCGCAAAAAATCGTGAGTCCGGAAGCCACTCGCGTAATCGGGGACAGAATGGCAAGTGATTTTCGAAGAGGGAATTTTTATCGCGGATTGCACGATGCGGCAATGGACTTGTCCTCACTGGTTATGGCCGATACTCCCGCTGCGAAATCGTCTGTTTGTGATATTGTGGCCCCCGCACCTGCTTCCAAATCGACATCAGTCGAAGCCGAAGCTGTCCCGAAAACCGAGCGAGAAATTTTTCTGGAAGAACAGAAACGAAAGAACAACCCATATCTCATACTCGCTTTTCTTATCCCCGTCGGCGGTGGGTTGGTGATGTTGGGAATTTGGATTGTGAAGAAGTGGAGGGAAGAAGACAAACGCGCACAGGCTGAACGGGAGGCGGCAATTAAAGCGCAGTGGCATGCAAACGAACTCGAACGAAGAAAGCGCGAAGCCCAACGCGAGAAAGAATTGGAAGCCGCACGCAAGGAGGCAAAGAAAACCATTGAGGCTAAGCGAGCCGCTGCCACTCCCGCGACCAAAAGGAAGGCCAAGAAAGTGTGGGGTTCCTATCCCACTCAAAAATCTCGGGAAGAAGCAGTGCGGAAATACTATGGCTCACCATATTACACTTCATCTATCACGACTGACCCCCTAATGTTTTACTTGTTCTTGTATTTGGTTACAACGAACGACAATCCGGTTTATACCCCACCGCCACCGGATACATCGGATTCTTACTCACGTCGAAATAGTTCCAGTGATTCTGATTACAGCAGCAGTTCGAATAGTAGCTCTGACAGTTTCGGCAGCAGTGGAGGTTGGGACAGTGGAATCAGCAGTGGTGGCGGATTTAGCTCATCGGACTCTGGCGGTTCGGGTGGTTCGTGGTAAGCCAAAATCAAGCCTTGACATTTCATACTCACCCGTCACCATAGGGCATACTCACCATGAACCTCTTCAATATTGAACGAGCTTTTCAGGACAAGGCCAAACGCAATTGGGAAAAACTGTTCGTATGTATTGATGTGCATGATGTTATCCTCGAAGGTAAGTACAGCTTGATGAATGAGGGAGCTAACTACATGCCCAACGCCATCAAGGTGTTGCGACAGTGGTCTGACCGCAAGGACATGTGTCTGATTTTGTGGACTAGTTCGCACATCACTCCCACCACCAAAGTGTTGGAGGATTTGGAACGGCAGGGTGTTCATTTTGATTACGTGAATTCAAATCCCGAGTGTCCCAACACCGCCTTGTGCGACTTCGACAAGAAGTTCTATTTCAACATTTTGCTGGACGACAAGGCGGGCTTCGTGGGAGAAACCGATTGGTTCCTGATTGAGAACGAGTTGCGGCGATTGGGGGAATGGAAATAATTTATGAAAACTCCTATCGAAGAGGCTATCGCTACGCTTAACGAGGCATTCGCTGCCGACCCCGCTGCTATCCATGCCCTAGTTGCCAATCGAGTGCCGTGTAATGCTGCACTGGCCGACCATCCTACTATTGTGGTGTCGGTCAATAAAGTTGTTCCAGAAACGTTCAGCATTGGCGCTCTCGGATTGCTCAACGGTGTCATGACCCGCTTGACGGGAAAACAGGTTGCAGCCAGTTTCAGCGACGGTGAGGACGGCACCGAAGTCAAGTTTCTTGGTTTCGTCGAATACACGCCTCCCAACCCACCCGCTCCATGAACTACATATCCTCCAAATCCGACACACCGGCTGATACACACTTCGCGGCGCTAGTGTTTGAGTCCATTCTCATTCCCGGTGACGCCCGCAGCCGGGAGTGCCCCGGTCACGGTTACCCCGAGCATTCGGAGAGTGTGGTGAAATACATTGTGTTCAAGGACCGGACCGAAATGGAATCATGGGTCAATCAGCAAGAGCTTTCACCCTACCGGCGAGATAATTATCGCGTTATGGAAGTAAAGCCTCTCAGTGTAAAGTTAACGGCCACTGTTTCCGGATTTTATCCATGAGCGCAAACAAAAATTGGATGGAAGAGGACAACATTAAGTTGTTTGACGAACGCCATCAGCGTGAAGAAAGGCTAAAGCAACATGCAGAAGCCATGGCCGATGCATTCGTGCCCAAGGTACATCACCCATGGTGTAATTTATTCAATCGTGACCCGGCCACCTGCAAACAATGTAAGGGATTGTACAAAAACTATCCCCTGTATGAAGGTATGACCGCTGACGACCTTCAAAAGAAACACTTTCCCAACGCTATAAAACGAACATGAAAACTCCTCAAGCTGATTATGACCTCGCGGGCAATTCCGTGAAATACGAGCACATCCCCGGTGTTGTTTGGGCTGCGATTCTCGACCGACGCTACAAATTGGAAGTGGTGCGGAATGACTCTGACCCGCGCACCGGTCGATTCACTATTTACGATGGCGAGACCAATGATGCGGTGATTTATGACGACGATACTGGGCTGTCTTACGGAGCAGCTTTCGGAGTTGACATTATTGACGTGGCATATTGGCAGGAGACCGCCATTAAACTGGTGGACGCTCGTTAAAGCTTTTCAATAAAGCATTCGAGGTGGTCCTTGCACGTCAACCGCATGGCGGATTTATTCGTGGGCAGTACTCGGTATTTGCCATCAAAGCACCACGACATCATGGATTGGTGGGCCAAATGCATTTCTTCTTCCAAGACCAGTCGGTAGTCTTCCATTGAGGTCTTGACCCAGTCTCCTTTACGAGCCAAAATTTTTCCGGGGTTGAGATTATTTCCCAAATGATGCCATAGCACCCCGTCATATTCAAAAATACGTGGACGGGGCTTTATCACCAAAACCCAGCGAGAGAGTTGAGGAAATTCTGTTTCCCACTTTTTGTCTCTCTCATTTGACAGTCTATGGTATTCGGTTGCCGTCTCCTCAGTCAATTCCGGTAACGGATTTTTCTTCACGAATTCTTCCCATTCTTTGGTATGGACGGTCCAATATTTATCCAGTCCTTTTTCCGTGATAATGCGATAGTCCGGGTGCTTCCCGTCGATGATGTTGCCATTTCCATCTCGGGCATACTTGAATTTTGAACCCGTCACATACGGTACATTGGTTTTAGGGGCACCCAGCAGAAACATTTCGTAGAACGGCCACACGAAGCAATAGAAACCCCGGCTCGCGGGCGGACAATGGAATTCCGGCATCTTCGAGTTGTAACCCCGTTGATTTACGCTGGATAGGCCACCGAACCGAGCAAACTTGAGCTTCTTGGTCTTGCGGATATGGTACTTGCCCATAGAACACCAAGACTACCGACTATTTATAACGTGTCAAGTCTTTTTTACTTGAATGGCCTTGTTACGAGGATAGTGGTGCCCGTGGTCACACCAACAATCGGCATCTGGTGCCGGAGAACGCACGGTTCCTGTCGTGGGAGATTCACAAACTGGACAGGCGGACCCATACGGATATTCTTTAACCGGATTTTTCATTCGCTCAATTCTAGCCTTTTCCCACGGAAGGAGTGGCTGGTCGGTCTGTTCATCCTCATTTACCGTCATCTTTTTGTCGTAAATCTGGGTCACATGGTCCTTTATCTTTTCAAGCTCGCCTGCCGCCCGCAAAGCCTTAAATACAATGTTTTCTTCACTCAATTCCCCACCAGCATCCAACCCGGTCTGCCGGAATTTGTAAAGCTTTTCTAGGAGGGTGCGCAGGCCATCCTCATCTTCCTTGCCCACCAAGGAGGCAATTTTCTTTTTATACTCAGCATACTTGGTTTTTATAAGAGCCTTGTCAAACTGAGGATGTTCTCGGACAGGTTCCTTCAGCCATTTGTTGTTCAGCACCGAATATTCGGCGGCGCTCGATGGTTCGTAGCTCTTATCCTGCACATACATCTCTATGTCATGGCCCTTTATCGTGATATTATGATGATGGTTCCAATTAGCCTTGATGGCATCGAACATAACTTGTGCCTCTTCCTTCGGAATGTCCAGCTTGTCATAATCGGTAATGATATGAAGGTCGATATCGGAATACTGCGTCCAATTGTAATTTGCCACGGAACCGATAATTACAACGTCAACCAGCTTGATTTTCAATTTATTCTCTCGCTCCAATTCACTCACAAAATCTGTGGCGATATCCAACAGCCCCTTTTGCACCTCGGGAACCATCTTATTGTCCTGCCAAATTTTTGGGCAAAGAGTTTTCTGATAGAGTGGATATTTCATTGCTGATTGGACAGAAACGATTGCAGTTGCTTGATGGTGTTGGCCGCGTCAGTGTGGTAGATTGCCACACGATGCAGGCTGACGTTGTCCCATGCATCGATGTTGCGTTGGGTGTCGTCAATCAAGAGGTGGGTGACGCGCTCGTTGGGTGCAAACTTGACCAAGTGTTCCGATTTGCGGACTCCGGCAGAGGAGATAATCACCTTTACCGAGGGGTCAATGTGTTTGCGAATCCACGCAGTCTTTTGTTGAATCAGATTGGTACCCTGACCCGCGCTGAGAATGACTGGCACTGGGTCGGTGAAGTTGTCCCGAAGAAAATCCCATAACACCTTCGCGTCCGGAGTAGGGTCGAGATTGAGCCAAAAATTCGGGGTTTGGTTGATAAGCTTCCAAAAACTCTTTTGGGCAGCCTGTTTGTTTCCGCCAAATTTCTCCTTGTAATTGTCGGTGGTATATCCTCCCGAGATTTTCGCAAATCCCTTGTCCATATCAACCAACACTCCGTCCATGTCTACGTAGCATTGTACTCTAAGTGGTATACCTCCATTAGTTTCAATTTCGTGTATTAATGTTTTCAATAAAATGTTGTTCATGTTTGTTTAAGTCTCCAATAAAATCCTTTTACTTTCCACTCAGGCTTCGTTGATGCGCAGTAAGATATATTACCATGACTCGCTCCAAGTGCTTTTGCTGCTGCTCTTGCTGAGGGCCACTCAAAGACAATGTTTCCTTCGCCATCAATTTGATACACGACCTTTGCCGTCTTTATTCCTCCGGGATTAAGCGTCTTTAATTTTTCCCGGTACGCCTTATCATGTCTATGTGTTGATATGGCATCGCGTTCTTTCTTTTTCCGAGAAATCAAAACCTTGGTTTTACTCGAATGATTTTTGTTGTACATTGGATTTTTTTCTCCAAGTGCGTTTGCACGCCTAAGCTGTTTAACTTGCTCTGTACAAATGATTCCACTTACACCGTCTCCCCCATCAGTCATATTACACAATGGACCCAAATTCAAATCCGCTCTACCGATGGATTTTATTTGTGCGCGTTCATTACTAAATGCAGAATGTTCATCAACGTTTTCTATGAGTTTTGTGTAGATAACATTCTTGCCATCTGAAATAATCTTTGAAATCTTATTGTACAGATGCTTATTACGAAAAGATTTTCCTTCTTTGACCAATTTTTCGTGACAGTGCATTCTGTCTCCGTGGCCTTTTCCGATATAGAATGGTATTCCTGTATCCGGGTCCGATAGGCTATATGTATAAAATGTATTTCCTACCAAAGTTTTCATGTCTATAAATATACGGGGTAGCTGGCAAATGGCAATAAAAAACCCCACCTTTTTAGGAGTGGGGTTTTTGAGGAGGACTGACTTTTTATACTTAACCTGTTGGGAAGGCTGCACCCGTCGGAACCACGTTGAAGTCGAGGAGGATGAACTCCGCCGTGCGCGTGGGTTGGATGTACAGCTGTCCGTAAAGGATGTTCTGGTCGATGAGGTCTGCCGTGTTGTTGGTATCGTCCATCACAACCTTGAAGGCATAGACGCCCGAGCGCTGTTGGACGCTCTCAAGGTAAGGATTGACAATGTTCAAGAAGCGTTGGCGAGTCGTCGCGACGTTCTGCTCGAACACGAGGAAGCGAGAGGACGAAGCGATGAACTTCTTGATGGCAATGAGCAGACGACGAACGTTGACGCGGTCGAGAGCCGAAGGCTGACGTTGCAGGGTCTTCTGACCCCACGCCACAACACCTTGACCCGGGAAGGCGGCAATCGGATTGACGTGACCTTCGTAGAGCGTATCACGCTCAGTGTGGGTCAAGCGGTCAACCACTTGAACGGCAGTTGGAATACCACCACGGTTCAAACCGGCAGGAGCGAACCATTCAGCGGAGACTTTGTCGTTCGCGGCGTACACACCCATCATGACGACGGATGGCGGAACCGGAATGATGCGGTTCGTGTTGGTGTCCTTAATCTTCACCCATGGGTAGTAGGTCGCGGCGTAGTTCGTGTCGAACTGACCAGCGAGGTCAACCACGTTCTGGATGGAGGCATCACCTGCCAATTGGTTGGGTGCGATGTCGAAGATGTAGAAGGCATCACCACGGTTTTCACAGGTTTCTACAACCAAAGATACCACATATGGGTGGTCTTGATATTCGATACCCGGAGTTGTGATGAGGTTGAAGTCAAACTCATCAGCGTTGCTCAGTGCCGCCAAGCATTGCTTGTAGGCATAGGAACCGTTGGTCTTGCTGGTCGAGCAGTCCAAACCTTGCTGGTTGGTCGGCAAGATTTCATTGCCGAGGAGCAGAGGGATGGATGGGCTTTGACCATCGAAGCCGCCTTGAAAACCAAGGATGAAGCGGCGTTTCTTGACATTGGTAGCTTCCTGCGAAGGAACGTACAATGGAGTGATTCCGCAATCGTCTTCGAGGTCGAAGGCGGTATTGCCCACAGCGGACGAACCGACCGGGATTGGAGCGAAATACTGCTTGTTGTCGAGTTCTGGACCCACCGAGCTACCGTTCGGGTAGAGGGCGGCGAGTTCGGCGTCAGCCGTCGCGGGAGCGGGTTGGAACACCACACCGGAAGCATAGCGGCCCGGTTGCAGCAAGTAGGCCGAGGCACTGCAATATTGCATGTGCGGGAGCTTGCCGAGGCGGGCGTAATCACCACCGAGCGGAGCCGCAAATGGACCGAAACCATATGGAATGGCGACAACCGGCCATGGGCTGGTGGCCATTTCGATGCGAATGAGCTTGCTGACGTTGGCATAATCACCGAAGGTGAGAATTTTGCCATTGAAGTCGATGTAGTTGTATTGGTCACCGATGCGGCGGGCAACGAAGTTGCTGCTGTTGGCATCGAGGTTCAGGTTGTCATAGCGCTCCAAGATGACCGTCTTGCTGTCCGTGTCATTGAAGTCACGCACGACGAGACTGAACGAACCGTATTGTGAACCCGGGATGGAACCAGCGGCCTTGACATTGGTGATTTCAACCTTGTACAAGGTATTGCTGTTTGTACCGTCCGTCAAGGTGTGAACCTTGAACAAGTCGTAAGCGGCAGGCGTTGGGCCACCCGAGCCACTGAACGGAGCCACTTTCTGCGAGCGAATGAATGGCGTGTAAGCGTTCGTGAGGTCGAATTGCGAAGTACCCACATCCGGCGTGATACCGTCGGTTAGAGTCATCGCATCGCGAGTCTGGATTTGAATCTTCCAGCTACCGGAGGCGAGCATTTCGTTGACCACAGTCGTGGTTTCGTTCTTGAAGTTCAAGTACGTGTACGCAGCTTCAATCTTTTGACCAGCGGCCACTGGGTAGTAACCAGCGGTGGCATCGGTACCGAACACCGAGGTGAGGTAAGCCGAAGACTCTGGGTCCAACGAGAAGCGATACGTACCATAGGAACTGCTGACGTAAGTGTTGAGCAGCGTGTCAAAGTAGGTCTCGTTCAGCGCGAGATTGAATTCACTTCCAACCACGGTGGCATCCACTGGGGTGAGCACCGAGCCGCTGAAGCCGTAGAGGTTTTGTCCACGGTCGAGAGCGGTGTTGGCCAACACGGCGAGCACCACTTCGTCGCGACTGCCCGAGGCGAGTGAGGCGGTGCCGCAAGCGTCTTCCGAAGAGATACCGGCTGGGGTCCATGCATTTGGATTGAGATTGCCGTAGGAACCCGAGAGAATACCAGTGATGGCAAGCTCGGTGCTGCAAGCATTGACCGTCGCCAGAGTCAGAGAAGAACTGACGAGGATGGCTGGTCCGGGGAGGTTGCTCGAAGCGAGGCGGAGCGAACCTGAAGTCGTCGAGACGAACGTGCTGCCGGTCGAATTCGTCGAGCCCGACGTGGTAGTGAAGGCGATGTCGCCCACCAACACGGTGCTGCCGGAATAAACACCACTCGCAAACGTGAGCGAGAGTGAACCGGAGATGATGAACCTGCCGGGCGTACCCGTGTAGGAGTACGAGGCATTGAGTACGGTGCCGGAGAAACTACCAGACTCAACGAAGCGGGCGTACTGACCGGGAACGGCGCTGATGATGAGCGCATCCTTCTGGTCATAACCACCGAGGCCACCCACGCGGCAAATCGTCACCTGTCCTTGCTGACGAAAGTATTGCTGCGCCGTGATGGGACCATACAGTGTACCGTCCGACTCACCGAACACGCTAACGAGGTCGGCTTCGCTATTGATGATGGTCGGGGAGAAGCCCGGACCCTTTTTGAAAGGGGCGACAACTACGCCACCAATTGCTGCCACACCCTGCGCCAAGAAAGTTTGGTCAATCTCACGTGTGAACACGCCTGCTGACACAATTCGCTCGGGGGTGTAATTTCCATTTTGTTGTATTGCCATATGAGTACTCCTATTAGAAAGTTCAGATAAAAAGTCTATATATAAGTATGTTAGAAAAACTCAAAACACCTAAAATCTAAGAAAAAGGTGTTTGCCCACTTATCTTTTTTATCAAGCCTTCTTCGGAGTGAAAATGCCACTAGCTGGGTCAAAGGTTCCCTCACCATACTTGGCCACGATTTTGTCAAGGAAAACCTTCTCTTGGGATTCGGTAGCCAGCAACCGCTCATCAATCGCTTTTTGGTTTTTGGCTAGATTGCGGCGCTCCATTTCAAGCTGACCGAGTGCTGCCGTGAGACGCTCGTAAGATTCACGAATCGAGAGCAATTCAGCCGCTTCTTCAGTGGTGAATTTGACCGGACCGGTAGGAGGAGTGTTGGATAGTTCCATAGGAGTATTGTAACGTTGATTGTTCGAGTATATATATATATGAGTATATATGAGCAAACCAGCTTTATAATAACTAGGATTTTTGCTGAGCGTCCTTGAGTCGCTTGATTTCTTCACCGCTCATCATCATCCATTTTCCGATGGGACACATCGCGGCGGCGAGGCGAGGTTTGACAGAAATTCCACATCCACAAGCTCCGCAGCGCAAGATTCCCATGGTTGACGTAATGTATTGGCAGTTGGTGCAAAGGTCGATGCGTTTGTGAAAAGTTTCCTTGTCAGCCATGACCACCCCTTGTTCTACTAACATTTTGTAGACATCCGCTGCGGTAGAGGATAGATTGAGAAACATCTCTCTAAATGTAGGCCCATTCTCCATAGTGTAATCGTGATAGTTAACCGTCATGACCGACGGTGAATCCCTCTTGAATTTGCAAATAGGAGCCAGTGAGAGGAATTACCCACAAGTCACGATTGACTCCGAGGGTTTGCACCCCGTGAATATGCACCCTCCCATCAGGCGTGTCAATGTAGCAGACACCGAAATTGGGTTCTTTCCCATAGGTTAACAATTCATTTTTGATGTCATCAAAGGTGAGCATAGGGATAAGTATTAGCAAGACGAAACATAGGAGTAGGTCGAGTACGTACCCGTCATCGTGTTAATGTCATTCGTGCAGATGTTGTTGGAGGTTGTGTCCACGATATGCTGCTGAACATTATTGCAATCGTAGTAGAAGATATCCAACGTTCCGGCGTCGGGGAATACGGTGTACAACGAGCACGCCGGAGTGGGTGACGGTGTTGGAGTCGGTGTCGGGGCCGGTGTGGCAGTGGGCGCGGGAGTGGCAGTTGGTGCCGGAGTTGCCGTCGGGGCCGGGGTAGCGGTGGGAGCCGGTATGGCCACCGGAGTTAGTGAAGTATCCGCTGCTGGCTGTGTCCATGAATTAGCGTTGACATAAATTCCACTCGCCAAATTCGTTGTGACATAGATGCCCGACCAATAGCTGAATACGTACCCGGGAGATAATGTACAAGAAACGCTGATACCGGATTGCCCGCCGAGATACCAGCCACTTCCGGCTACCGAGGCGATGCCCGTGCCGGTGTTGACAGACAGGTAATAATAGCCAATCTTCATGAACAAATCAGACAAGTCGCTGGCTCCTGATTTGATGCCACACGCCGTTTGCTTGGTAGTGCTGGCATCATATGGCTCGTAATAGTTCGAGATGTCCGTGGCACCGCTTTTCAAGCCCACATCCGCCCGCTTGGTGCTATACAACGGACGGTAGATGGTGTCGATGTCCGCGTTCGCAAACGTTCCGCTTTTGAATCCCGTGGTAGGCATAACCGTTTATCGTTGTTTGGATTTCAACTCATCGATTTCAGTCTTGAGTTCCTTGACAGCTTCAATCAGCAATGGAATCAATCGCTCATAGCGAACGGTTTTGTATTGCGGGTCGATTGGGGCTGGAGAAATAATTTCCGGCAACACCGTCTCCACTTGTTGAGCCGAGACACCGACCTCGGTTTGCTTGGGATAACCAAGCGCCTGTGCCGTTTCGTTTGGTTCGTAGTAAAATCCACTGAGAGCTTGAACTTTATCCAACGCATTGAGGATGTTACCCAATTTTGTCTTGAGTCGGTCGTCGGAAAAATTAGCAGTGATGTTTCCAGTTGCAGTGATATCACCCGTCATGGCTAAGCTGGAACCAGTAATGGCCATGCTGCCGGTGAATTGGTGAGCACTACCGGTGACTTTCATGCCGGTAGAAGTCAATCGGATGTTTTCACTGCCACTGCGAAGTAAGACCAAATCGTGATTAGTGAACGTCCCCAGTTCTCCGGTAGTAGAGGCCCGCATGCCAACTTCAGCCTGACCATCACGACGGGCGGAAACTCCCGTGGCGAATGAAGCGTGGGTAACTCGAATGTTTCCAGAAACTCCCGTCATGGATGTTGCGTCAGTACCATTTCCCACCACCACACTGCTGCCACCCCCAGTTCCAAGGTTGGTGGAACCGCTGACCGTCAAGGCCGTGGTACCAGTGGTTCCAGTTACATCAAGTTTATTGGTCGGGCTATTATTACCGATACCTACGTTACCCGCGCTACTGATGCGCATGGCTTCCGTTAGATTTGTATCGGAAATTGAAATACGAGTCATGAAGGCCAAGTGACCAATACTTCCACTATTTCCATTTTGCATGAGGGCTTTCATACCCACAAACAATCCTTGTGCGGCACCAAAGAAAATAGCACCACCGTTGCCAGCGCTTACGCCATTATCCTGTACCACGATGGTTCCGCCCATACTGGAAGTCACGGGGAAACTGGAAGTAGTTTGTCCCGCACCCACGACATGTAAGCTGGCCGTGGTGGTTGGAGCAAATGCGCCGTTGTTGTAAACACCTATACCAACGCTTCCGGTGATGTTGCTATTGCCCTTCACCAAAAACCCGGAAGCAGTTTCTTGATTAACGGTAAAATTGCTAGCAGTGGCAAACAAATTACCCGATGTATCAATGCGTAGACGTTCGATGTTGTTGGTTTTTACCGTCCACGGCGTGGCATTGGTGGAACCAACCCATCCCACATTGGTTGAGTCAACGGCAACATAACACTCATAACCACCAACATTTTGATAAATACGAAAACTTGGATTTACTCCCCGGGCATCAATCAGCGTGGCGGGAGAAAGAGTGTTGATACCCACGTTACCACCCGCTGGTTGAAGCACGATATCTCGTGTAGTACTGGTGTTGTTGCGACCCTGAATCCATAATGGAAACGGAGAGGTGCTGCTCAATCCGATGGCCAGTTCCGAATTTTCGTTTCTAAAAATTTGTCCTGCGGTTGCACCCCACCCCAACGAAGCTGATGTGGTGCTTGTCGCAACCACGTGGAGAGAAGCGCTCGGTACAGTAATTCCGAGACCCAATCGACCACCGTTGGGCTGCATGAAAATATCATAGGCAGTTGCGGTGTTGTCCGTCCTAGCGTTTTGAATCCATGAATGACCACTGGTCAAAACGCCCGCCATCAAACCATAAGTCCCGTTGGTCAGGTAAAGATGACCACTGGCGCTTCCAAGGACTGGTATTGGATTTCCGGACGCAGATTGAATGGTAAATGTGGAAGCGTATGCGGTGTTGTTTACTCCGACACTAACAGTGTTGTCGGAGATGATGCTATTGCCCAGAGAGTTCGCCGCTCCGAATTTTGCAATGAACCCACTGTTTCCAGAAATGCTTGGAGTAGTTCCACTGGTGCCACTGGTTCCGGATGTTCCACTAGTTCCGCTGGTGCCATTGGTCCCAGACGTGCCAGAAGTACCACTTGAACCGCTCGTTCCGGATGAACCAGAAGAACCACTAGACCCGCTAGTGCCAGACGTACCAGAAGAACCGCTCGTACCAGAGGTTCCATTTGTTCCACTCGTACCAGAGGTACCATTGGTTCCCGATGTTCCATTGGTGCCGGAAGTTCCTGAAGAACCTGAGGTGCCACTGGTACCCGATGTACCATTGCTACCATTGATATCGAACCGCATGTAAATCGTTTCCAAATTGGAAAAGACTACACCAGAAACCGGTGTTACGGTGAGCGTCCAATACCCGGTGGAATTTACGGCATTACTGAGAGTGAACAATGCAATTTTACTTCCATTCAAATTACTGTATTGAACGTATCCCTTATTGGTGGCATTGGAACTTGTGAATTGGCCATACCATGTTTGTTGGTCAACAGAATTAGCGTCCAATATGTCAATATAGATGGATGTAATGGAACCAAAGGTAGAGTTGTTGAAGCGAATGTTTCCGCTACCCGGGTCGCCTGATGTGGTATTGGTGCTGAAACTATAAGGGGTCCCCGCAGCCACCCCGCTTAGCCCACTAGAACCACTGGTACCGTTAGTTCCGCTCGTTCCGCTCGTCCCCGAAGTTCCATTGACACCGGAAGTTCCACTGGAACCATTAGTTCCAGATGTTCCCGATGTACCTGAAGTTCCACTTGACCCACTTGTTCCGCTCGAACCACTGGACCCACTGGTTCCACTAGTTCCCGAAGTTCCATTCGTCCCCGAGGTTCCATTGGTACCTGAAGTTCCGTTGGTTCCACTCGTTCCATTAGTCCCCGAGGTTCCGTTAGTACCAGACGTTCCAGAAGTTCCGGACGTTCCCGATGTCCCACTCGAACCGCTAGACCCACTCGTTCCACTCGTTCCGTTTGTTCCACTGGTTCCGTTTGTACCGCTAGTTCCATTCGTTCCAGATGTTCCACTGGTTCCATTCGTTCCAGATGTTCCGCTTGAGCCGGACGTTCCACTCGAACCCGATGTTCCGCTTGTTCCATTAATTCCAGAAGTTCCACTGGTTCCACTCGTGCCACTCGTTCCACTGGTTCCACTCGTGCCGCTGGACCCGCTCGTTCCACTAGAACCACTACTGCCCGATGTGCCATTGGTTCCTGACGTACCATTCGTTCCGGATGTTCCATTAGTTCCGCTTGTTCCACTAGTACCACTAGTTCCACTCACACCAACCGCTCCTGCCAAATTCACTGTCCACGTTGAATAAGTGCCCGAGCCAGTAGTAGCAGACATACTCGCTGTCAACTGTCCATTCAAATTATTGTATGACGAAATGGTTCCGTCCATGCAATCGGACGCATCATACACCACACGAATTTGTTGGGCGGGGGTGTAAGCCAGTCCCATGTTGGTTACGAATTGCTTCGTACCAGTACCAATGGTCATACTCGACGTTGAGGTTCCATTGTAAATCGACCCCGCTGCTCCGCTTGTTCCGCTAGAGCCTGAAGTTCCGCTGGAACCACTTGTTCCAGATGTTCCGCTTGTTCCACTGGTACCACTCGAACCGCTAGAACCACTGGTTCCACTTGTGCCATTGACCCCGCTGGTTCCGCTCGTTCCGTTAACACCACTGGTTCCACTAGTACCGTTCACACCCGAGGTTCCGCTCGTACCGGACACACCGCTGGTGCCGGAGCTTCCACTCGTGCCACTGGTTCCGGAGGTTCCACTTGTTCCATTTGCTCCACTAGTACCGGATGTTCCACTGGTCCCGGTGATTCCTGAAGTTCCAGAACTTCCGCTCGTTCCGCTCGTACCTGATGTACCGTTGGTGCCCGAGGTTCCACTGCTTCCGGAAGACCCGTTGGTGCCCGAGGTTCCACTCGAACCTCCACTACCACTGCTTCCACTAGTTCCCGAAGTTCCCCGGGTTCCTGATGTGCCGCTCGAACCCGACGAACCGCTACTACCTCCCGCGCCAGATGTGCCTGAAGTCCCGGAAGTGCCCGACGTGCCGGTTCCACCGGAAGTACCCGAAGTGCCACTTGTTCCGCTGGTACCGCTTGTACCTCCCCCACCGTTCATGGCATAAGATGCAGTTACGGAAAATCCAGAGTTTCCTGCTGCTGTAGCATACGACGCCGTGGCAACCGCGATACTTGGTTGAATGTATCCCAATCCTACCAAACTACCAGTGGCATCCGTCTGCAATGCTAGGTTGCTGCCGCTGATGTATACTTCCTCCCACGCGGAACCATCCGCCGTGCGTTGGATGACATAGATGGTTTTCGGGTCCAAACTCATGGGTTTACATTATAAATATCAAAATACCGCCATTTTGTCACCGTTGTAAAAGACCAGTAGATGCGAGCGCTTCCATGCTCCGACCCTGATGTAAAAAAAGTCCAAGTCATAGGATTGGTCTCCCTCAATCCCGGGATAGGATGAATTGGGAGGGACCGGGATGTAACGCGGCGTGTCCACAAAGGGAAGATTGGTTTCCCAGTACGAGTTATCTGGACTCGATGTTCCGGGCTCACTGAACCTGACAATGGGCGTGCGGTACCACTTACCACTAATTTTTGCGTAGAAATAATTCTCGTCATAGCTACGTTGGCCATCGATGCCCACTGGGTCGTTCGTGGAAGTGGGAGCGGGAAACAGCCAGTGGAATGCCTTGGATGAAGCGTAGGTGCTGAATACGTCCTTGTAGGACATAAATTTCCAACCGGTCTTGGGCAAAACCTCGTTGAATTCATCCAGATAACCATCCGTGGTTTTTATCCACAATTCCGTTGGTGTGCGGAACTTGATGAGTTTGGTCAGAACGGGCGGCGGGATAATTACCGTGCGATAGGGAAGCTTCTGCCAATGCCCGTCGAGGTTGCCGTCGGCGTTGAAATAGAAGAATTCATTCTTGCGAAAAAACAATGCATTCTTGCGTCCAGCAATAATGTTTTCTGGATTGGTGTCGGTGTAAATGAACTTCTTGTTGAACTCATCAAGGCGCTGTGGCATATGTATAACTATAATAACTGGGGTCCAAAATAGGACGCCCCTAGATTATTATATCAGCAAATACTCAGCTGAAAAAACTGGTGGCCGGTTCCACACTTGTTCCGCTGCCCACAAAATCGCTCATGGGGTCTTTAACTACGGGAAAAATTGCACCTATGTAGTTGGTGCTGCTGCTCCAAGAACCGGTAGGATTGGCCATGGAACTGGTGCCCCATTCCCACCCCGGGTATCTTAGGGTGTCCATATACGCTGGAAGTCCCGCCCAACGATACAAAGCCCAACCGTTATTGTTGCTGCCGCTGTCATTGGTCTGGTGCAAGATGATGTAGTTATCTGAACCGGATACGGTAGTGTAGCTGGAAGTTAGATAGAAATAGCACTGGCGGGTGGTGTTCAAAGATGCGGTGGGAAGCGTGACGGTACCTTGCAAAGTACCCCCGCTATAGAACTGCGCTTCAATGGGCCAATAGGTGCCGTACTTGCTGCGGAACCAAGCCATGGCTCCGCCGATTCTCACGCCACCGGGCATGCGATACTTGATACCGTAACGGAAAGTACCGTAAATCTGTTCCGAGTCCGCTGCCGCGCTGTTCCATCCACTACCCCAATAGCGGCCCAAGGAATCTCTGATTACAATATTAGCGTCTGTATATTGAATGGATGGAAGCCATGCACTGGATGAAAATTTTTTGATTTCTCCCCCGGACACTCTACCGTTATTGCCTGCAAAGGCGGCGAGATTCACATAATTGGTGGTATTCAACACCGGCGACCCCGTGCTTTCTAAAACTAGCCAATATGGGGTGTTAGCGGTTAGAGATGCACTGGCAGCAAAGGCTTGATATCCCTGCCACGAATTGCCTACAGCGATATTAGCCGCAGATGAACTTTGTCCCACAAACACTCCCGACGCGGTATCATTGGCGTCGGTTTCTATATGACCTTTGAAAAAAGACGCGGTGGGATTTCCTGTAGACATCCAATAAACATCAAATCCACTAGCCGTGATGTTTTCCGGAAGCACAAACCGATATCCAACCATTTGTCCGGAACCGGAAATACTGAACGCAGTGGCATTCAATGAAACCGAGCTATTTTGAATGGCACCACCACGAATGATGGCATTGCCTAGAATGTCGTAAGTTAATGCGCTATTCATAACTTCAACGGGTATAGGTGATGGTCAATTGCATCCACTTTGCGGCGGTGTTGCTGTCCATATTGAAACCAAAATTGTCATTGGCCACCACACTGCCTGACCAAGTAGCGCAGCTGCCGGTGGCAATGGTGGCGGAATTCAAGGTGGGCTTGGCCGCTGCGGTGATGGTGTTTGTAACTGTTGCTGGATAACCAGCGTAGGAAGTTTTCCACACATCAATTACAGCACTGGTGCTGGCGTCCGCCATGAGGGACCAACTAACCAGCGTGCAACTGTACGGTGAAAATAGGCGGGCCGTGGTCTTGGTGCCGGTGGTGATAACATTGGTGCCGTCACCAATGTTTACGACAATCTGCCCTTTGATTGGAACATACGAAGATGAAATTGTCGTAATAGAATAGGACGCGGTGAGAGAATAAGAAGCGGTCAAATTATTACTGGCCCCGCTAGCTGTAATCACAAAGCTTGCAGTGCTCTGAGTGATTCCGCTAGTTCCACTCGTACCCGATGTTCCACTCGTACCATTTGTACCCGATGTTCCGCTCGTACCGCTCGTACCGCTTGTTCCGTTTATACCAGAGGTTCCATTTGTTCCTGAAGTTCCACTGGACCCACTAGTTCCACTGGACCCACTAGTTCCACTCGTACCCGATGTTCCATTTGTGCCCGAGGTGCCGTTAGTACCAGAGGTTCCATTTGTACCACTGGTACCGCTTGTGCCAGAAGTTCCACTGGTACCGCTTGTGCCATTGATGCCCGATGTTCCACTGGTTCCGGAAGTTCCACTTGCTCCACCACTGAGAGCATAAGAAGCCGTAACCGCCCGAGATGCTGTACCGAACAACGATGCGGTTAATTGAGTGGCAATTATCAACGAGGAGCTAACAATTGATGCGGTGACTTGTCCGAAGGTAACATTGTTAGTAGAAGAAAACGCCACGCCACCATTGTTGCTTAATTGAGCCGAACTGGAGACAGTATTGGTCGGAATTGTCCCAGAAGTGCCACTGGTACCAGAGGTTCCATTTGTTCCCGATGTTCCCGATGTTCCCGATGTTCCCGAGGTGCCGTTTGTCCCACTCGTACCATTAGTTCCGGACGTGCCCGATGTTCCAGAAGTTCCACTCGCTCCACCATTGAGAGCATACGAGGCCGTAACTGCTCTAGACGCTGTACCAAACAATGACGCGGTTATCTGAGTGGCAATTATTAAAGAAGAACTTACGATTGATGCTGTAACTTGCCCGAAAGTAACATTATTGGTTGTGGAAAACGCCACTCCCCCGCCATTGCTTAGCTGTATCGAACTAGAAACCGTGTTTGCCGGAATGGTTCCGGAAGTTCCACTTGTCCCGGCTGTTCCAGACGTGCCATTGGTGCCGCTCGTTCCCGAGGTTCCGTTCGTTCCACTAGTTCCATTTGTACCGGAAGTCCCGCTTGTTCCGCTTGTTCCGTTTATACCACTTGTACCACTCGTTCCGTTGGTTCCAGAAGTACCGTTAGTGCCACTGGTTCCACTAGTACCATTCGTTCCGGACGTTCCATTGGTGCCGGAGGTGCCATTGGTTCCACTCGTTCCGTTGGTTCCAGAAGTACCGCTCGTGCCACTGGTTCCACTTGAACCGTTCGTTCCGCTGGTGCCGTTTGTGCCAGACGTTCCACTGGTTCCGCTGGTACCGTTCACACCGGAAGTTCCATTGGTCCCACTGGTACCACTAGTTCCATTCACTCCGGATGTGCCACTAGTTCCGGATGTGCCACTCGTGCCAGAATAGCTAACAGCATAAGATGCGGTCAGAGCATATGAACTAGTTCCTGAAAGATTTCCATTGAACCCAGACGCACTCACCGACCCCGAAACATTCACACTACCGGTAAATTCGTGAAGATTGGTCGAGGAATTCGTGCCAAACCGGGCAGAATCAGTGACGGTGAGGGTGTTCAGTTGTAATCCAGCAATTTGGCTCATGGTGATGAGTATAAATATAAAATCGCCCAGCTATTACGCGCCAATCTTCGGCGGAGCTGGGTTTTTATAAAAACCCATCGATTCTTTAGAACGGGATGGTGTTTACCCGGAAGGAGAACGTCCCATCGCAGCTTTTTGGTCGTTGATGTTTTTCACAAACGAACGCATTGTTGACGGCAACAGTGGAACGTTCTTGTAATGATGGGCCTCAGCCATAGGGTCACACCATAGTTTAAATCCACTCATCCTTGCGAACCGACAGAATGAAAGGTCCTCGTTCATCATTTGGGTTGTACCATCGTCATTCTGAAACAATGTTACCCAGAACCAAGGATATGGAATCTTGTCGTATACAGACACGTGCGACAGAAACAATCCAGTCCCAGAAGCGTCCACTTCTACGAGTTGACCGTTGTCTTTGATGGATATGTTTTGAAATTTTCCATCACTGGTTTCTCGATAAATGCAATCGATTACTTCGAAACTGCCGTCTTTCTTGAATGCTCCAATGTTCGAGTACAATCCAAATATCATGTTTTTACCGTCTTTATCGGCATTTCGCATTATCATTTGCAAGAAATTGGGGTCAAAGCTATAGTCACTGTCCAATTGAAGCAGCCAATCCGCCCCTAAATCACGAGCGTCTTTTACGAGATTGTTCCGGTTCTCCTGAATGTACAACCCAGTTCGATTCACTATGTCGATTAGCTCATATCGGTCGTTCGGATTTTGATATTCCCATCTCTGTAGACGGGTGAGGGATTGTAAGAATGTGGCATGCACCGACCCACCACTAGGTATCCCGATTAAAACCTTTTCTTTCATTTAAAGTTCCTTTGTTATTAACCAATCACTGTCATTGAACACGGTTATGGATTTGGCACGAGAAGCCACAAACGGATGCAGCGCGGCTCGAACTCCCGCAAACCAAAAATCATGACCACACAAAAATCCATTCTGCTTAATCGTCCTCCACCAACAAGACAAATCCAACGAAACCGCATTTACGGAGTGGCAACCATCGATATAAACAAAGTCCAGCGAGTTATCGGCGAACTTTTTGCTGGCATTTTCGGAGGTTTCTTTATAGATAGTGACTCTTGGTGTATGTGCTTCGATGTTTTTCAGCATCTCCATATAGTATGCATCTTGACATTCTTGGTCAAGAAAAAATGTATCATCAAAATACTGAACGTAAGGGTCAACGAGAGATAGGGTTTTTATAGGAAGACCACACAGCATGTCTACGGCGTTTTCTCCCAACCGTACACCAATCTCAGCACAAACAAGGTCTTGCTTCCCAGTGGATTTGATATAGTTTGCAGCCCCGCGCATAGTATATTGTGTAACCGTTATGTGTACGTTTAATTGTCGGTCTCGATGTACATCTTAGTGATGAACCCCGCGACTGCACTACCGGCTCCACCAGCAACATTCATAAAGTCACAGTGAGCAGTAAGCATTGTCGTGTTAGTCGGCAAATTGGAAGTTTTTTCAACATTGTCAACCAACACCACTCCGGTAGCGATGTCAACCACGCGAACAGTAATCTTGGTATCGTTTGGTTTACAGAAGGCTACAAACTCAAAGATTTCAGAATTGGCGGCGGCGGCAGTGGTTCTACCAGTCGATGTCTTCGATGCGGCGCTTGTATCTCTGGTCATAACCTGCCACGTGGTTTCACCAGTATCTTTGCTCATGAAGACGGAGTCGTTGGTGGCCGAAGGGTCGGCAGCTAGGGCAGTAGTCAAACCCGAAAGACCAACCGCCACGCGCATGGTTGAAGTGTACGTCAAAATGCCAAATCGGCACGCAAAGAAAAATCCACCTTGACCAGCACCATTGCCTCGCCAGCACACCGGAGCGGACGTTCTCACTCCGGTGGTATTTGCTGCGGTGGTGGTCGTGGTGTAGGTGGCACGACGAAGTTGGGTCATGAAACTTCCACTTGCAATGACCGGGTGCGCCTGTGTCGCTATCGTTGTCCACGACACACCAAAATTAATCGCGGCGGTAGTACCCGTGCCGGGCAGCCACATGGACACGGAGTTACCAAACAACGAGGGTTGTACCGCAGAATCTAGGCCCGATGGTCCTACAAATGTTGGGAGCATTCTACCAGCACGATTGAATGCATATAGAAGCATATTTCCGACAGCAGGTGCCGCCGGGGTGGCCGAGGCGGACAACATCAAATTTTCGCTAACTGTATCAATGAATACGTTCTTTGCACCATCAAACAACGATGCGCTATTGTACTGAACTGCATTTAAAGGAGTTCCCGGAGAACCACCCGCTCCGCTGGTTCCGCTCGAACCGCTTGTGCCACTTGTTCCAGTGTTACCACTTGTTCCTGACGAGCCTCCGGTACCGGAAGTTCCACTCGTTCCACCAGCACCACTCGTACCAGAAGTTCCACTTGTTCCATTTGTGCCGGATGTACCATTGGTTCCCGACGTACCATTGGTTCCGCTTGTACCAGATGTACCATTGGCCCCGGAAGTCCCAGACGAGCCAGACGTACCAGAAGAACCAGATGTTCCACTAGTACCGGACGTTCCATTGGCCCCTGATGTACCGGAAGAGCCGCTGGTCCCGCTAGTGCCAGCAGCACCGTTGACGCCGGAAGTACCATTGGTTCCTGATGTACCCGAAGTACCAGATGTTCCCGAAGCTCCGACTGCACCGGACGTTCCCGATGAGCCAGAACTTCCACTGGTTCCCGAGGTGCCGTTGATTCCACTGGTTCCGGATGTTCCATTGACGCCGCTTGTGCCTGAAGTTCCACTAGTACCGTTGACACCACTGGTTCCATTCGTTCCGGATGTTCCGCTTGAACCATTGGTTCCGGAAGTTCCACTAGTTCCGTTGACGCCGGAAGTACCAGAGGTACCGTTACCGCCGCTAGTTCCCGAGGTACCGCTGGTGCCACTACCTCCCCCATTCATCGAATACGAGGCGGTGATGGCATAAGAAGCGGTACCAAATAGCGAGCCCGTAATGTCCGGCGAAGTTATTTTCGAAGCAGTGATGAAACCTTCGAAGTTGTTCGAGGTGGCGACGCCCGCCTGATAGATGGCATAAGAACCCGTAACTCCGCCCACGTAAATACCATAGGTGTTCTGCGGAATGTTTAGCTCATAAGGAGGCGGAGTAATGTAAATACCATAAGACGCCGAATTCAACGGAGCAAGAAGTCTCAGTGCAATCGCGTTGGAACCAGTCGGCGGCGAAGCAATTGACAATTGAATACTATCGGAGAACGACTTGGCAGTTCCCGTCAATCCGCTTACAAGCGGGGTCGCTAATGACATTCCTACATAATCCGGTTGGGAGCTTGGGCCGGTGTTGAATAGTATGGTCGGCTGTGAAAAAATGTGAGAGATTAGAATGTATCCACCCGTGTTTCTCGCATACAGTGGGCTGATTTCAAGGGCCGTGCATCCTCCGGTGGTGGCCGAAAAATTAAATCGATTTCGAATACCAAGCGCGGTGGAAAATACGACAGTTCCGGTTGATTGTATCGACGATGTAATAATCGCGACATATGGGTTGATGGCGGAAGAGGTTCCCGCACCGTTTACCATCAAAAACGACGCTGTCGTATTTCCGAATGTAACGTGATTTGCAGAACTAAACGTCGTTTCTCCTCCATTGGACATCTGGGCGGATGCCGAGACTATATGACTACCAATGGTGACGAAACTTGTTCCACTGGTTCCATCGGTACCCGATGTTCCACTCGTTCCGTTTGCCCCACTAGTCCCAGATGTACCCGATGTGCCGTTCGTTCCGCTCGTTCCATTGGTTCCAGATGTACCGGATGTACCGGATGTACCGTTGACTCCCGAAGTCCCGCTAGTGCCGGATGTACCGTTGACTCCACTCGTTCCACTCGTTCCATTTGTTCCACTCGTACCACTGGTTCCGTTTACCCCCGAGGTTCCGGATGTTCCACTGGTTCCATTTGCGCCGGATGTACCGCTAGAACCACTCGAACCATTTGTTCCAGATGTTCCATTGGTTCCAGAAGTACCACTAGTTCCACTCGTGCCATTCGTTCCACTGGTTCCACTCGTGCCGCTGGACCCACTCGTTCCACTAGTTCCGTTTGTTCCCGAGGTACCGCTAGAACCACTCGAACCATTTGTTCCAGATGTTCCATTGGTTCCAGAAGTACCACTAGTTCCACTCGAACCATTTGTTCCACTAGTTCCGTTTGTTCCCGAGGTACCGCTGCTACCAGATGTTCCTGAGGTTCCTGAAGTTCCATTCACCCCGCTCGTTCCTGAAGTACCCGACGTTCCGTTAGTACCCGACGTTCCTGACGTTCCACTGGTTCCGGAGGTTCCATTGTTGCCATTAGCGTCAAATCGCATGTAAATTACTTCTGCGTTTGAGAATACAACCCCGGATACCGGAGAAACCGTGAGTGTCCAATACCCAGTAGAATTCACTGCATTACTAACTGTAAACAACGCCGTCTTAGTTCCATTTAGATTGCTATATTGGATGTAACCTTTGTTAGTTGCGTTGGAACTGGTAAATTGACCATACCATGTTTGTTGGTCCACCGAGTTGGCGTCCAAATTGTCGATATAAATAGAGGTGATTGACGCAAATGTTGCGTTGTTGAATCGTAGAGTTCCGTTACCCGGGTCACCTACCGTGGTGGTTGTACTAAAAGCATAGAGCGTTCCACCAGCTGCTCCGCTTGAACCCGATGTTCCAGATGTTCCACTGGTTCCGCTGGAACCACTAGTTCCACTTGTTCCACTTGTTCCACTCACACCACTGGTTCCAGAAGTACCACTCGAACCATTCGTTCCAGACGTTCCGTTTGTCCCACTGGTGCCACTAGTGCCCGAGGTTCCACTTGAACCGCTGGTTCCTGATGTACCGTTGATTCCGCTTGTTCCGCTCGTTCCATTGACACCAGACGTTCCAGATGTACCGTTCGTCCCACTCGTCCCACTAGTGCCAGAAGTTCCATTGGTCCCTGAGGTTCCGGATGTGCCATTGATTCCGCTGGTGCCACTCGTTCCATTGGCTCCATTGATTCCAGAAGTTCCGTTAGTGCCAGATGTACCAGACGTACCGGACGTACCGGACGTTCCGTTGACTCCACTGGTTCCACTGGTTCCACTTGTACCCGAGGACCCACTGGTACCGGATGTGCCACTCGTGCCACTGATTCCGGACGTGCCATTAGTTCCGCTCGTACCGCTCGTACCATTTGTTCCAGAAGTTCCATCCGTTCCGCTTACACCAACCGCTCCGGCTAGGTTTACACTCCACGTGGCATAAGTTCCCGACCCCGTGGTGGATGTCATGGACGAAGTCAGTTGACCACTGGATGCAGTATACGATGAAATGATACCATCCATGTAGTTTGACACATTGAATGCCACTCGAATTTGCTGTGCAGGAGTATAGGCCAGACCGGTGTTAGTAACAAACTGACGGGCACCAGTGCCAATTGTCATCGAAGACGTAGAAATTCCGTTGTAAATTGAGCCGTCTAACCCAGAAGTTCCGCTAGTACCATTTGCCCCAGAAGTTCCTGATGTTCCATTAGCACCGTTAACTCCGCTGGTACCACTCGTTCCACTAGTACCAGATGTTCCACTGGTGCCGTTTGTTCCAGATGTTCCACTGGTCCCGCGTGTGCCACTGGTCCCGTTAGTCCCGCTTGTTCCTGAACTTCCATTGGTCCCGCTTGTTCCACTAGTTCCCGAAGTACCAGAAGCTCCGTTAACTCCACTCGTTCCAGAGGAACCGCTTGTTCCACTTGTTCCATTCACGCCACTTGAACCCGACGTACCATTGGTTCCTGATGTTCCACTCGTCCCACTGGTTCCACTTGAACCAGATGTTCCACTGGTTCCATTGGCTCCGCTTGTTCCGGATGTACCATTGACTCCACTTGTACCGGAAGTTCCACTTGTGCCATTTACACCACTGGTGCCGGAGGTACCATTTGTTCCCGACGTTCCGGAAGAACCGGAGGTTCCACTGGTGCCATTCGCGCCACTGGTTCCCGAGGTTCCACTGGTTCCATTCACCCCACTGGTTCCCGACGTTCCGTTGTTACCAGATGTTCCACTGGACCCGGAAGTACCCGATGCTCCATCTACTCCCGAAGTGCCCGACGTGCCAGAGGTTCCCGAGGTTCCCGAGGTTCCACTACCACCCCCACCACCGTTCATGGCATAGGAAGCTGTCAGCGCATAACTGGCTGTGGCATAAACTTCTCCAGTGACCGATATTGAACCGGTTACAGTCTGGTCTCCATTGAACACGTTGGAGCCCGTGGTGGCTAACGCAGAAACATCTTGAGAAATTCCCGACGTACCTGATGTACCTGATGTACCTGATGTTCCGGTTCCCCCGCCTCCCCCGTTCATCGCATAGGAAGCGGTTAGTGCGAACGACGCTGTGCCCGCCACTACCGAAGCGGTGATATTTCCATTACGGTCAATTACAGTGTGAATGGACGAACCACTCCCCACCGAGAAACCATAGGTTGAATTAAAGGGCTGCATACACTATAAATATTACGACTTGCTCAGAATAATGCTCAGATAGTAGGTAGTTGTGCTGGCGGACAACGGCGTACATACGAGATTGACATAGTTCGGGAACGCGCCCGAGGCTGAGAAGTTATAATAAGCACAGGAACCTGTGATAGTGAGTGTACCATATTCAGAAAAATCGAACGCTGTGTATTGATTGGCGGCACCGCCACCGGCAAAAATCGCCATCAATTCCGTGACATGATATCGAGACCCTTGGATGGCGGTAACATTGAACTTGGCGGACCGCACATTGGCAGGAAGTGTATATATAACTTGGTTTGGTGTCGTGGAATTGGTTGTCGCGGTCGAACCGGTGAGTGTGGTGAACCCGTCGATGGACGGAGATTGCAACAACGCATAAGACTCAGTTGCCTGATAGCGGATAGACGATGAAACCAACACTACGCTGGCAGTGAATTCTGTGACCAACAAGGCCGAGGCAGTGATTTGTCCAAAGGTGACGTTGTTGGTGTTGTCAAACGCGACCCCACCGCCATTACTCAATTGTGCTGAACTACTGACCGTATTGGCGCTGCCGGTGCCCCCACCACCGCCATTCATTGCGAATGAGGCAGTCAAAGCCCATGAAGCGGTTCCAAACAACGACCCCGTGATATCAGGAATTGTTGCCGCTGAGGCGGAAAGGCTGCCAGTGAAAACGCCGTCGCCATCCACGACCAAACCATTGCGAACAATAAAGGGGTTGTTGTTCATGATTAGATGATGGTTCTAATGTATTTGACGGTCCAATTACCCGATAGGGTATTGGCAAACAGGTTGATAGTTCCACCCGAGTTGTTAACGGACAATATCACCGGGACAGAGCCAATTTCGCTGACTTCAGTGGTGTAATAGCGACAATTGACCGCATTCCACGATGCCACGACTTCGCTGGTTTTGAAATTGTTTCCACCGTCGTTGATGGTGACCATCCACTTGGCCGCACTTCCGATAAGTGGGTTGATTTGGTCGATGGCTTCCGACGTGTTGACGTTGGACACCATGTTGCTGGAAAACGATGCCGAGGCTCCACCTCCGACAATGGTGAGTCCTCCCATGGTGAGAGACCCGGATGCCACGAAATAACTCGCGGTCCCTGCCGTGGTGGCATAATCTGCCGTGAAAGCGTGGTCGGCACTACCGACGATGTTGGGGAATGGTGGGAACCGAAGGTTCTCAGATATTCCGGCATTCTCGGTGCTACCGGGTCCGACCGAGTAAAGTTCCAAGGACTGAGTTTTTGGTGCCTCGAAGTTTCCGTTGAGCACCGCGTCGAAGTTGATAACAATCTTGCGCGGAGTGAACGCTTTTTCCACCACGGACTTGTAGTTCTCGTAACGGTCGGGAAGAAGGTAAGCGTAGACCATTAGACTGAAAGTGGTCCGAACTACGCGGTCCGCTCCGGCATCTACGGTGGTTTCGAAATTGTAATCGCTGATGCTGGTACGGAACTTGAAGCGGGTCTTGTCTCCCCAGTAATCCTCCGTGGAGAAGTTGATGGCCTCTACGACGGCATTGCCCTGCTCGACAAGGTCCGTCCAAATGATAAAATCATAGTTGACAATCACGTGGTCAGGCATGGCCACGGAGTAAATTTCCTTCACCGGAGAGAACCCACGCATCACATTGAATTTGTCGTACTTGTTTTTTTCCGAGAAGCGTTTGACCACGGGATATTGCAAATAGCGGTTGAGCGTGATGAGTCCGTCGTTTCGCTGCATGGTCGAACGCCGGAACGCAATCGCCGGACATTGCATCTTTCCGTTTTTGTCACGAATGGCTCCGTCCTTGCGAATTGCTTTCCAACGCTCCGGCGAGGCATAATTGATGGGTACCTTGACTTGGCGTCCGGCATCGGTGATGGTTGGGCTGATGACATTGTCCAGATACGTCAACACGGTGGTATCTACGTCCATCAAGTTGACCGAGAAATTTTTCTCACTATCACTGTCGCGTCTCACGTCAAAGGCACGGTTCTTCTGGTACGGAAACCCCGCCTCGGGAGGATTTTTGTCCGCGTTGGACATTTCCTTACCATACTGCACCGGATTGGGAGCAGGATTTTTTATTGATTTAGTTGGTCCGCGCCATGCCATGATGATTAATCGTTACGCTGAACGATGTTGAGGGAGGTTATCTTGGTGTAGTGGGTGTTGCAGATAATGCTGTGGCTCTTTTCAGATTGACCGCCAAGCAATTGCTCCTGCACCACGTTGTCTATTTCGTAATAACGGTCGTTCCAGAAAATCATGTCTCCGATTTCGGGGTAGAACGACAGTTCCTTGAGCATTTTTTCCCGCATCTTGAAGATGTGGTTTTGGGAGCGGCTCGGCCCGAAGTCGTCTTGTTCCGTTTCCATTTCTGGACGGTCCACGAGACAAGAGATTTGAATTGCTGGGAGATACCACTTGCCAGTGTCCTGAGAAGTTTCGCCATAGATGTTGGTTTTTGTTTCATTGGGTGCAATTTTGTAGATTGTAACCAAGTTTTCTACTATATCCCCCATCAACTCGGCGTTGATGCTGTTTACGAAATTCAAGTCGCGCTGAGAATAATATCTACCTTTTAGTCCCATATTAGTTTCCTCATTTGTTCCGTGGTGATAGGTTGGTCCTCGCGGATTCGCACAAATCGATATCCCTGTTCCAATGCCATCTTGGTTTTCATTTCGTCTACTCGCATGGCTTTCTTTTGGAACTCATACTTTGCATCCTCCGCTTTAGTCGGGTGCCAAAAACATCCATCAAATTCGAACAAAATGTGATGGTCGGGAAGGTAAGCATCATAAAATCTGCCGCCCAAGGGGAACTGTGGGATGAAGTCCACCCCAAGCTCGGTGAACATCATGTAGTAGTATTTTTCCAATGAGGTGGACTTGGTCGCGGGTTTGAGGGTCTTCTTGATTCCTACAAACTTTAAGCGGCGACGTTCATTCTTGGATAGTACTTGGTCAAGTAGAGAAAAGGGTTTCATCCGATGTAGATTCCGAGTGGTACAGTTCTGAGGGTTTCTTGCATCTGACGGGCCTCCTCCGCTCGCATTTCCATCTGCGCCTTGCGGCCACTGGCCTCCAAGTTTTCCCGCAACTGGGTGACAAGGTCCGTTTTCTCGGCAGCGGCCTCTTGACGAAGTTCTCCACCGTCAAGGGTGACTTCCGCACCGGGGATGGGGATGGTCTGATACTTTTGACGAATACTGCCAAGAACTTCCTTGCACAGAGCGAGGAAATACTTTCGAATCCACTGCTTACCCACGGAGTTCACGTTGCCGTAAGGAATCACGTCGTAAGGCACATTACTGTAGTCACCAATGACCGGGGACGTGACCATGGAACCAGAAGCGTTGTAGTACGAACCCGATGTGCTGATGCCTTGATTGTCGCGCTGGCTGTTGACCAAGTATTGGAAATGAAGCTTGAAGTCGTAGGTGGGGATTGGGAAAATGCGAAGTTTGTTGTTCACCAATTCAAAGCTGTATCCCGATTTGCGTACCAAGTCATTGAACTCGATGGCCTGCATTCTCAGCAAGTCTTCGAAAATTGGGGTCATGAGGAATTGAGTGGCCGGGGAATATCCCGCGAAGCCCATTTCATTCAGCACGTTCGAATAACTCATACCTGTCATGGAGAACGGGTCATAGATACGAGCCGCTGCCGGGGACGGACCGTGAAAGATGCGACGAATTTCAATGCGCTCGCCTTCAATGACATCACCGAACAATGATTGCAAATCGTAGGTTTGCTTACCGGAGGTTACGCTGATGCTACCGGTTTTCCAGTCTACCGCACCACCAACACCAAACTCTGTACCATAGCCTTGCGCCAGTTTAATCATGTACGGCAATCCACTGCCTCCCACATTGGTTTGGGTGATGTTGACGTTGGCGTTGCTGCCCTGCAACACGCCGATGTTGTTGCGAATGTTGAACTGATTCACCTGTGCGCTGTATTCAAAGGCTGATTCCTCGAAGCAGGCATAAAAATTCGCGTCAATCATTTCCACATCTTGGATGGGATATCCCAAACGGCGAGCAGCCCATACTGCGGCAGCGGGGGCGTCATTTTGAAATGCTGGGTCAGAGTCGAACCATCCGAAGGGGGTGCTACCACTGCCGGGAAGAATGGCGGAACCAGAGCCGGGCCAGCGCACCCGGTCTTGGTCTACATTGTAAGTGATGGATGTGTCGGGCATATTGTATAAATATAGCCGCACCCACTAAATGAGTGGTTTGGGCTCAATTATAATATATGCCCAATTACACCGGAGTCGGCGTGACAGTGTCGGCGCTGGGAACCAACTTACCACGAGTGATGATGGTCTGTGGTGCCTGATTGTATTTCGAAGGTCGCTGGTCCTTGACCGTCGCCTTGATGGTGTAAGTCTTGCCATCCTCCAATCCAAGGTCGCGAGAAGAGTAATACACGATATCGTTACCGTTTTCGTCATTGAAAATGTACATGTAGGTCGTGCCAAAATTTCCGTCCCACGAGGATGATTTTTTGAGGAGACCGTTGAACGTGATTTTGTCGCCAATCTTTCCGACATAGGACTTGGTGGCCGCTTGAGTCTTTTCCGCTGCCTTGCGTTCGCCCCATTCTTTCTCCCGAAGGTACACGGCCAGCAACGAGGCGTGATATCCTGCATTCTTGTATTGGATGGCAGGTGAGTGCGAAATGACTTTCATGTTGTGGAAATAACTGGCCATGTCAGGTTTCTTTTCCATCTCTGCATCCCAATCTTTGGTGTCTTTCCACTCATCCACTTTTTTGGCGAGTTCCTCCGCCTCAGCCATGTGGTCTGACGCTTTTTGAGTCCAATCCTGTTGAAATGACTTGCTCTCCCACCGCAAATTCATAAGACGCTGAGCAAACACGGCGGTGCTGGGGCTGGAATACTTTCCTGCCTCCGCCGCATCCCTCGCCATCTTTCCAGATACGTAATGTTTGCCACTGAGAATATAGGCCCAGCAAATGAACT
>ERZ724522.375-NODE-375-length-29973-cov-5.092386_pt1 | contig 29973 bp, 36 predicted proteins | sample MGYA00376055_ERZ724522 | MGnify/ENA primary metagenome ERZ724522 (study PRJEB28724, sample SAMN07190884) | wastewater metagenome | isolation source: effluent of sewage treatment plant in Hong Hong | place: Hong Kong | collected 2016-03-17 ...
AGAACACGCTGGAGAGCCTCGGCTACAAGGTCTGGGTCGATGTCATCGACTGCGTCGAGTACGGCCTCCCGCAGCGCCGCAACCGTACCGTGCTGCTCGCGTCGCTCCACGGAGACATCAAGCTGCGTGAGCCCGTCGCCTCCGAGGCTCGAACGGTCGAGGACGTCATCAAGGAGATGCCCGTCCTTCGGCATGGCGGCACGGACAAGAGCGACCGCTTGCACGCCGCGTCCCGCCTCTCCGACTTGAACTACGAGCGCATCCAGCACTCGAAGCCGGGAGGCACGTGGCGCGATTGGCCGAAGCACCTCGTCGCCAAGTGTCACACGAAGAGCACGGGCAGGAAGTACCCCGCCGTATACGGCCGGATGAAGTACGACGAGCCCGCGCCGACTTTGACCACGCAGTTTTACGGCTTCGGCAACGGCCGGTTCGGACACCCCACGCAGGCGCGAGGGCTCTCGCTGCGCGAGGGCGCGTTGCTCCAGGGATTCCCGAAGGACTACTCCTTCATCCCCGAAGACCAGCCGATCCAGTTCAAGGCGCTCGGCCGCATGATCGGCAACGCGGTGCCCGTCGATCTCGGACGCGTGATCGGGCAGAGCATCATCGAGCACGTGAAGAAGCGGGGTGCGGCGTGAAGCCCATGAACGCCCGCCCCCTCGTCACGCGGCCCATCACGGTCAAGCGAGCTACCGGTCTCGCCTTCGTCGAGAAGACGCACCGAAAGCTGCCACGCGTTCAGGGCGCGATGTGGGGCGTCTCGGTGCTCGACGCGCTGACCGGTGATGGGCCGCGTGATGCGTTCCGCGACCAAGCGATACGCTTCACGGCATGGAAAACGGCTCGGGAGGTTCTGAGCTACTCGCCCGATGTTCGCTACGCCCTGAGATTCGCGAGGCAGTCTCCCGAGCATCGAGACGCGACCGAGGAAGACCTTGTGCGGCTCTTTAATCAGCACGGCGCGGAAGCAATCTCGATGCTCTCCCAACTGAACTCTTCCAAGCCCCCACATCGCTCACGTCACAATCAGGAGTCCATCCATGCCGTCGGCTAGTCAGATTGGGGAACGCCTTGCACAGGCTCGGAAACGGCTACAACTTACGCAGGCCGAGGTTGCTGAACGAGTCGGTCTTGCGAGGACGACTCTTGTTGCGATCGAGAAAGGAGAGCGGCCAGCAACGAATCCAGAGCTCATGAAGCTCACGTCGGCATTGTCGGTTTCGCTGAACGACATTCTTCGCGAACACGCGGTTGTTGCCGAGGCCTCTCCCCGCTTCCATGGACCTGCCAAACGCGACGCCTCTGTCGAAACGGAGCGAGCCACTCAAGAACTCGTGGAACTCGGTCGCCTGTACGTTGAACTCGAACGCATTCACGGTATCGATCGACCGGCGGCTCCGTTGGAGGGTATTTCGTCATACCGAGCCGAAAAGTCTCGCGCCGGAATGAGCATGTGGCTGCTCGGTGCCGATGCAGCTTCGTTCCTCCGCCAGAGGCTTGGCTACGGAGATGGGCCCGCAACTGAGATCGAGCCTAGGTTCGAGCTCGAAGCGGGCCTGCGCCTTTTCAAGATGGCGCTTCCGCCAAAGATCGCGGGAATGATGGTCTGGAGCGACGAGATTGGCGCTTGCGTCGCCGTGAACCGCAGTCACCCTCGCGAGAAACAGCGTTGGTCGGTGATGCATGAGGTCGGCCACTTTCTAAGGGATCGCGAGCTGGGCGACGTACTCCCCGCAACTCATCCAAGAACCCCGACCGACCCCTCAGAGCAGTTCTGCGAAGGACTCGCCAAAGAGTTTCTGCTTCCGACCCAAGGAGTTCGTCGACGCTTTACAGAACACCTTCGCGATCGAGCCGCCCACTTCTCGACTGCCGACTTACTTTCAATGGCCGACTACTTCGGCGTCTCCTTTCAGGCGATGACGCTGCGCCTGGAAGAGCTCAAGCTCTTGCCCGACGGGACCTACGACAAGTTCCAAGCACGAGGCTTTCGCTCCACCATCGCTCGTGGTGCTGAACCAGCCGCTCGCCCGCTCCCCGAAGATTGGCTTCCTTCGAGATATGTCCGACTCGCGCTTGAAGCTTTCGAAAAGGAAGACGCTTCCGAGGCCGAACTTGCCCGCTTCTTGAGGTGCGACCGCATCACCGCACGTGACATCTATCTTCGTCGACGGACTCAACGCGACGAGGCAGGAGCGCCTCTTGAACTGAACCTTGGCGAGGAGCTTCACCTCGGAGTGGCGGTCTAGACCAATGGCTGCGACGCCCGTTGTGATCGACGCATGTTCATCTCTCAACCTGTTCGCCACAGGTCGACCGGTTGACATCGCCAAGGCGGCAAACCTCCAGCGACGCCGCCAGAGTTTCGAGACGTACTGCTGTCAATCGCAAGGAGCGTGAGTCGTGAGGACTTGCGCGTGAGGGAGTTTCCGGGGGTAGGGTAGAGAATGGGAAAGAGAGCCAAAATCGGGCGCCCCACGGTGTTGACGCCCGAGGTCGCCAAGCGCATCACCGACGCCCTCCGCCTCGGAAACTTTCGAAACGCCGCTGCTGGGTACGGAGGCGTTTCCGTCACCACGCTGGGCGAGTGGCTACGCGCCGGAAAAACGAAAAGGCGAGGCCCGCTGCGTGACTTCTACGTCGCCGTGAAGAAGGCGGAGGCAGAGGCGCACGTCAACCAGGTCGCCAGGCTCATAAAGCACGGGGAGAAGGACCCACGGAGCGTCCAGTTTTTCTTGGAACGCAAGTTCCCGAAGCAATGGGGCAGGCGACAGCAGGTGGCCGTGACTGGCGAGGAGGGTGCAGCTCCCATCCAGCTCGAGGTGAAGGATGCCCGACTTTCCAGACTCTCCGATGAGCAGCTTGACCAACTCGACGCCATCCTCGACGCGGCGGCGGATTCCGACGAGGAGTGACGTCAAGCGCGAGAAGGCACTGCGACGGTTGGTCGACTTCGTTCCTGCGGTGTCCCCGCGCTACATGCGGCCCGTGCATCTCGCGCCGTTGCTCGAACGATTTGAACTGGCCCTCCGCGGAGAGCCTCAGTTTGTGTGCTGCTCGGCTCCGCCGCGTCACGCCAAGACCGAATCTGTCCTCCACGTGCCGGCCTTCGCACTGCGCAGAGATCCGTCGCTCACCTTCAGTTACACGACGTACGCAGATGCGCTGTCGCGCAGCAAGAGTCGTAAGGCGCGCGTACTGGCACAGCGCGTTGGCGTGGTTCTCGACAAGAAGGCTGTGGGGGAGTGGAGGACTCGCGAAGGCGGTGGAGTCGTGTCGGGCGGTCTCACGGGCCCCCTCACGGGGCACGGTGTCAACATCGCCATCATCGACGATCCAATCAAGAATCGCGTCGACGCTGAGTCACCCACCATGCGTCAACGCGTGCTGGACTTCGTCACCGACGTCGCCACCACCCGAGTAGAGCCCGGTGGGAGCATCTTCGTGTTCATGACACGCTGGCACCCGGACGATTTGATCGGCGTACTGACGCGCGAGTGGGGCTACACACACATCCACTTGCCTGCCGTGACTCACGACGACACAGGGGCGGAAGTGGCTCTCTGGCCCGAGCGATGGACTCTTGAGGAACTTCGGCGCAAGCGAGAGAAGGTGGGTGAGTACACGTGGCGAAGCCTCTACCAAGGGGATCCGCGAGCTCGCGGGGCCCCTGTCTTCGGAGAGCCGCACACCTACAGCAGTCTCCCGCGGCGGTTCCGGCGATCCTTCGGTGTCGACCTGGCCTACACCAAGAAGACATCCGCGGATCACTCCGTGTGCGTGGAGATGGTGCGAGAAGGCGACACCGTCTACGTGGTGGACGTCATTCGCCGGCGAGTGACGGCCCCCGTGTTCCAGCAGACCTGCCACGCGCTGCACCGCCAGAAGCCCACCGCCTCGTGGCGCTGGTACTACGCGGCTGGACTCGAGAAGGCGGCAGGCGAGTTTTTCGACGTTGGCGAGTACGCCGTGCCACTCAAGGTGATGCAGACGATGGGCGACAAATTCACGCGGGCTCTCTCCTACGCCGCTGCCTGGAATGCCGGACGTGTCTTGGTGCCATCATCGGCGCCCTGGTTGGAGGAATTTCTTCGCGAACACCGAAACTTCACGGGCGTCGATGACCCGTTTGACGATCAGGTTGACGCGTCCGTGGCCGCCTTTGACGAGCTCGACGGTGGCGACGAGAACGTACGCACGGAAGTCGCGCTGCCCACACTCGTCAACTCCTTCGAGGCTGCGGGCGTCTGACGGTTGCGCCATCGTGGCCTGCGGCTGTACCTTGCCGGCATGGGTCTCCTCGATTTGCTGCGTCCTGTCACCGCTGCGTCCATCGTCGAGAAAGAGGCCAAGGAGCGGCGCATCTCTACGGACGAAATTCCGACTCAGCGCGCGCCGCTCGGAGAGATGGGCGTCACGGGAACGGCCAACTACGGCGGCCTCCTGTACGTCGAAGAAAACGCCAACCTGCGCGGCAGCCTGGCCTACGGCATCCCCGGCAGCACTACGTGGGGATGGTGGGAGCACGCAGCTCGCACCAACCCGGCGTGCTCAATGGCGCTCGAGAAGGTGACATCTCCGCTTCTGGATGCCCGGTACCAATTTGTGGCGCCAGACGGCAAAGAGGGCGAGGTTAGTGAGGAGATCATCGCCGCATGCACGCAGGCATTCACCGAGTGGTTGGAGCCCGGCATTGCGGAGATCGCCGTGTCCGCTGCGTGGACGTGCCTTTCGTCTGGGTTTGCCCTCAACGAGGCCGTCTGGGACGCCCACCCCACCGGGCTGGTGTACCCGCGCCGACTGCCGGAGCGTCTGCCATCGTCGCTCTCTCCCCAGCCATGGAAGCAGGAGAAAGGGGAACTCGTTTCGATTGAGCAGATCGCTCCGTCCGACGATGGAACGGGCGCGTGGAAGACGGTACTGCTGCCGTCCTCGAAGGTGCTTCTCTTTTCGCATCAGCGCCAGGGCAACAACTACGCAGGCTTCAGCGCGTTCCGCAGCGTGTACCAACACGTCCGCACGATGGAGATGCTCGTCAAACTGGTGGGACTCACGTTGCAGCGCGAGGGCGCCGGCATTCCAATCGCTGAGGTGAAGGACGCCTCGACCAAGCTCACATCCGAATCACGGCAGAAGCTCGAGCAGTTCTTGGCGAACCTCACGGTGCACGAGAACGCCTCCGCGGTGATGCCAGTGGGCGTGGAACTGAAGTGGCTCTACTCTCCCGGCGCCAACAAGGGCCACGTGGTAGATGCGTACAACGCACTCGCCCTGATCGTTCTGCAAACACTGCAAGCGCAGCAGATGGTGCTGGGCGTGCAGAACACAGGAAGTCGTGCCGTTGGGCAGATCCACGTCGACGCATCGAGAACCTACGTGCAGAAGGTTGTGGCGCTTCTCGAGGGCGTTTTCAACGGACAGGGCCAGCGGCCCTACACTGGCGTCGTGCGGCGTTTCGTCGATCTCAACTTCGGCCCACAGAAGGCGTACCCGCGGCTGCGCATCACCCTGAAGAAGGAGGAGCTCGACGTCGGCACCTTCGCGACGGCCGCGCAGTCAGCGCAGTCAGCCGGGTTCATCACCATCACGCACGCAGACGAGAATGCCGTGCGTGAAAAACTGGGGTTGGGGCCTATCGACGAGGAGGAGCGCGAGGCCGAGAAGGCCCGGAAAATGAAGGAGTCGCAGTTGCAAGCGCTTGCAACTGAGCCCGAACAAGACGACGAGCCCCAGAAGAAAGGCCCGAAGGCGCCCCCTCAACGCGGGAGGGCTCTTCTTGGCGGCTCTCGTGAGCTCAGGCAGTCCGAAAAGGTGATGGCGGTGGCCGAGATGTCGGCCTTCCTGGATGATGCTCCTCTGCGTTTCGAAGAAGCGGCGCGTCCGGTGGTGGTGGAGATGTTGGTTCGCGCCAAGTCGCAGATTCAGGCCGCGATGGCAGATGGCGACCCGTCCGAGGTGGCCTCGCTGGCGCTGGAAACTGAGAGACTTCGTGAGGTGGTGCTGAAGTACCTTCACGCGCTGCGCCACGAGGGGCGCAGGCAAGTGTACCGAGAGATCTCCGGGGGAACTCGCCTCGCTGGCGCCGCTGGCGATGGCGGGAAGGGCGATCACGAAGAGGAGGAGGACGAGACCGAGCGGCTAGTGGAGCACCAAGCCACCGCCACCGTGCGACGCATCGAGAATCGCCTTCGCGGAGAACTCGAGACGGAGGCGATCGACGCCGCTCGGACCGGTGCTGGAGCAGAAGAGGTCGTCACGCGCACAGTCTCGAGGCAGGTGGAGACGTCGGCCTTCAAGTCCGACGCGCGTGCCGTCACCACGCGCATGTTCAACCTCGGGCGAGACCAGGCTGCCGAAGAGCTCGGCGCCACCACCGTCGAGTACTCCGCCGCCATGGATGCCAACACTTGCGGTCCGTGCAGTCTCCTGGACGGCCAGACGGCGGAACTGGGCAGTGAGGAGCACGACTCCATGCTTCCCCCCAACCGAGACTGCGACGGTGGTGCCCTGTGCCGTTGCGTGCTGGTGTACTCGAGGGGGATTTGATGATCAGCGAAGGCAAGGTGCGTCAGGCGCAGGATCGGATCGAGTTTCAGCGCCGCGTGCTTCGCAGCACCGTTGATGGGCTCTCGCTTTCGGAGATCGCCACCCGCCTGGGGTGCAGTGAGCAACGGGTGTGGTGGTGGCAGCGGGCGCTCGGCTTACTGGAGAAGGGGCGCGGGCGCATCGGCAGCCGGCGCAGCTACCTCGCAACGGATCCTCGGCCCCCGTTGTAGCGTAGACTTGAGAGCCCCACTCTTCGATCATCTTGGGGCACCTCCTCCGCGCAAACCTCGGACTACTGATCGCCAAGAGCGAGTCGGCCGAGCCAGTCTGGAACATGATTTTCCCCGTGGGCACCTGGCACGGCGAGAATCTTCGACCGCTGGGTGGAAGCATCAACTTCACGCCGGACGTGCTGCGAGAGTTCGTAGCCAACTGGCAGGCCGCGGGAAGTCCCCCTCTGCCCCTTTACCTCAATCACCCCAGTGACGACGCGAAGGGCGAGGCGCGCACAGCCGAGCGCATGGCCGCTGGATGGATTCTCGGGGCTGCCGAGGGTGGACAACTCGAAGTGCGCGAAGATGGCCTGTGGGCCAAGATGCGCCTCAACGAGAAGGCGAGAGCCGCCGTGAAGTCCGACGAGCTGCGCTTCCTCTCGCCGGAGTGGTACCAGCAGCACACGGATCGCCGCACAGGGGAGCGTCGAGGCTGGTGGCTGTCCGGCGCAGCACTCCTCAACGACCCATTCTTCAACTCGATGCCCGCGCTTGCGGCGTCGCACAACCCGGAGTCGCGCATGGACAAGAAGCTGATCGCCGCTGCACTCGGTCTCCCGGAGACCGCCACCGACGAGCAAATCAACGCGAAGGCGGCCAACTTCAAGGGCGACGCCACTGCGTCGGTCGAGGTCGGCAAGCTGCTGGCCGCGGTGGAAACGTCCACCAAGCAAAACGCGGAACTCGCCAAGCAGGTCCAAGAACTCACCGCCCAGAAGACGGCCGCGGACATTCGCGGACTCGAGGAGAAATTGGTGGCCGAGGGACGCATTACTCCTGCGCAGGTGAAGGCCGGTTTCATCGGCCATCTCGTCACGTCTATGGGCCTCGCGAAGGCGCAAGAGGTGATGGCTCTTCAGCCCCCCGTGGTGCAGATGGGGGAGCTCGGTGTCAGCCAGCAGGTGGAGGACACCGGCGCGAAAGCCGCAACTCCGAAAGAGGCTGCTGACAAGTTCGCGCAGCTCGTCGACGAGCTGGAGTCCAAGGAGAAGGTCGACGTCACCGTCGCCACCAAGCGCGTGGCAGCCGCCAACCCAGGTCTCGCGAAGCTCGCGATGCAGTTCCGCCCGTAACAGGAGAGCACCATGCCCAACAACGTCCTTTCGGCAGCCGCCAACCAGTCCGGTGTCGTCCCGCGGAGCTTCACCGCTGGCGCCGCCGTCACCGCCTTCTCCGTCGTGAAGTACGACTCAACCGAAGGCCAGGTCATCCACACCACCGCCATCACCGAAGACGTGGTTGGTGTGGCTCAGGCCACCGTGGCCAGCGGTGTCCAGGTGCCGGTCATCACAATGTCGGGCGCCACGGTGAAGGTTCGGGCCGGCGCCACCATCACGGTCGGACAGGAACTGATGCCCAAGGCCTCCGGCGACGGAACCGTCGACGTGGCCGCTGGCGCTACCGCCGTTTCGTGCGGGGTCGCGCTCTCAGCGGGGGCCTCAGGCGAAACCATCCTCATGATGTTGCGCCCGGGCGTGAAGTCGCCGGCGAACCCGTAACACTTTCAGGGAGACACAATGCCAGTCGACATCACTCAGTTTTCCACCCGCACTCCGATCACCAACGTCTCGCTCAAGGCGTACAACCGAGACGATCAGTACCTCTACCCGAAGCTCTTCCCGGACAAGGTCGTCGACAAGACGCTTACGAGCATCTACCAGTACGACGACCAGATCCGGCGACTCTACGAGACGAAGAGCACCACGGACGCGGAGGCGGCGCTCATCGACTGGGACGTCTTCAAGACGTCCATCACCCTGGACGAGCACAAGCTCAAGACCAAGATCAACCCTCACGACCAAGCCAATGCGGACCCGGCAGTGTCTGGGTTCGACGTCGACGCGGCGCAATCGGTTATGGCCGGCATCCAGATCCGCAAGGAAAACCTGGCCGCCGCCCTCGCTGCGTCGAGCTCGAACTTCCCGTCGTCGCTGACCTCGGCGCTGAGTTCCGGCGTGCGGTGGAATGACGCTGGTGGAGATCCTGAGGCCAACAAGGTGACGGCGGATGACGCGCTGGTGGCGGCCTGTGGAATGAAGGCCAACGCCCTCGCGATGTCGGATCTCTGCTGGCGTCGACTCAAGACGTCCCCAGCGTTCCGCAGTCGCGTGATGTACACGGACGCCCACGGCGTGGTGACGAAAGAGGCGGTGATGGCCTTTTTCGACATCGAGTACCTCTTCATCGGCTCGGCGACCTACCAGTCGACGCGGCTCGGGGGCACCTCGAACATCGTGAACTTCTGGACCGACAACGCGCTCTTCTTCGTCTACAACCCGTCGCCCGGGCTGCGCGACATGGGCTTCGGCGCGAGCTTCATGCGCAACAAGGTCGTCACCCGGACGTTCGAGGATCAGCGCACCGCTGGCGTCGACGGCATCATGAAGTACTTGGAGACTGCGCTCGAGTACAAGCTGGCGCCCCTCTTCGTCGAGTCGTCCTCGAGCTCGAAATTCAACGCGGGCTACCTCTTCCGCACGGTGTACACGTGAGCGACGCCGTCAAAATGGAGTTCACGGTGCTTCACGGCAGCGTGGTGGTTCCCTCATCCACTCCAGGTGGGCCGCCGCGCCACATCACTGCGCCAAACAAGGTGTCCCTCACATTGGCGGAGGCGAATCGCATCGAAGGCCTGGATGCTGCCGTGCAGAACCTCATGCCAACCGACGCAAAACTGGCTGCCAAGTGGGGCGTCGGAGGCGAGGGCACCAAGAAGCTGCTCGCGAACGTCACGGAAGTCGACGTGCTGCGCGCGCGAGTGAAGGCGCTCGAAGAGCAGCTCGCGAAGCAGGTGGAAAAGTGACCGCTGCCTCCGGGAAAAAGAAGTACGTGGCGCTCCATGGTGGTGTGTGGATCTCCAACCCGAACTACTCGCCGGGCGGCGATCGCCTGGTGCTGGTGAAGACGGGCGATGTCGTCGAGCTCTTCCCGGAGGACGCGGAGCGCATCAACAAGCAGGAGGGCATCTTGATGCGGCCCTACCGACACGGCCATTTGGTGGCAGTGACGGACGAGAAGGGGAGGGACACGGGCGAGGTGAAGCGCGTGGCAGCCTCCGTGAAAGACACGACCCCGCGACTCGTGGAGCCATCACGGTTCCAGACGATGCGGGACCAATTCGAGAAGGCCGGAGTCGCCGGAGCGAGCGCGGAAGAGGCGCTGGATCTTCAGCGATTTGAAGACGGCAAGGAGGTCGCGTGAAACGAGCACTGGTGGTGGGAATTGCCCTGTTTGCGCTGGTCGCGAACGCGGCCATCGGCGTGTTGGTCATCGACGAGGTGACGCGCTGGTTCAAAAACGGCCTCGTCGTGTCGACGGCAGCCAACTACTCGTCGAACAACCAAGTCACCAACATGCTGTACGGCAGTCTGGACTTCGACTTCGCAGCACTGACGGCGACGGCCGGATGCCTGGTGTCGACCAACGGCGCCACCGTCCACGGCGCAGCGGTCGGTGATCCGTGCTTCGTCGCAGTGGACGAGCAGGCCGCCGATGCCGGGACGGTGTCCTACAAGTGCTCGATCACCGCATCGAACACGGCCAAGGTGTACGCGTGCCCGGTCGGAGTCAACGCGAACCCGCTCGACGCAGGCTTCAAGATGTGGGTCATCAAGAACAACTGAGGAACTGCCATGAGACGGGGACTGCAAGCGCTTGCAATCGTGCTGACGCTGGCTGTCGCCAGCTTCGCCGTCGCGCGTCCACCCGGTGAGTTCGCCATGATGTTGCTGCTCAATGGCGAGCCCACGCGCCCAGTGCAGTCAGACGGTGGTGGACTCCTGTTGTCGGTGGCGTCCGGCATCGCATCGATTCCCGTCACCGGTGGGCAGACGTACCTGATTACCGCGCCCATCTCTGCGGCGTGTCCCAGCGCCATCGGCTCGGCGTGCCTGCACGTGTGCGTCGGCGGAGATGGCGGGTGTTCCGCCACGGCGACCAACCCAAGCTACGGGCTTCCCGTGGCCACGGGCGGCGCGCTGTACGTGGTGACGCGCGACGCCACCGCCACCATCTACGCGGTGTCGCCGGACGGCGGAGCCGTGTCGGCCCCTGCCTTTCTGATGCAGTGAGGAGGCGGCATGCTGGGCCTCCTCCTCGCGCTGGCGCTGGGCCAATACCCGCAGCACCGACTCTTCCTTCAGCCCAATCTCCAGAAGAACGGCAACGCGCGCCCGGCCTTCTACCTGGATCCAGGCGCACTCGGCCCCGCGTGCGCGTGCGCGAACATCAGCGACGCGAGCGGTGTGGCAATCACGTGGACTCGCGCCGGTTCTGCCTACTGTACCGACGTCGGGCTCTCGAAGACGGGGATTTCAAACACGTCGATGGTGTCGTGCTCGAGCAACCTGCCTCGCGTGGAGAGTGACGGTACGGCGCTGGGCGTCCTGTCGGAGCGAGCCGCCACCAATTCGTGCCTCCAGTCTGAGGACTTTGCGACGACATGGGGAAAGTCGGCCGACGTGACGCGCACTGTGAATCAGGCGACGGCTCCCAACAACACCGTCACGGCAGACGCGCTTGTCTTCAACGACGCCGCTGTCTCCGAAAGCGCCGTCTTTCAGGGCATCACTCGCACGGCCGGTGCGTGGGTCGACTCCGTCTACGTGAAGGGGAACGGGCAGAGCGGCACCATCGATTTGGTGCAATTCAACTCGTCGGTGAATCTCTTCTCGGCTGCCTGTGCTTACAACTCCACCACGTGGACCAGGTGTAGCGTCGGGCCGAACACTCTCAGCGCGCTGTCGTGGTTCTTCATCATCGGCTGCGAGAAGCAGGGCATGACGTCGAATTGCACGTCGTCTCCTTCCGTCTACCTGTGGGGCGCGCAAGCTGAGGCCGGAGACGCACAGCACACCGCGTACCTCTCGAGCTATGTCCCGACGACCACTGCGGCTGCGTCGAGGGTGGCCGACACCGCGAGGTTTGACGGGAGCTACCTGCCGGGCACATCACTCAGTCTCACGGCCTACGTGACTCCCGCGTGGGTCATCGGAGAGCAGCTCAGCGTCACGGGCGTGTTGGAGGGGCAGGTGGGCAGCGCGTCAGGTGCTGGGTTCTTCTATGTGGCTTCGGGGCAGCGGCTCCAGACCTTGAATTCCGGGTCGGCGAACATCACCACGGCGTTGGCCCCGGCGTTCGCGAGGTACGTGACGCACAAGGTGGGCGCCACCAACATCGGCGGGCAATCCACCAACTACGAGGACGGAGCCGTCATCGGAGGCCCCACGGCCACCAACACGCTGGCCGCCCCGTGGAGCTCCACCACGGGACTCGGGTACGCGCCCAGCACGGCAGGCAGCAGCTTTGACGGCATCATTTCGCGCCTGTGTGTGGACTCGTCGACCGCGAGGTGTCCGCAATGAAGCGCTTGGCTGGAGCTGCGGTGGCCGTCCTCGTCGCGGCTGGAGCCGTGGTGTTGACGTTGCCCGACAAGTCTGCGGGAGGGACCACGGTGGAGGTGCGAGCGGATCCCGTGCGCGCGGGAGCTCGAGTGGTGGCTGCCGCTGGACTCACCAACGACTTGCTCATGGCGTCGAAGTTGGGCGCGCTGGCGGACGGCGGTTCGGCCGTGTTTCTCGACTTGCTACTCGACGGTGGCGAACGCGTGCTGCTCGACGCGATGCCCTGCGTGCGTCGCCCCGCAGGACTCACGGACTGCCGGCGAGTGGTGGCGCCCACTCCAGGGGCTGCGCCGGTTGCGACGTCGGTAGCGGACTGGCAGCGATTTTTGGCGGCCGAGGCTGTCGGCGCAGAGTGCGAGCCGGTACCATGCAGCGTGTGGGCTGGAGATGCCCCCAACCCGTGAGGTGGTATGGCGTGGCGACCCTCAGCGCTTCTCGACGCAGGGACCAGCGTGGCGGTCGCATCTACCACCACCCTGCTGTCCGGCCCACATGACGTCGTGGGCGGGCAGGTGTGCGGCATCGCCCTCACCAATCAGGACGCTAGCCAGACGCTGGAGGCGTGGGTCGAGGTTTCCGCGGATGGCGCCACATGGGAAGCCAAGGCATGGTCGGGCCTGTCAGCCATCGCCCCGAACTCGATGCGCTACGACGGTTTTAGCGTGAGTTTCGAGAAGAAGATCCGTGTGCGTGGGACAGCCAGTGGCGCCGGGCTGACGGCCAACATCTACATGGAGCTCTTCACCGAATGAGGCCATCGGTCGCCGCTCTGATGCTCCTTGTCGGCCAGCCAAGGCTTACCACTGGTGCGCCCACCCTCTCCCAAGAGGAGCCACTCACGGTGCTGGACGAGGGGACTCGTCTCGGACGAGCAACGCGACTCAATTGTTCCGGCGCTGGAGTCACCTGCACCGTCACCGCTGGCACTGCGACACTGAGTGTCTCTGGAGGCAGCGGGGGTGGAGGATCCGCCTCCTCGTGTGGCGTCCGAGTGGCGCTCGACCTCGGAGCCTCTGGTGGGCTGGTGTACAGCGCCACCGTTTCTGGCCTTTCGTGCCTCACGTCATCGATGGCGGTCGCGTGCTCTCCCTTCTGCGCCGCCGACGCTGGCGTGACACCGGAGACGTGTCGCGCCGCGGGACTTACGACGCAAACCTACGCTCGTTTTGACGCTGGCTTTTCGTTGGCGGTGGACTCGCCTCGAGGAGCCACGGGTGTGTACCAATTCGACTGCGTGGCTGGGGGCTGACCGTGACTCTCCTGACTCTCCTCGTACTGGCGCAGGGACTGCCAATCAAGGACACCGACTCGTCCACGCTGCTCGATCTCGACAGCGCTGGCCGAGCGCGCGTGGTGACGTACGGCCTCGACGGCGGGTATGTGCCGTTGGCCGACAGGTACGGCAACTTGGCGGAATTCGCCAATGATGGTCGAGTTGATACTTCGCGCGACACGACGCTCTTCCGCGACGCGTTTGTTGGCAGCGCCATCGCAGCGCACAACCGATGGAGTCAGTCACTCACCACGATGACGGTGGCAGTCGGCTCCGGCGCGCTGACGCTGAATTCCGGCTCATCGACCGCCATCAACACCTACGCCACGTTGATGACGGTGCCGAAGTTCCGCGGCTTCGTCGATGGCGCCCTGTACTTTCACGGGCGAGCGAAGCCCGTGAATCTCCCAGCCACCAACGCCGTGGCTGAGTTTGGGCTGGGCAACGCGCTGACGAACGCTGCTCCAACCGATGGGGCCTTCTTCCGCTGGACTGCCTCAGGCGGGTTTGAGTGCGCGTTGAATCGCGGTGGCGCAGAGACATCCACGTCAATGACCGCTCCGGCAGCCAACGTCTACAGCATCTTTGCGGTGGAGGTGCATGGAGACGTGATGCGGTGCAGGTACTCCACGCCGTCGAGTGGAGCCTTCGTTGAGGCATCGGTAACGCTCGACTCCGGTGCCCCATCTGCCTTCGTGGAATCTCCGGGTGGGCTAATCCGCGTGTACAACGGCGCGAGTGCTCCATCGCCGGCCCCGCAGCTCGTCGTCGGACTCTTCGAGGTGAATCAGAAGACCATCGATTTCGCAGGGCGAAACGACGTGCGCGATGTTGGGCAAGGACTCATGGCCGCCTACACGCCGACGACCGGGGCGCAGTCCACCAACCACACCAACAGCACCAGCCCAAGCTCCGCCACTCTCTCGAACACGGCAGCCGGCTACACTACCCTTGGCGGACGGTACCAGTTTGCCGCCGTGGCTGGAGCCGTGACGGACTTCGCGCTCTTTGGGTACCAGGTTCCAACGTCATTTCGCCTCATCGTGACTGGTGTGCGCATCTCCACGTGCGTGGAGGGAGCGGCCATCGCGACGACAGCGACGCGACTCGATTGGGCAGTCGGCGTGAATTCGACAGCGGTGTCACTGGCCACCGCTGACGCAACTACCTCGACGCCTGGAACAGCACCGCGCCGCATCCCCATTGGCGCCCAGGGCTTCCCGCTGGTGGCGCCCAATGGCCCATCCCAGATTGGCGACTGCGCCAACGACGTGTCCGTTGACTTCACCGGAGGGCCCCTGTCGGTCGAGTCGGGGCGATTTTTTCACGTCATTCTTCAGGTGCCAGTCGGCACGGCGACTGCGTCTCAGGTGTTTCGCGGCACCGTCACCGTGGTGGGGAGATTCGAACAATGATGCTCGCCGTCTTGGTGCTGACTCTGCTGGAGGTAGCTCTCACGGCTGCGCTGCTGCGCGCGGTGCACCAGCGCGTCGGCAAGTCGAAGCGTCACGCGCAGCTCCAACACCTGGCGCACCTGGCGGTGGCTGGGGCTCGGGTGCGTTTGCCCGACGCAACTCGAAGCGACCAGGCGCGGTGCGCTGTCGAGCTCGCGCGGCATCTGGACGAGACCGACAACGGGAAGCGAGACTTCAGCGACCGCACTCTTGCCGCCGCCGTCGACGCAGAATTGGGGAAAGCGTGAGACTCGGCGTTCTGCTCATCCTGCTGGCATCGTGCACGCCGCCAGACCCGTGCGTGGCTCCTCGTCCCGATGTTTTGGGGCCAGTGGCACGCTGGCCCCTTGAGGCGTTCACCGCCGAAGAACTGGCCTCGTCTCGCGCTGGCGTGGACGACCACGGAACGCTGATGGCCTACGTGAGACGAGATGGGCGGCCGTTGGGCCTCGAGCAGTGGCCTTGCGCCACGAGAGGCGTGCGAAGCAGCAACTGCCGGCGCGTGAGTGCTGCGAGCTCGGGCCTGCCGGCCGTGGTCACGCTGGGGGAAAAGTTCCCGGTGTCGGAGATGTACGGAACCGACTGCGAATTGGTGGCTTGCGCGGGAGGAGTGCGGTGAGTGACGGCTTGGACCCTTCCGACTTGGCGAAGGTGGGTGGCGGTGGAGTCGGACTCCTCGGTCTCATGCTGGCTTTCCTGAAGTTCTTCGACGCGTCCAAAGAGCGCATCGCAGCGCTCGAGCGCATCGAGGGGCTGCAACAGGCGCAGGTGGCGAGGATTGCCGCGCTGGAGACAGCACTCGCGCACATGGCCGACACCCTCAAGCGCTTGGATGGTGTGCTCGAGGAATCCAACATGGCAGTGATGCGGCAGCGTCTCGACGACATTGGGGAGCAGCTCAAGGAGCATCAGCTTCCCGTGATGGCGCGATCTCTCCAAGCGCTGGAGTCCTCGAACTCGGAGATGCGGCCTGTGTTTCACGACTGCAAGCAGATGATGAAGGCCATCGTGGACCGAGGTTTCGCGCGGACAGGAAGTGGAGAGCACCCGCGGTTGCGCCGCGGAGATGGGGAGGATGGCGAATGACGGTGACTTACTTTGGAGTCACGGCAGCGACGGTGCGCGCCGAGTACTTCCCGATGTGGACGGCCTTCACTGGAAACACTAATCCCACCAGCACCACCATCACCAGTTCGCTCATCCCTCAGAAGTACGCAGAACTGGCCGGTCGGCTGCTGGTCGAGAACGTGAACGCTGCCTCCGTGGACGCGGACACCGCCAGCGTCGGCTACTCCTGGTGCCAGGAGACGTTGGCGCTGATGGTGGCGATTCGAATTCTCCAGTTGGCTACGCAGCGAGACCCGGAGCTCGCCAAGACGTACGAGGCGAGACTCAAGGAGCGCTTCGACTTGCTGGAGACGTACGGCGCTGTCGCTCTCGGGGACTCGTCGCTCGACACCGGGGACTCTCCAGCCAACGGGCCCACGACGTTCATCACGGAGATGGACATCTCGGTGCCCGATGACTCCTACGCCTCGGGATTGGCGCCATTCCTCCGAAAGGACGACCCGGTTTGAGTCTCGTTGGCCTGAAGCTGGAGTACTCGGTGGGTTCTCGCACTGGAGAAACGGTGCTGAGGGATCTTGCCCTTGGCTTCGAGCAGGCCGGCAACGAGATGCGCCGAGTGGGGGAGCACGTTTTCCCTCGGCTGATCCCAGTTTTTGAAGCAGGCATGGAGCGCCAATTCGACGCCCAGGGCGCCGGCGTTACCGGCCGGTGGAGTCCGCTGACCGACGCCTACGCCAGGTGGAAGGCGCAGCACTTCCCGGGCAAGCCAATCCTGGAGAGGACGGGAGCCTTGCGGGAGGCCCTTACGCGCTCCTCGTCGCCGCGAGCCTACCGGGAGTACTCGGCGCGGGAGCTTGTCTTTGGCTCTGCCGGCGTCGAGTACGCCAGCTTTTTCCAGTTCGGCACGCGGAAGATGGTGGCGCGTGCGCCCTTCGACTTCGACGCCAAGTTCGAAGCCGACCTCAAAGCGGCGGCGCTGGATGGCATCCGTGATGCCATTCGCGCTACGAGGCTTGGGGATCTCGGCATCGACCTGGAAGGAGAAGCCTGATGGCAGCCGTCGAGGTGGAGCGTTTCGCAGTGACGGCGCTGAGGGAGTTCCTCGCGCTCAAACTTCCGTCTCGCGTGAGTACCGTGAACGCCTCGCGGTTCGCGGTGTTGAAGACGCCAACGGCAGGGCCCTGGACCATCCCTGTCGGCGCCACGTTGGTGATGGACATCAGAACACGAGATGGGGGGTTGATCTCGGTTCCCCTCACTTCCGGCACCCGCACATCGGCCCAGGTGGCCGCGGAGATCGAGGCCGTCCGCCCAGGCTTTGCGACGGTGGACGGGTCCGATCGCTTGGTGCTGACCAGTCCGAACGCGCCCGACAACACCGGGCCCTCGGTCGTGTCGCTCAGTGCCGACTCCACGGGAGCCAACGCGGCCTTTGGCTGGGACGCTGGCGGCGAGTACGACGAGCGGAGCGCCCTCGTTGCCCCGAGCTTCAAGGGCATCATGGACGGGGAGCCACTCCACCCAGACCCGAGCATCTTCACGCCTGGCTCCATGGTACTGCTCTTCGACGATCGCAGCAGCACGCCGCGGAGCCAGAACGTGCGGGAAGATCTGTACTGGGTGGAACTCGACCTCGCTCTCTTTTTCATCGAGCCACACCAGCAGCTCCACCGCAACCGCGAGCCCATCCATGCGTGCCTGCGCGCGGTGCGCGAGTGCCTTCTCCTGGACGCTGGCCGGTACGCCGGGTGGTCGCAGACCACCAACCAGGGCATTCAGAAAGTCATCGAGAGAAGCGCCCGCATCTCCGGGAGAACGATCCCGCTGACCTCGGCGAACGTGCCCAATTCGCTGATGGACATTGCAGAACTCAAACTTGGTGTGCTCGTCTTCGAGCGCCCCGACGCAACGTGAGGTGACACCATGGCGACGTCCCCTGTGAATGGCTGGAACTCGACACTGCTCATTGCGGCGGAGTCGACCTTTGGAACCGCGGCTGTCCCCGCGGACGTGTCCTCGTACGCAGCAACAGCGGTCGAGCACATCTCCGCGGATCTCGGACAAGTGGAGCAGGGTGCCGTTCGACCAAAGGCCGATCGCAACCAGGGCCGCGGGAACACCAACGCCTTCGTGGAGGGCCGAGTGGCTCCCATCCCCTGGGCCGTCAGCCTCTCCGCGAAATCACGCAGCGCTGTGGACGCAACCCCGCGGGAGGGAACGGCGCTGTACAAGATGGCGGGCCTGACGCAGACGGTGAACACCTCCACGTCGTACACCCTCACTCCGTCTGCCACGCCCATCGAGTCCAACGACTTCGTCAGCGGAACGATTCGCCGGTTCCTCGGGAGCGGGAGCGCGGCCTTCGAGGGCGAGACGCTGCGGGGCTGCATCTGCGACAAGCTGGTGTGGAGCGGTGGCGACAAGGAGGTCACGGTCGACGCCAGCGGCGTTGGCATCGGCAAGTACGCCCAGGGCAGCCTCGACAGCATCACCCTGGCGAGTGGTGGCGGCACCTCGCTGACGCACACGGCCACGGAATCGTACGAGCTCGACACGGGCTACTACCTCTGCGAGTCGGAGATCCTCACCATCGCTCGAGCGGGCGTCGGGTACGGCACTACCACCACCACCATCGCTCGCGGGGCCCTGGCATCCACTGGAGCGGCACACACCGCCAAGCCGCTGTACGTGTACATCCCAACGGGCATCTCGTACGCAGGCAGCCCCATCGCAGAGCCCAACGCCACCGTGTCTCTAGGTGGAGTCACCTCCCGCGTGTTGTCGTGGAAGGTCGAGCTCAACACCGGCATGGGCCTGCTGCCGGGCGAGACCGGGTCGGCCTACATCCAGGGCGCCCGCTACGGGAGGTACAGCCTGGCGATCAGCGCGCAGCTCGTTCTCTCCGGCGCGCAAGTGGCGCTGCTGGGGAAGGCGACGCAGCGGGCAACCGCAGGGGCGCTGGCGGTGAGCCTCTCCCAGGGCAGCGGCACGGGTGCGGTGTGGACCTTCGCAAGCAGCTACTGCGAGCTTGAGGCGATGCGGGTTCCGTCACCAGCAAACGACGTCAGCATCGTCGACATCCGCTTCCGGGTTCGCGACAACAGCACCGGCAACAACGCCTTCACCATCACTCTCACGTGAGAATGCAAGCGCGTGCAACGAGGAGACGACACCCATGACGACCCTCACGCGGGCCTGGCGGTGGGAGGCGTACGATCCCGACATCGGAGACAACCGTGCGTTCCCGGAGAAAGACAGGCTGTTTCTGGAGATCGCCAGCGGGCTCTCCGCGGCGCAGCTCAAGCAGATGTCAGACAGCATCACTGCCGCCGATCAGGCCCAGGAGCCCGCCAAGGCATGGGCCGCCGCCTTCGCGCCCTTCGTGCGCCTGGTGGGGGAGCACACCATCGATGGCCGGCAGGTGCGGACGCTCGAGGAGTACATCGCGGTGGTCGCGGACATGGCTGGGGTCTACAACCTGCGCGAGCTCTACTCGGCCGTGATGGACTTCAACTCTGTGCGAGGGACCCAGCAGCTTTTCTCGCAGCGGCACTCTGGTGGCTTGCTGTCTACTCGCGCCCGGAGTGCCGAGAAGGTCGACGCGAGGATGGCCGGCCGCTGACCTGGGAGGCCCATCAGCGGGAGGGCTTCTTTGGGCTCACCGTTGACGGGGATCGCCCAGCCCAGCCACGTTGGCGCCAGCGCGTGCAGCCGGAGGCTGCGGTGGACGTCTCCTCCGATCTGCTCGAGGTGTGGCACTCGGTGGCGGCCTGGCCGGATGCTCCGCCCTTCAGCGGTGGTGTGTTTGACGCGTGGCCCCAGCGACTTGCGCAGGGCGTGGCGCTGTGTCGTGCTGAGATGGTGGCGATCCGCGAGTACCTCAGGAGACAGCAGCGATGACTGACATTCGCATGCGCGTGGCGGGGGAGGACAACGCCAGCTCCACCTTTGACTCTGTGGCGCGAGCCGCGGAGAAGCTCAACGCCGCCGCTGAGTCACTTCAGGACTCTTCGAGATCGTCATCCGAGGAGGCGGGGCGCTCGGTCGCGAAGTGGAATCTCTACACGCAGGCCCTCGAGGCCGCCGCCAACGCCGTCTACGGGTTCGGCAAGAAGTCGGTGGAGGCGTTCCTCGAACAGGAGAAGGCCGACCGCCAGCTTCGGTCGGTGGCCGGCGAGCTCACCGACACGTTTCGAGCGCAAGCCTCCGCCATGCAGGAGACCCTCGGGGTTTCTGACGACATGGTGGAGAAGATGCAGACGATGCTTCTCCGCTTCGGCGAGGCGCCAGCGGACGTCGACGCCACCGTGCGCGCGTTGCTGGACTACTCGGCGGCCACTGGCACCGATGCCGTGGCAGCGACGGAGCAGCTTCTCTCGTCGGTCAACAGCGGGAAGACCGCATTCAAAGAGTTGGGAACGTCGTACGACTCGACTGGGGTCAAGGCGGAGGATCTCCGGCGCGCCACTTCTGCGTTGAGTCAGGCAGTGGGAGGCTCGGCGCAGGCAGAGGCGAACAGCGTGGTTGGCTCGGCTGCGAAGGCAGCCCAGGCCTTCGGTGAATTGCAGGAGGCATTCGGCTCGCTCATCGTAGAGTTCGCAGCCAAGACGAACGTCGTGAAGGACCTCTCACTGGCCATCCAGGGACTCCAGATGTTCCTGTTCGGCGACGAGTCACAGGAGCGACGAGACAAGATCAACGCGCTCTTGGACGAGGAGCTTCGCCTCACCAAGGAGATCACCGAGGCCAAGAAGCAGCTCGCCGCGGCCGAGGCGCGTGGCGACCAGTCGGATGCGGCCTTCTGGAAGATGGACATCGAGTCCACCACCATGCAGCTCAATGCCGACAAGGCGAAGGTGTCGGATCTGATGGGTTTGGGCTCGCCGAGTCTGCCAACGACTCCCATCGCCAAGGGCAGCACGCTCACGGCGAAGGCGGCGCGCAGCCAAGGTGCGGCAGCGCAGAAGAGCGATGAGGAGATGGACCGGGTCAAGCAGAAGAACGCCGATCTGTTCCACCAAGCGATGCGCGATGACGATGCGCTCGAGGAGCACGCGCTTCAACGAGAGATTCGCGAGACGCAGCGCATGCAGGAGGGCATGAAGCACGAGCTCGACGAGCGGGAAAAGTTCAACGAGTCGCTGCGCAAAGCGCAGGAGAAGTTCGACAAGGAGCAAGAGGACGCGGCCAAGCGGTTGGCGCAGGCGCACGAGGAGGCGGCGAAGCGGGCGACACAGGAGTGGGAGCGTATGGCCACGACCACCGCGCTCCGCCTGGTCGAAATTGTTGGTGGAGCCATTCAGGCGCTCCAGACTGGTGACACCGTCAGGGCCAGAGACATCATCGGAGGGGTGCTTGGGGTGGCAGGAGGTTTGGTGGGTGCCTACTTTGGAGGTGCCACTGGCGCGTCCCTGGGGTCGTCTCTCGGATCCTTGGGCGGGCAAATTATCGGCACGGAGGTCGACCGAGCCAATGGCGTGAAGATGGGGATGCCAGGGCTGGCGGCCTCCGGCGTCACGGTGGTGGTCAACACCGTGGACGGGCAGAGCAGCCGTGACTACTTCGAGCGCCAGGGTGGCCGTGCGCTGATGAATTCCGTGCGCACTGGCAAGGGCGCTCCCATTCTGCTGTTCGGGGGTGCGTGATGGCAAATTCAGCTTACGCAGTCACCAACGCGCTGGCGTCATTGGCGGCCTCGGCGTTCACGCCGACTGCTGGCCCGAGCGACGACACCAGGCTGTACCTCACGGATGCGCGTTTGGATCGGCAGTACGTGTTCACGGCCAGGAGCAGCAACAACTCGGTGAAGATCGACTTGGGTTCGGCCACCTCCATCAGCGGTTGGGCCATTCTCAACCACAACCTCAACAGCATCGATGCTCCGTCATCGGCCTATGGCGTCACCATCTACGGAGCTGACGACGCCGGCTTCAGCGTCAACTTGAAGACATGGACCATCATCTTCGGCTCGACGCAGGCCAACGCGCCCAACAACAAGGACGTCGTCATTCAGATTGAGCCGACCTCGAGAAGGTACTGGCAGGTCTACTTCTTTTGGACAACGGGAACGAAGACGCTGAAGATTGGAGAGCTCTTCGCCTACGCGACCTCGACGCAGTTCAGCCGCGGCATGGTGGATGGGTCCGGCGAAACGGAGCGGTACGTCGTGGCCACGGCGGAGATGCAGTACGGAGAGACACGCGCAAGTTTTCGAGCCGGGCCGATTCGAGAGAGGAGCATTCGCACCGCAGACTTCAGCACCACGGAGCGTGACGAACTGCTCACGATGTGGCGGGCTACCAAGGGGCCGGTGACGCCGATGCTGCTCGTCGACACCTACGAGGCCACGGTTGCCAGCGGAACACCAACGTACACGTCATGCATGTACGGCCGGCTGATGCTCCCCGAGTTTGCCTGGCAGTGGAGTGACTACAACCGCGTGAAGCCACCCGAGCTGGTGCTCCGCAATCTCGGCCGAGAGGTTGGGTCGTGAGCACTGCGGCGCAGTTGCTGGCCAAGCCGAACGTGGCTGTGGCCTACTACTTCACCGTGTCGCTCGATGGCGGCGCAACCATCTCGTACTGGTACAGCACGGTGGCGCTGCCGTACCTCGAGGCCATCAACTCGGGAGCGCAGGCGCGCATCCTTGAGATTGGCCCCCTGGATCGGAGCTTTGGCGTTGAGCGAGGGCTGACGGCCACCGCGTTCTCGGTGACTCTGGACAACACCGACGCCGCGCTTGATTGGCTCTGCGACAGAGACACGTGGCCCACCGACACGCTTCCGTCGTTGTGGTGCCTGGTGGCCTACGTCTACGACCCTCAGAATGTGGCCGACTTCGACACGAAGGTGCTGGGCTACTACCGGCCGACGATGGAGGCGCCGGTGCGGACCTCGAGCACCATCACGTTGTCGCTTTCGGATCGTGTCCTTAACGATCTCCAGCTCGCCGACCTCCCAACGGTGCGCGACTGGATAGGCATCACGGACGCCAACCGACCGGCGGAAGTCACGGCCGTGGCTGGTCAGCAGATCGACCCCGGGAACTTTCCGAACACCAGGTTCAACATCGACCTCCCGGTTCCCCTCTGGTTCGGGAGCAACCCGTTGCTCGCCCAGCGGGTTGCGAAGAACACCTACGTGCTTTGCGCGGTGGCCGGCTCCGCAGGCGCGCTCCCTATCAACGTCAACTCGATCGACATCGCAGAGTGCGGGAGTATCCCGAGCGACGACACTGCCAACGGCACTGCGGGGAGCTTCGACCAGAGGAACTGGATCGACGCAAACGGCAACGCCTTCACGGTGTGGCAGGTTCGGCGAACGCCCGACATCACCAAGAATGGCAAAACGTGGCATCTGATGTGGCTGGATCTCGACCTCACGCAGAACACGTACCCCAACGCGCTCACGGGCGACCGGTTCTACTACATCAACAAGTGGCTCACGGCCGGCTTCTTTGAGCACGGCATCGAGTACAAGCTCGACTTCCTCAAGGACTTTGACCACTACGGCATCCACGACCGGCTGACTGTCTGGGCGTACGGCAGGTGCTGGAGCCACCCGGACGACGACGTGCAATGGATGGCCGAGGGCCTCAACGGCGTCGACATCGTCATGGACCTGCTTTCCAACTACACCCGAGCAGCCGTCACGGTGGACCCGACCAGCTTTGCGCGACTGAAGTCACTCCGGCCCTTCTTTCGCTGCTCGGGCGGAGTGGGCCGCGCGACCGGAACGCGGGGCGCCAGTGACCAGGTCTCGTTTGCGATGGCCGACAGCGAGCTCGTGGCCGCGGTGAGGAGCCTCTGCTCGCTGGGGGACTTCGACGTCTTCTTGGCGTGGGACGGCACCATCACGGCGACCGCGGCGGTGTCCGACTACACCAGCCAGTCCGCGACGCTTGGGAGCCTTTCAGAGACGGAGGTCGACGCCAACATCGAAGAGCGCATCCCGTCGACCGGCGAACGAGGCGAGCCCTTCAACCGCGTGTACCTGGTGACCGGCGCCCAGAGGTTCGGGCCATGGGATGACGCGACCGCCATCGCGGCCTGGCAATGCACTCGCGTGCGCGTGGTTGATGCTTCGTGGATCATGTCCTCGTACGGAACGGACGGAGCAGGAGCCTCCACCATCCACGACCGGCCCGTGTGGGACGTGGCTTGGCGGTACTTGCCTGGCGACACCGGGAAGGTGCGCCCACGGGTCAAGGTCCGCACGTGGCTCAATGGGCTGAACTTCGAGCTCGGCGATTACCTCCAGTTTTCGTGGTCGCGTGGAAGCATCGGCAGCCCCTACGCGTCGGCCATCTTCCGGGTTGAGGCCATCCGGCTCGACGCGATGAGCGGGTTCGTCAGCTTGGACTTGGTCTGGGCCGATGACCTGCGTTCGACCGGGAATGCCCCCTACGTCCTCGACGACGAGACGTTGCTGACGCGTGCCTCCGGTGGCGCCCGGACGTGCACGTTGACGACCGGCAGCAACACGGTGAGCTTCTCTTCCGGCTCTCTTCTCACCGATGGGGTGGCTGCCGGCGACCACCTCATCATTCTGGACTCCACCGAGACGAGTAACGCGTTCAAGCGCAACCGGGCTCTGCTGATTTCCTCGGTCACCGACGCCACGCACCTCGTCATCAACTCCACCTACTCGAGCAATGACTTCGGCGCTGCTGGACCGTACACGCTCTCGACGTGGGAGCTTCGGCGTGGCGCCCTCAACTATCGCGCGAACGCCACGGTGTACGGGAAGGTCGGCGACAGCACGCACAGCGGGAAGTTTTCGGACAACAGCACCACCGCCTACAAACTCTTGGACGGGTGAGACCATGCCATTCAATCCGCTCCCGACCCGAGCTCAGAACGACGCTCTTGGGCCGGCCACCCTCCGCCAATTCTCGGACAACCTGTCGTACCTGCGCTGGCTGGCGCAGCAGCAGCACATCATCACCACGGGGGAGCACAACGCGTGGGAGATTCCCAGGGCTGTCGTGAAGATCAATGGCGCCGGGACGACGATCACGCCCACGTCGAGCGATGTCACCGCGGTGACGAGACCAGCGACCGGGCGTTACGTGCTGACGCTGGCTGCGAGCCGTTTCACCACCGACATGCGGCTGCAAATCAACGTCCGCACGGATGGGCTGAAGCCCTTCCTCACGAGCTACCAGGTGATGTCGGCCACCAGCGTTGAGGTCTACATCTTCAAGCTGAGCTCGTCGCTTGGGGTCGCTGGCAACACGTGGGCAGCATCCAATCAGGACTTCGACGTCGCCATTCACTCCGAGCCGCTGGCCCTCGGTTCCTGGAACTCACTGCCTGTGGGATGGGCCCAGGGAGACTATTTCGACGACCGATCGACGGGCTGGAACACGTTGGTCCAGGAGTCTTCTGAAATTCAGAAGATGCTGACGTACGAGCACACCAGTGCCGGCGCCCACAACGCTCACTCCGTCGCCAAGGAGTGGGGCCGGGTGGTGAACTCCTCGTCCACTGGGTACACGACGATCGAGGGCGACTTTGGTGTCACTCCGACCCGCGTCTCCGCGGGTGTCGTGCAGGTGACCCACAGTTCGTGGACCAACCTGAACTACTTCCCATGCGTCGACTACAGGCGCTACCTGGAGTTTCAGGGCGGCGGAACCGCCGGCGACAACGGCATCGAGCACATCATCGACGTCAAGCCCGACAGCGCCACGCAGTTCACCGCGTACATCTTCAAGTGGGACGCCACCAACGGATGGTGGCAGGTGGCAGACTCCGACTTCTACGTTGTCGTCCACGGAGACTAGCAGATGGCCTACACCAAGCTGCCGAAGATCGTCACGGACTACTCGCTTGGGTACCAGAGCATCAACACGCTCAGCGGCAATTTCACGGCCCAGTTCTCGGCTTGGCAAGCCGAGCATGGAACGGCAGAGCCGCAGTACGACAGAGACCGCAACACCATCCAGGCGCCGCCCAACCAGCAGATCGGGGCGCACTCGTCCCCAGCGATACCGCGAGCCATGGTGCGCGTGATGGTTCCGGCGAGCACCTTCGCCTTCCCGGCTGCCCAGTCCTCGGGAGGTCCATTCATCGGCCAAGTGTGGCGCTACGGCACTGGGCTGTTCTTGGTCGAGGTGACGGGCCTCCAGACGTGGTGGGGGAGAGCAACCCCGGCAGTCACGAGCTCATCAACTCAGGCAAGGGTGGTTGCGCGAACGCTGGTCCCCCCGACATCAGGGCAGCCTCAGGGCGTCTGGTGTGTGGCGTACACCAACGTGGCAGGAACGTGGACCAAGACCGACATGACCTTCTCGCTGGCCATCTACGGCAGCATCTAGCGGCGGCGCTTCACCACGACGTACCCCTCCTGCTGGTACGCCTCGACGCACCTACGCACGGAGACCTCCTGGCCGTAGTACCCAGGCGCAGCCGCCGAAGGCTCACACCGCACCAGGTCGCCGTCAGGCCCGCGGAGCAGCACCATCGCCGGGGCCACGCAGGACGATGCGCACAGCAGGATGCACGCCAAGACTTGTCGAACCATGGGTCGACCGTACGCCCATGCCGCCGACCACTCCAACTGCACGCGCGTGCAATCCTGTACGTCCGTGCGGTAGTGTGCGCTGGTGACTTGGCTTTCCCCCGATATTTCGCTCGCCGTGATGCCGCCGGCCGGCGCATGCCTGCCGCGCAGCGCCGGGAATCTCCAGGCTGTCGTGGCCCTTGCGGACGTGGAGCGCGCTGAGCGCTACCGGCCTCGCGAGTACGGCGTACCGGGTACCATCTCGACGTTCTGCAATGTCTTCGTCTCCGACGTGACGCGCTGGCTCGGTGCCGAGGTGCCGCACGGCATTGGGGTGACGTGGATAGACGAGAGGGGCACGCACTTTCGCATAGAATGGCAAGACGTGCGCGCGAACGCCGAGTGGCTCCGCCGCGGCGAAGGTGGCTGGCGAGCGTCTGACGCCGCGAGCGCCCAGTCATTGGCGAACGCCGGCTTTCCGGCCGTCGTCGTCTGGGACGCGCCGATGCGGGCGCACGGGCACATCGCCGTGCTGGTGCCACAGGGTGCGGGAGACATCGGCGTCACGATTGCCCAGGCCGGCGCGGCGCTGTTCTCGCATGGCCAACTCGCGCGCGGGTTCGGCTCGCACGGGCCGCTGGAGTACTTCGTTCATGAGTAGCCCCGGTAGCTCAGTGCCAGAGCGCCAGGTTTCTAACCTGGAGGAGGGTGGTTCAAATCCATCCCGGGGCTCCACCTTTTTGGGTTGCTGGCACTACGTGGTGCTGCGCCAGGAACTCAGTGGGGGTGCTGCCCTCGCCCAGGCGGTGCATGCCGCTGGAGAGTCCGCGGCGCTTCTCGGGCGAGCACTCCCCGGAGACACGCGTGCGGTGATTCTCTCGGCGACCAAGGCTGAAATGGACGCGCTGGCAACAGATCTGACGCTGGAGGCGCCATCGTCGCCGAGAGTCGATGCGCTCCGCATCATCACTGAGACGGATGGGCCTCTCGCTGGAAGCCAAACGGCGCTTGCGTTTGTCACGCACCAAAGAGAGGCAGTGAGGCCACTTGTCGCCCACCTGAAAGTCTGGAGAGGAAAATGACGCGCATCGCACTGCTGTTCTCGCTGTTCCCCGCCGTGGCTTTCGCCGACGCGCAAGTGAGTGCGCCGAAGACTCCGCTCGAGCTCGTGCTTCAATACGTGGTGGCGCCACTGCTTGCGCTCGTCGGGCCGCTCGTCGTCGCCGGGCTCGCGAAGCTCGTCACCTACCTCCACGCGAAGGAGAAGGAGTCCCTGGGGATGCGAGTCGGAGCCACCATTGCCGACGCAACCTACTCAGTCGTCGCGGAGCTCGATGTGACGATGCGGCCCAAGCTCGAGGCTGCCCTGGCTGATGGCGTGCTCACCGACGTAGAGAAGGCGCAGCTCAAGCAGGCTGCACTCGAGGCGGTGAAGACGAAGCTCCCAGCCGCAGTTCTTGCTGACGCGCGGACCGCCTTCGGCCCGCTCTTCGAGACGTGGCTGTCTGGGCTGGTGGAGCGGTCCGTGACCCAGAGGAACGCCGCGGAGGCTGCCGCGTCCCCTCCTGGGCCCTGAGCGACGCCCCATTTCGGGAGGTCGCGACAGGGCTCGACAGGATGCAGAAGGCACCGATGGGTGGATACCTAGATACGACGGCCGCTGTGTCTCTAGATGGGTGGAGAGCGCGCGCGGAGCTCGGCGCACACCCCGCCGCGGGCGTGGCGTTGTTCGCCTTCGGCGAGGCAGGGGCGCGGTGGGGCTCACCTATCACTGCGATGACGGGCCTTGGAGCGCGGGTAGTCTGGTAGGTCTTCGCGGCGGCTGAGCAGCAGCACCGCGGCGTGCCTCCACACCTCGGCTTCGCTGACGCCCATCTCCGCAGCTCGCCGGGCCATCGCGTCGGCCAGCGCTGGAGTGCAGCGAACTCGCACCATGTGCGTCAGCCCGCTCGATGGCCTGCCTCGTTTTCGCGTGAGGGTACTCACTACGGCGCGAGCCCACTCAGACTGCTCTTCGGTGGGCTGCGGCGGTGCGCCGCCAGTCTCTACCCAGGGGACGACCAGCCGGCGCAGGTCTGCACCCTGCGCCGTGAGAGGGTTGCGGTCTTGTTTGCGTTTTTTCGCCATCTCCACGCCGAGAGAGCCTCGCGACGTCGAGACGGCGGCCGAGTCGCCTCGGCTGCCGCTGGCCTCTACCGGAGCCACCCGGGATTCACCGCGCTGTCGAGCTCAGCGCGGCTCGGTGAATCCGTTACGTCCCCTTCATCGCGTCGCTGAATGCCGCGCGCAATTTTGCGTCGATGGACGCATTGAGAAGCCCCTCGAGTCGCTTCTTGGCCTCAGCGAGCAGACGCCCGATGTCAGCGTTCAGTGCCTTGTTGACTGCGTCGCGCACCTGGGTCTCGACCGGGTTGTGGTAGTCCTCCTTGCTGACGTACTTGAGCACCATCTCTCCAAGTGTGTGCCTGCCGATTTCGCGCCCGTAGCCATCGGTCTTCGGCCACCCTTTCGCGATGATGTCCTCGACCTTCTCGCGCAGTTTTTCGACGGATAGTTCCTTCACCGCCGCGTCAACCTCGCCCTGAATGCGCTCTTCAAGCGCCTCATCGAATGTTCTCTGGAACCGGTTCTTCACCTCGTCCTCGATGGTCTGCTTGAGGGCTTCGATGAGCTCGTATTCGCTGATGTCGATGCTGATCTTCATGGCCATGGGTGCTCTCCTCGCCCGTCTCCGGGCGGCTCGCTGGGTGCACTGTCGAGACGGCGAGCAGCGCCTCGACTGGTGCCCCGAGGTGACTCGGGGCGGTGCTGCCTACTTAGCGACCGTAGCTCTCCTGACACGAGGTGATTTTGCTCTCGGCGTCGACGACGGAGTTGACCTCGCCCCGCACCACCTTCACCCGGTAGGTCTGGTTCGCCCAGCGGCACGCCAGCGCGACGACCTCTGCCTCCGCACGCGTCGCGAACTGGGCGCGAGGCGCCGGCTCGAACTCGTTCGGCGCCTCGCCCACGCGCACCTCAGCACTGACTCGCCCGCTGGTTAGCGCCGAGAACGTCTGCCGCCCCTGAGTTGCCCACGCGGTGCTGCTGTTTGAGCCCACCACTTCGATTGCGAACGCCATTTCGTGCTCCTTCGCATTCGTTGCTCTGCACGAACTCATTGCTGGTCACACGAGCACAGCGTGTAGCCGCACGTCCCGCATTCGCCACGCTCGATCGCTGCCGCCACCGCTCTGTCCGCTGACTCGCGCGCCATCGTCTGCCGCACGGCGCGCGCGACCCAATGTGAAAACTCCAGTCCAGACAAGCGAGCAGCCTCGCGCGCGTAATCGCGCAGCACCGGGTCAACCCATGCGGACAGCACCACGCGCCCGTCCTTGTGGCTCACGGCAACACCTCGATGTGCGACAGCCACACGCCGCCGCTCTTTCCAGCGATGAGCACGACCA
>ERZ724522.377-NODE-377-length-29936-cov-8.993876_pt1 | contig 29936 bp, 29 predicted proteins | sample MGYA00376055_ERZ724522 | MGnify/ENA primary metagenome ERZ724522 (study PRJEB28724, sample SAMN07190884) | wastewater metagenome | isolation source: effluent of sewage treatment plant in Hong Hong | place: Hong Kong | collected 2016-03-17 ...
GAGTATGCGGTGCAAATCGTGTCGGCTATTTTGGTTATTGTTAACGCAATTGCCTATGTAATTGGACAGGTGGTGAAGAAGAATGGCGAAAACAAAGAAAGCGGTTCGGCTGGAAGTTCCACAGACGTTGGATGAAACACGTACTCGCCCCTTGTTTGTTGCGTCAATCATGCTTACAGACCAGGAGCGGCGTGCTCATATTTGGGAAATGCGGCTGCGTGGCTATTCTTATGAGGCCATCAGCCGGGAAATGGTGCGTCAATTTGGCCCTGATGCGCTGCCTGACAACTGGGGGCCAAAATATGTTTATAGTGATTGCGCTGCCGTTCTGACTCAGATTAACAATGAGTATAAGGAAACGGCGGCTGAAATGGTTGACATTGAGCTAAACCGCTTCGACCAGTTGCTTGCAGCCGTGTGGGAAAACGCTATGGCGGGCGATACCAACGCAATTTCTAAAGTGTTGGAAATTAGCAGGGAGCGGCGCAAGATGTTGGGCCTGGACAACCCAGAATTAATTAGAATTGACTGGCGTGTGCAGGTTGCTGACCTTTTGGAACGTGGCACTATTAAGCCGCAAGATGTTGTGGCAGAATTTGGCGAAGAGGCTTTGATTGAAGTTAATCAACTAATGTTGGAGCGAAGAAATGACGGTTGACCTGGGAGCTTTTCTTGACAGAAAAGCACTGCAAGACGCAAAATTATATAAACTAAACCGTCAGGCTGCAAAAAATAGTGCGCTGGTCGCCCCCGACAAGCCGCTTGACTGGGTTCTGACAATGTACAGGAGTATTTTCTCCAGACCATTTGGCCCGCAGCACCAAGAAATGTTGGAGTGGGCGTGGGAGGTAAAGCCAAAAGAGCGCGCCAAACCTTTTGTCGCTATTTGGAGCCGTGGTTTTGGTAAGAGTACGAGTGCTGAAACGGTGGCGGTTATGTTAGGAGCCAGGGAGCAGCGCAAATATTTGTTGTATGTGTCTGAAACTCAGGAACTTGCAGACTCTCACCTTTTGGCGATTCGTGGCATGATTGAAAGTCCTGTGCTTAAATCATACTATCCAGTTTTTGCTACACCAAAAATTAGCAAAGAGGGGCACTCTAAAGGCTGGCGTCACAATCGCCTGTACTGCGGCAACGGATTTGTAGTGGACTCTATCGGCCTGGACACAGCCAAAAGAGGTTCGAGAATCATGGACGCACGTCCTGATTTTATGATTTTTGACGACATTGACGCAAAGGGCGATTCTCCGAGTATCACAAGAAAAAAGATTGACACAATCACGGCGTCCCTTCTCCCTGCTGGCAGTGTTGACGCCAGTGCTATGTTTGTGCAGAACATGATTATTGACACGGGCGTCTTTGCGCAACTTGCGCAGCCCACCCCACCTTTTCTTAAAAATAGAATCTTGAGCGGCCCGTTTCCGGCTTTGCGCAATTTTTCTTGGCAAACCGATTTGACTGGGAAAATTAAATTGTTCGGTGAGCCTACGTGGAGTGGGATTGGAGTTGACGACTGTCAGCGCATTGTTGAAGAAATTGGCCTGACCGCTTTTCGCTCCGAGTATCAACACGAAATTACAAACGAAGGTTCGCTGTTTGAAGGCGTCGTGTTTAAGCGTATAAACAAAGTAGATACACCGCCACTTTGGCGTGTAGTGGTGGCCGTTGACCCGGCTGTTACTAGCGACGATGGCAGTGATAGCCACGGCATTTGTGTGGCGGGGATTTCTGACGCCGGTGACTTTTACATTTTGGACAGTTGGGAAAAGCGGGAAAGCCCCGAATATTCTTTGCGCAAGGCGTTGTACTTTGCTATCAAATACAATTCTGACCGTGTTTTGATAGAGGGCAACCAGGGCGGGGATATGTGGCTTTCGCTTTGGGACAGAATTGTCGATGATTCTGGCCTGGACGAAGAGCGCATTCCTGGCATTGAAATTGTCAAGGCGACTTCAAGCACAGGGTCAAAAATGGAGCGGGCCAGTCAACTTTTGGTTGATTACGAGCTTGGCAAAATTTATCACGTAATGAACGAACAAGATTCTTATGTAACCCTAGAATCTGCCTTGCGCCGCTTTCCTCTACGAAAACCATACGACCTGACTGACGCTTGTTACTGGGCGTGGCAGGATTTGAAAAATTCAAGCCTTTGGGTAGTGGGGTAAAAATGAAACTGAAAGACTATCAATTGATTAGCCCGAAGGGGACTAAGGCGATTTCTTTGGAGCAATTTAACAACGAGAGCCTTTGGAAAAGCGTTACCCCATTCGATTCAGCAAGAAATAGAAATAAACAACTTGACATTGACCGCACCGTAGCTTTTCGTGATGCGATTGGTGTAATTTATCGTTGTATTGATGTGCGCAGTGCTGCAATTTCTAGCCTGCCTTTTTCTGTTTTAAGAGGGGAAGAGGTGGTGTTGGATTCTGAGGGCAAGACAGAAAAGGGATATGAATGGATTGAAAAGTTCACCAATCTTTTATACTTGACTGAAACCTCCCTACTCCTGTCGTCAGAGGCCTTTTGGCTTAAAGAGCAATCTGTGCTCAACACGCTCATGAGCTTGCGCTGGCTGGCTGCTCCGTACATAATGCCAAAATATGACGAACAAGAGGGTATTGTTGGCTTTGAACGGTCTGTCGGGAACAAAACGGATATGTTCAGCCCAGACCAGATTGTGTACTTTTGGATTCAGAATCCACTCACTGAGCTAACGCCAGATATTCCACAGGTGCTTTCTGCGGCCACATCTGCTGGCGTGATTATCAATTACGAAGATTTTGTCTCGAAATTCTATCAGCGTGGTGCTGTTCGTGCGACGATTCTAAAGACTGACCGCTCGATTCCACCGAAGGAGCGTAACCGGCTAAGAGAGTTTTGGCAGAATTTTATGAGCGGGGCCAACAACGCTTACACTACAGAAGTTGTAGCGGGCGATGTGGAAGCTCAGGTAATTGGTGAGGGAGCGGGAGACAGTGAGAGAACAGAAGTTCTAGTTTCACGGCGCAAGGATATTGCGACCTCTCTCGGAGTTCCTTATTCACTTTTGTTTGGCGACACAAGTTCAAGTTACACGGCTGGCCCTACAGAAGAAAAGAATTTTCTCAACTACACTGTTATTCCTAGAGCCAAGCTTATTCAAACTGTTTTGAACGACCAGCTTTTCCGAGAGCTTGGCCTGACGTTTCGCTTCAATCTTGGCGCACTCCCGGCTTTCAAGGAGGCAGGCGAAGTCATTTCAAAAATCTTCACCACTTACATTGATGCGTTAATGCCGCACAGTGTGGCGGCTAAAATCGCAGGCATTGTGTTGCCAGAAGGGATTGCGTATGAGGACTTAGACAAGTATGCAGAAGAAGAGCGACAACGACAATTTGAAGAAAAACAGCGCATTGTACAACTTAACTCTAAACTTGTTGGTGGCAATGAAGGAGGGTCAGGAGATAGTAAAAAACCTAATCCGAAAGCCAGTAATGCTGCTGAGGACAACAATCTCAAGAGTGTTGAAGTAAAGCGTTTTCAAAAGTGGATGAAAAATAGGGATGGCAACATTCTTATTGATGAATTTGAAAGCGATTTGCTGGACGAAGAGGAAAAGCTTCTCCTGTTCAAATATTTTGTTGATAAGAGAGGTGGTGGCGACGACCAGCCCCCTTTTTTCTCGACTAATCAACTCTCTGTAAAGGCCATGCAAGTTTATGGCGATGCAGAAGGCGTAGAGCCGGATGGGTTGATTGACTTGGAAAACGAACAGGCGGAGGGGATTGAGGGTGCATTTGAGCAGCAGTTGGCGCAAGCTTTTGCTGGCGTTGAGGGCATGAGTGACATTGAATTTTGGGCCAACTTTGAACGTCTGTTCTATGATTACAGTGGTGAGCTTAAAAACGCAATTTTTATGGCACTGCTTGCCTATGCGGATTTTGGTGTGTCTGAGGCTGTCAAAAAGGTGAGCCTGTTTTATCCTGGGTTTGACCCTGAAGATAGCAGACTAGAGGCAAGAGACTGGGCAACCAAGCGTGCGCTGGAAGTTTTCAATTTGGTCATGGCGACTAGCTTAAAGCGAGCCAGGGCAAATTTTGAAGAATATCAAAAGGGTGGATTGAGCCGTGAGTGGCTTCTTACGGAATTAAAGAAAACTGCCAGTCCTGAGCGTGCGCTAGTAATTGCCCAAAATGAAAGCATCGCCGTTATTACTCAGGCGGCTTACATCGTGTATTCTCACACAAAACTGGTGCAATATGTCAAGTGGGTGACAATGCGTGATGAGCGTGTTTGCCCCCGCTGCGGCCCCCTGCACGGTAAGGTTTTCCCCATGCGTGGAGCACCTGCCATTCCAGTTCATGTTCGCTGCCGTTGCCAAGTTTTGCCTATGGTTGACAGCAGAATTTTGAGACTTTTGGCGGGGTTGCTATGAGCAAGAGTGGGATTAGAGTCCAGGTAAAAGCTCACGGAATGGACAAGTATGCGAAAAAGCTTCAAAAAATGGGCATTAAACTTGAAGAACTTGATAAGCCCATGAGAGAGGCAGGGAAGATAGGAATGGCGTTGGCACAATCCTATCCTCCTTACAATGGGAAGTGGCAGAAGGGGCAAATCAGCTTTCAAGAATACCGTCCTGGTTCTAAATACAAGAGAACTCAAACATTGCAGGCTGGATGGCGGGGTCGCATTGTTAAGGGAAGTAGAATTATAGTCCGTTACAGTATCTCAAATAACACCGTTAAATATGCCCGGTATGTTGTAGGAAAAGAGCAAGACCCTGTTCACGGCCCCTGGTGGGTTCGCCTTGATGAATATGACGAAGTTTTGCGCCCGTACACCTTGAAAATCTTTCAAGATTTTATGAAGAAGGCGACAAAACCATAATTTCTTCAATATCAACGTTGAAATCAATTATCAGACCGTCATGTTCGATAATCGGCAGGTATCTTGTCGGAGCATCACAAAGTTGCTCGAACAAGTATTCACTGCTGATTGAATCAAGCCACGACCTGATGGAAGAAAAAACTTCGTTGTAATCCTTTTGGCCTTTGACGTTGATTTGTGCTGCATAGATTTTCTTACGCTTCAAAAATCTTGGGGAAAGTCGCTTAAATTCAAAAATAATGTACACACTTCCCTTTTGAAAAAGGAGGGAAATGTTCGCCCCTTTCTTTGAGAAATTAAACAAAGTGTTCAAAACGTACCCCCGTTTTAATTTTATGGTAATGTAATTTATGTGACGCAAGAGTCTGCGTCAAGGAGATTATACATGGAAGTAACGATTAAGTCAATTACCGATGATGAAGTTGTGTTGGAGGGCTACGGCATTGTTTTTAACACAACTGATTTGTACGGTGAGAAATTTGCTCCCGACACAGAACTCTTTCTGGAAAACATCAAGTCAATTCCCGTTCTTTGGGAGCACAATCTTGGCGACGTGACTGATGTTTTGGGATGGGCAAAGCCCGTAAAAACTGATGAAGTTGGCGTCTTTTTTGAGCTTAGTTTACGCAAAAGCAACAAATACATTGAGGCGATTCGCAAGTTTGCAGAAATGGGTCGCCTGGGCTTGAGCACTGGCGCACTGCCGCAAACGATTATCAGGGACGACAAAACCAAGACAATTAAGCGTTGGCAGGTGTGTGAAATTTCCACGACCGTGACCCCGGCTGAGTTCCGAACGTTGGGTGTGTCGCAGGTCAAGGCCCTGGCTGAAATGGTTGAGGGCAACGAGGATTTTGTCAATTGGGCGAAGGGTTTGCCAGAGGGCACGGAGAGTGAAGAGCTAGTGCCAGTGCAGCCGCCTGTTGAAGATAAGGTTGAAGAAAAAGTGGCCGAAGAGGTCAAAACGACAAAGATTGAAATTTTGGAGGAAAAAATGACTGAGGAAATTGAAAAGGCCCCTGAGCAGAATGATGCTGTGAAGGCGGTCGAAGGCAAGGTTGACGCCCTTACTGCTGCACTCGACAAGATTATGAAGCAGCTTGAGGCCACCCCTGCTTATAAGGCTGGTTATGTTACGAATGTTGGTGGCACTGCCGACAAGACCATTAAGAATTTTGGCGACTTCCTGGTTGCTATTCGGCGTGGTGACGAGCAGCGTCTTGCCAGTGTGTACGGTGCTGTCAAGGACTTGGGGGAAGGTAGTGGGCCTGCTGGCGGCTTCCTGGTTCCCGAAGAGTATTCGCAGACGCTTTTGCAGGTTGCGGCTTCTCAAAACATGATTTACAGTCGTGTGCAGCGCATCCCTGTTGGTACGGAAAGCGGTTCGTATCCTGCTATTGACCAATATTTTGCTCCTGCTGCTGGCACTGGTCAGGTTTCGGCTGCTGGTGGTGTCAAGGCGACCTTCACCGCTCCTGGTTCGGTGTTTACGGAAACTGAGCCTTCGTTCACCACGCTTCAGTGGCGTCTGAACAAGGTTGGCGGGTTGACTGAGGTGGAAAACGAGCTTGTGGAAGATTCGCCTTTTGCGATTGAAGCCCTGCTTCGCTCCCTGTTTGCCCTGGCTATTGCGGCTAAGAATGAGCGCAACATTTTGCGTGGTAATGGCGTTGGCGAGCCGCTTGGTATTTTGAATGCGCCTTGCGCTATCGGCATTAGCGATACGACCACTTCTAACTTCAAGTGGGACGATGTTGCGTCGATGTACAGCCGCTTCAAGGGCCTCGGCGGGCAGCCTGTGTGGGTCATTCATCCGAGTGTATGGCCGCAGATTTTGAAAATGCAGAACGGCACTGACTCTGTTTTCCATGGCGACCTGCCTGCTTCGCCTCAGCAGACTTTGAATGGCTACCCCATCATTGTTTCTGAGCACATGCCTCAGATTGGCAACACTGGTTCGGTGCTTCTGGCTGACCTGTCTGCTTACCTGATGTTCGAGAAGGCTGGCCTGAGCATTGCCTACAGCGACCAAGTTGGCTTTACTCGTGACGTTGGTGTGTGGCGCTTCCGACAGCGCAATGACGGTAAGCCCTGGCTGCTTGATAAGATTACGCTGGCTGACCCACAGGGTTCGTACACCGTGTCTCCGTTCCTGTATTTGGTGAATGATTAAAATGTTGTACAAAAGTAGTGAACAGTTTGTAACGTGCTCAGTTTGCGGGAAACTGCTTGTTTGGAATTATGAAATTGTTGTGCCAACTTTTCACGCTGTTGTTGACAGCATCGAGACAACGCCAACAAATTCAAAATTTGTAACATGGGCTGCTGCAAAACCTGTTCACTACTTTTGTAGCAACCATGTTAGAGAATCTATTTCTTATAACAAAAAGGGAGAAAAGATAAATGTTTTCTACTGAAGGTAAGATTAACGACCGCTTGGCCGTTGTCGGCGTCATTCAGCCACAGGCGATTACTGCCGGGGCTGCTGGCGTTCTGACCGCTGCCATTGATATGCGGGATTATGAGGAAATTGTGCTGGTTGCTCAGAGCGGCACGCTCGGCACTAGCGGCACACTGGATGTTGTGGCGCAGGCTTCGGCTACTAGCGGCGGGACTTATGCGAACCTGACCGGCAAGGCGGTTACGCAGTTGGTTAAGGCTAGTGGTGACAACAAGCTGGTCGTGATTCATGTGCGGCAGGCTGATGTGGCGGCTGTTGACAAGCGCTACGTTAAGTTCAACATCGTAGCTGGCACGGCCAACTCGACTTCTGGTGGTGTTGTGCTCGGCGTCCCTGCTATCGGCAAGAAAGGGACTGATTACAACTTGGCTGCTGTTGCGCAAGTCCTGTAATACGAAGTTTTGTTTGGAATTAGGGGGCTTGAATGCCCCCTTTTTTGTTCTTGGAGGAAATTATGGCGCACGTTTTTGAACGTAATTACGTTGACGAGCAAAACAAAGGATATTCTAGAGGCGATGTTGTTCCAGAATATATTGAGCAAAACTCCGTTAAAATCGGCTTCCTTTTGGCCGATGGTATTATCAAAGAAGTTGAGAGTGTCGCCGCTTTTATGAAAAAGGTTGAGGCCCCGGTCGCCGTAGAGGAAGAAGAAGAGATTGCCGACGAGGTTGAGCGGCTTGACCCTGATAAGAAACGCAGACGCAAGTAGAGGTGAAGAATGGGCGGTTATCCGACATTTCAAGACGTAAAGTTGTACTTGGGCATTTCTTCTACAAAAGATGATGCCTTGATTGTTGCCACTCTTAAACGGGCCATTGCTATTTTTGAAAACTTGGCGAACAGGTCTTTTTTGACGGAGGCAAAGTCACGCTATTTTGGTGCTTTTGACAAGGACGTAATTTCTGGCAGTGAGCTTTTTATTCGTGATGGCGACCTGCTTTCAATTTCATCTTTGGAGATTGCAGGGACAGTTGTCCCACCTGGAGAATATTTTCTTACTGGCGAAATTCCGCATTATAAAGTAAAACTGAAGGCTTCTTCAAACTTTTCTTTTCGTGAATATAACTACGACCCTGAAAATTCCATCACACTGACTGGTCTTTGGGGGTATGACACGGAAGTTCCAGAAGATGTTTTTGGAGCGATTGTTCGCTTGACCGCATGGCTTTATCAGCAAAAAGATAACGCTATGGAGCTTGACAGGCCGGTCGCTATTTCCAACGCAATGATTCTTCCAGCCGCTATTCCCAGTGATGTGGAGCAGGTGGCAAAGTTTTATAGAAAGGTGATGTAATGGGCGCAACAATTACCAAAACTATTGACAACATTGTGTCTATCGCTTGGCCCGGTGTTCAGTCTGCTCGTAAATCTCCCCCATCTATTTTGTCAACAGGCAGTTTTCCGATTCTTTTTATTCGGTCTTGTGAGCGCATGAAAGACCAGCGTTCACTTTCGTTCACTGGTGGCCTTGATGTTGTAAAAGTTGAAATGGTTATTTTGCTTGACGCTGCACGGCAAAATACGCAAGAGGCGGCTTATGAAGCAATGCGCAAAATGGCAGACGATGTTGCAAAGACTCTTGACGAAAATGCAGAGCTTTTACTGCTGGATGATTACTCGGTAAAAGAAGGTTTTGAGCCTGTTCAAGACACTGCTTATTTTGCTGTTTTTGCTGAAGTTCGATGTGCTTAAAGGAGAGTTATGAACAAAAAGATTTTTATTGTAGTAGCTGCGCTGCTTTTGTTAACAACTGTCGGCGTGTCTGCACAGCAGTTTGTACAGTCGATTACGCTTCAATCTGGCGAAATGGTGCAGATTACTTGTGAAGGGGATGAGCCTGAGTTCCTGGTAAACATTAAAGGTAATTCAAATTATACCCGCTGTATTTCAGTGGCCCCTTCTCCAACAATCACGCCCACCGTAGAACCTTCGCCTACAAGCCCTCCTACGGCCACAGAAACGCCTACAAGCCCCGTTACCCCCCTTCCTAGTGTCACAGTACCAGTGACCGTAAATGTTGCGATTCTAGAGGCTTCTAGCGGTTCGCCTCTGCTGAACACAAACAACTGGTCTGGTGTGCAAACTGGACTTGTAAATGAGGCGGGGGAATACTCGAATTGCCGCCTTGTAGGGGCGACGGATGGCTTGAGGGTCTATTGTCAATTTTGGACTCCTGTTGTTGCAGGGGATTCTGCGAAATTTACACTTAATGGTGTAGTAAATACACTAACGTGGCCTGAGACAAGTGGCTGGAGTGTTGCGGAACGATGCTCTGCTGCTGAATGCCGTGGATGGACAGCGACCAAGCGTTTTGACTGGGCAGATTTTGGTGGTAAACCAAATGCAGGCGACTTGTGGCCGTTGAAGGTCGAGTACAAAAACCATTCATGGAACGGTGTTGTTCGTTGGGGTTTCCCGAACTACAGCGGCAGCGATGGGTTTGTTAGAACAGAAGTTCTGGCTACTGCTGCCAGTATCGGAGGCGGGACAGATTGCGCAGACGACGATATTTTGGATGGATATTTCCCGACGTGGGGTTCGTTAAATCGTGGTCTTTATGATAACAAGCCGACGACCCTGAGCACTTTGCCCTGGTTGAACACTCAAATGCAGTGGGACGTTGCCGACTGGGCTTGTTACTCGGCTGGTCTGGTGAAGTGGCAAATTCCTGGCGACATTACGTTGGAAAATCTGGGAAAGACCGAACTTTCACTTTATCGTTTTGGTCACTCCGGTTATAGCCCTGGAGATACTGAGACTACGACTGTTGAGGCGTCTATCATTTCTCCAGAATGGGACAGGGAAACGGTTGTGTGGAACACTGCACCAAAGTCTCAAGAAAATATTGCCAGAATTGCGGTTACTGAGTGTATCTCAGGTTGCGGAGAATGGTTCAATCTTGACGTTACGGAAGCGGTGCGCAGAGCTTTGCAAAATGGACAGCATGAGGCGGCTGTTAAAATTTGGACAAATGCAGGGAATTACCACAGCGGGAAATATTTTTACAGTTCGGGAGCGAACAATGGCCCGCTTGTAATTTTTGAAACTGGCAAGTTCCCGACGCTTACTCCGACTCCAACTAACACGCCAGTGCCTCCGACGCCTACGCCTACAGCTACAAGCACGCCTGTGCCAACTGTTGTGCCGATGTTGGACAATTTCAATAGAGAAAATGGGCCTGTAGGGGGTGTGTGGGGCGGTAACAGTTTGTCGGCGTTTTCTATTGTCAGCAATACCCTTTTTGCTTCGTCAAACGCTCCATTCCCGATTGTGTGGGGTGGTGGGCAGTTTTCTAACACACAAGAGGCTTCTGTAAGAATTATTACACTCCCCGCTTCTGGTGAAGTTGGGCTGCTTCTGAAAGCTGATTCTGCAAGCCCTAGCAGGGCAATCAACGTGGCCTATCAGATTGGTGGAAAAAGCACGGTTGTTTTTCTAAAAAACCAAACCTGGGCAGATGGTGTGAGGGTCAACGTTAGTTTTGCAAACGGCGACTTGATGGGGGCAAAAGCTTATCCGAATGGCGTCGTAGAAATTTTGAAAAATGGACAGGTTGTTGGCACAGCCAACATTGCTAGTTGGCCGTTCAATGAGCAGGGCGGCAGTGTTGGAATTTATGTTTGGAACGGGGCGGGGGCAATTTTGGACGATTTTAATGGTGGTGGGGCAAGCGGGACTCCGACTCTTCCAACACCAACAAATCCTCCTGTTACAGTTGTTCCTAACATTACTCCTACCCCGACATTCCCAACACCAACTCCAACACCTTCTGGAACTGGTCGTACATTTTATGTAAGTTTGAAGGGAAGTGATGCAAACAATGGCTTGACCATTGACAAAGCTTTTGCAACTTTCGCCCGCTCCTGGTCTGTTATGCAGCCTGGGGATACACTTTTAATTGATGATGGTTATTACTACGAACCAATTCACCCAACAGTTGAAGGGACTCCTGGGAAGTACATCACAATTAAAGCGTTAAACGATGGCAAGGTGACAATCGATGGGCGTGGTGTTGTAAGTCCTGTGAAGCTTGGTGATGTGTGGCCTGGGCCTAAAAATGAATGGTACATTCTTGAAGGTGTTGTGCTCAGGAATGGAACAGATGCAACGTTGAATATTTGGGGGAACAATATCATTGTGCGACGTGTGAGCGCATATGAGGCTTCTCCAAGATTGAACAGTTCGGTTGTAGTCGTTAAGTGGAGTGAAAATGTTTTGCTGGAAGATATTGTTGCCGGTGGGCAGGGACGCAAAAGTGTTCTGGTCTTTACTAGCAAAAATGTTACTGTGCGAAGGGCATTTACTCAATGGGTAAACTGGAACAACGGTGATGCTAACGCTTGTGGTAATGGTTGGCCTGCCGGAAACGGCATCAACCCGTACAACAGCCAAAACGTTATCGTGGAAAATTCTATTGTGACTGGCCCACTTGCTGATGCTGGCATTCGCATAACGATTAATGACATTAGTGTTTACTCGCCTGGGATGAAAATTTTGGGAAGTATTGCAGTTGGTGCTGGTGTAAATCCAGATGGGACGCAACACGAATATATTTTCAATCCTAACAATGAACCGTATAATTGCCCGCTTCCTTCAGACTCCCCTCCCTATTATGCTTCTCCGTGGGGGTTTGGTGTTTATGGGCAAGGGGATGCTCCTGGGCCTGTTTTTGCAGACATTGTTTCTGATGGTAACGCAGGTTGGGGTTTTGCCAGCATCAAACCTTTTGGTGTTGGTGTAACAAACGGGATTCTTGACCATGCGACACTGATTAACAACAATAAATTCCCCGGTCAGCCAAGTGAGAAAAACGTTCAGGGAACATATAGTGGATTTACTGTGACAAACAGTTACATCCCAGGATTCCAAAATGGGGAAGGGGCACGCCTTCGCAATCGTTATGTAGATGGTGTTTTGACCAACGAACCGCTTTGGCCCTGGCCTATGGAAAGTAGAGTACAGGCTGAAATGGGAATTAGTGTAACGCAATTTGCAAGCAAGTATGTAAAATAAGAGGTAACTTAAATGGCAATTACAGTTGTTGGGGTCACGACAATTTCTACAACGTCTATGTCCCCTTCAGTATCTCCACCGTCAGGCACACAAGAAAATGACTGGCTTTTTATGGTGTGGGGCTACTGGAAAAATACTGGTGTGCCCACCACACCTTCAGGCTGGACTTTGGGCGACAGTGGTATTCACACAGACAATAGTAATGCCGGTGCTTGGTTTTATAAGAAGGCGGGAGCTAGTGAAGGCGCAACTACTTGGAACTTCACTGGCTCTCAAGACGAGCAAAATGGTGCTGTAATCGCTATTCGTGGTTTGGATGGGACAACTCCTGTTCAGGCCAGCAGCAAGAGGGCACAAGCCCCGACTGGTGATGGTCGTTATATTGAATGGAATAGTGTTACTGTAGCGAACGTCCCAACACTTTTGTTGGCATTGGCAGGTTCTAATTCAAGTTCGTCATTAAATCCTGTTGACCCTACATCTGGATGGACTGAACAGGCAGAAATTGCTGGCACAAGTTACGGTAAAGCTTATATCCAAACAAAAGCAAGTTCATCCACCGGAAGCACAGGGACAATCCTTGCTTATTCTACGGCTGCTGGTGGATGGGTTTCTTTTCTGCTGGCTCTCAATGAACCCCAAGGTGGTGGAAGTCACAGTCTAACAGCGAACAACATCACAACAGCGGCGGCGTCTGTAGCACAGGCGAGTATTACACAAAATCATTCTTTGGGCGCAGCAAACATTATTACATCTGCTTCTTTTGCAGAAACAACAATTATTTCTGTTAATCATGTTTTAGTTGCGTCAGGTATCACAACTGGGAATGCCTTTACAGAAATTGTTGCCATTGCGCACAACTACGCTCTGATTGCTACAGCCCCATCCATAGGCCCGCCTGTAAATGGAACACCGGCTATAACGCAGGCACATAATTTTGCTGCGTCGGCAATTACTTCTCAAAATCCTGTTAATGGTAGTGCTGTACTTACTCAGGCTCATGTTTTGGCGGCTAATGCAATCTTGACAAACCCGCCAGTTAATGCTTCGCCTGCAATGACCCAGGCGCAAGTCTTAATTCCTACGTCAATCCTAACTGGAAGTTCGTTAGTTGCCAACGCAGTTTTAACACAAGCGCACAATTTGGCAGCCAACGGAATTACGACAAATACGCCGACTGTTGACCAAGCTGCTATCAACGGAACACTCAATCTAGCGGCAAATGAAATTTTAAGCGGCTCTCCAGTTTTAGGCAGTGCTATGCTTACGCAGGCGCACGCATTTTCAGCCGTAGGAATTTCTGCAACAAATCCTGTTCTGGAACAGCCGACAATTGGAAGTGGGTTTACACTTTCGGCTGTACAAATAAATACTGGGAATGCAGTTTTGGGAACGCCGACTTTGACTCAAGCCCAAAATTTGCAGGCTGCTGAAATTACAACTGGCGCATCTTTTGTTGAGTCTCCGACCCTGACAATAGCTGGTTCGCTTGTTGCCGATTCTATTTTGGCAGGAAGCCCGGTTGTAGAACAAGCCGCCTTGACACAACTACACAATTTTGGGGCATCTTCAATTTTGAACAATGCTCCCACGTTGAGTCAAGCCGCAATTTCACAAAACCATCAATTTGCGCCTAACAATATTTTGACTGGGCAGCCAGTTTTTGACGCAGCGGCGTTTTCAACACTTCCCTCTTTTACGGCGCAGGGAATTTTGACTGGTCAACCACAAGTTTCTCAAACTACGCTTTCTCAACGACATAATTTGATTGCTAGTATAATTACTACTGGTGGCCCAAGCGTAGGGGTCGCTGGACTTAATCCTGGATTGCGAAGCCCCACCAGGAGAACTTATCTAGTGGCTTCTAGAAAGAAAATATACGAAGTTTAACGGAGGATTGAATGGCTACACTTAATGACCGTGTTTATGACAATGGCCTGGGGATTTTTGCTACTGAAGGAACCCGCCTTGACATTTGCGGCACAGAACCAACAACTTATACGCAGGCGACGAGTACAAATTCGCTCGGCAACAAAACATCTCTTTCGGTTGGCGCTCCTGCTGCCCGTGCGGGTGGTGGGCGTGAAGTGACGGTCGCCAGTTTTACTAACGGCAACGTCACAGCTAATGGCACGGCTGCTTACTACGCCATTACAGACCCCACCAACTCCCGGCTGCTTGCTACTGGGCAGTTGAGCGGTTCTCAGGCTGTTACTAGCGGCAACACTTTTTCTCTCAGTTCGTTCAAAATCGGCATTCCTGCTCCCGCCTAATTTGGAGGTATAAATGGCCCTTAGAGGCAATACTGCGAGAATCTTTTTGGACGGGGTTGACTTGAGCGCAACTACCAGTGAACTTTCTATTGAAACGACCACTGGTGAATACGATGTGACAAATTTGGCGTCTACGCTTAGTGAATTTCGCCCCGGCTTGAATGAGGGTCGCATTAACATTAACGGATATTTTCACGGCGTAATGAGTGGTCAGGAAGAGGCCGCTCTTTACGCTGCTCTAGGGGCAAGCAACAAAATTGTTGCGGCAGTTTTTGATTATACAAGCCTGCCTGCTCCTGCATATGTTATCGAAAATGGCTCTAACCTGGAATTGTCCTGGTCTGCTCCAACCGACGGAATTTTTACGATGAACGGCGGTTTTCGTGGTCAGTTGGGCGTTAAACGTGGGTTGCTTTTGACGTACAAGTCTAATAAAACTGCTACGGGCCTGGGAACTGCCGTTCAAATTCCTGGTGTCACAACCGGGTCTGTCGGTCGCATTTTTTCTTTTGTTCACGGCATTACTGGAACGCAAAGCGGGGACATTACGTTGGCCGTTCAAAGCAGTGCAACGGGTACTAGCGGCTGGACAAATGAGGCGACGTTCACCTTCCCAAGTGGTGCTGGCGCACAGGCTGCGGCGCTGACAACTCCAGTTGGCCCATATTTCAATATTAACGTTACTGGAATGGGCGGCGTTACGTCGTTCACAACTTCTTTGATTATCACAATTCAAGGTCTGACGACCTAAACGGAGGAATACATGGCTGTTCGTGGTGCAGGCAATGTAACAATTACTTATAATGGCACTGATATTACGCCCTACATCAATCAGGCTGAATTGAGTGCTACGATTGACGAACTTGAGGCTACTGATTTGGCCTCTACTGTTGCGGAATATTCGCCTTCTCTTGCGCAGTACAACCTGTCGCTTGGCGGTGACTGGATTCAGGCTCTTGACAATGTTTTGGGCGTGGATGCTCTGGCTCCGACCGTGCGAACTTGCGTTGCAAAATTCAAGGATGAAAACGGGGCGTGGGCGCAGTATTCCTGGACTTCCGCTTTTATTTCTGGTTATTCCATTTCTGCCAGTGCGACAGGGAAGATTGAACACAGTCCTGAGATTCGCCTGAGCGGGACTCCTACTCGAACAACGGGGACTAACTAATGGGTGAAAAGTATTTTTCTGACCTGGAAGGATTCAAGGAATGCTTTATTGAGGTCAGTGATAATTGGACTGTGAAGGAAATGCGCCAGTTGAGCGAATCCGACACAGAGGAAGCTTATTTTGAAATTTTCAAAAGCAAGGTCGAATCAATGTATTTGCGAGATGTGAACGGAGTTGAGTTCACTAATCCAAAAGAATTTAAGGGCGACGATATTGAAGATTTTGATGTAGCTATGGCCGGGTTTATCGGCGGCATTCTCCCGTTGCACGTTCGCAAGCGGCGCAATTTGGGGGGGCTGGCCGTGCGTCCATCGTCAACTGGAAGCGGTGGGGTAGACTCTCAGAAAAAGAACGGGAAGAGTTAGAGAAAGAGGGAGTCGCTGCGCCAAACGTTGACGACTCCCTTTTTGATTCCTGGCTACTGAGCAATTTCCCTGGCCGTACTCTTGAAGAATTGGACGGCATGAATCTGCTTCGCTATCTTCGGGCGTTGGAAGCACGTAATGTTGAGGTTTTGGAAGATAGCGCCCAGGCTGCAAAAACGGGCAAACTGAAAGGTTCAGACCTCAACAAAGAACAGTGGGAAGAAATTAAGAAGTTCGACGCAATTTGGGATGCGTTTATAAATCCCAACAAGGACAACGATGGCTGACATTATTCAACTTATTATTCAAGCAAAAAATGAGGCGTCGGCGTCACTTCGTCAAGTTAATGCTGATTTAAGAAACTTGGACAAAAGTGTTGGGACTTTGAATAAAATCGCCACACTTGATTTGGGTTTAACTGGATTGCAAGCCGCCCTCGGAACAATTCAAGCAATTGGACAAGCTGTTTCTGAAGCTTCACAGGCTGGAGCAAATTTAACACGTCTTGACCAGGGCTTCGACAAACTTGCGTCAAACATGGGCACAAATAGTGACGCTATTATGCAGGCCATTGACAGTGTGACACAGGGCACATTGTCTCAAAAAACCATCATGCAGCAAGCAAACAACGCCATGCTTTTGGGTGTGGCTGACACGGCTGATGAATTTTCTACGCTGGCAAAGATTGCCCTTGACCGTGGGCGTGCAATGGGTATTAGCATGGAATATGCTTTTGAATCCATTGTCAAAGGTGTTGGCCGTTTGTCTCCCTTGATTCTCGATAACCTGGGCATTGTTTTGGATGCTGATAAAACATATGCGCAGTATGCGAAAACAATCGGCAAGGTTGCGGATGATTTGACGGACGCAGAAAAGCGAGCGGCTCTTATTTCTAGATTGAAGGAAGAAGTTTCTGATTTTGATTCAAGTGCTGTCAACGATGCTGGTGCAGCGTGGGAAAGATTGGCTGCTTCTACAGAAAATGCAACAGCGGCTTTTGGGCAATGGATTAACACTAACACACCGCTTATTGCAGGGTTAGAAGGCTTGGCAGAATCCCTCGATATACTTTCAAGCAAATTTTCAGACGATGCCGTTGTGAAACTAAAAGCAATCGGCATTGAAATGAAAAACCTTGAAGAATACGCTGCTCAGTATACAAAAGATTATAAAGACAGCCCCTTCGTTACCGCCATGCTTTTTGGTGGGGATAAACAAGCTGCTTTTGAATCTGGTCTTAAGTATACAAAAAGCCGTCTAAAAGAATTGCAACAAGAGAGAGATAAAATTATTGGAGAGATGAATCAAAACTCAAAGGAACTTTCCTTTGGTCAACCAAAAGTCAACGCAAGTATAGTAAATGATTTAGAAAAAGAATATCAGCAAGGAGCCGTTGCTGTTGAATGGTACGCCAAAGCCATGAAAATTTCAAGGGCTGAAGCGGAACAGCAAATTCGGGCCATGATTGATTTGAAAGGTTCCTGGGCTGCTGCGGCTCCTGCAATTGCGGAGGCTGGCAATGCTGCCGTTATTGCGGCGCAAAAACTGGCGCACGCCAATAGTGTTTTGAGCAGCACACTTTCTTCTATTCAGGGTGCGGCACTTCAAGCCTACGTTGACACTGGCTTCAATCCGGCAATCATCGAGTCTTACCGGGCGGTTGACGCACAGGTAAACGCCCTGCTTCCGCAAATGACCCAAATGGATGAAGTAAGCGCAACGTTCTTTGGGCGCATGGTTCAGGAGCAGGCGGCGGCTCCTTTTGCGGCCATTTCTGAGCAGGCGAGAGAATCAGAAAAAGCTATCGGGGGAGCAGCCAGCAAAACAAAATCACTGACAGCCGAGTTCCAAAACTTGAGCGGTATTGTTGGCGGCATTTTCTCTGACGCTTTTTCTGATATAGGTGGCGCTGACCTTGACAAGTTTTTGCCCTACTCTGACAAGCCAGGGGAGGCTGCACGGCGCATTGCTTCCGTCATGGTTGAAGGCTACGATAGTGAATGGGCCGGGTATTTCCAAAGCGAATTTCCCAACCTCTTTACACAATATATGGCGGCTTCTGGTGGAGACATTCAACAAGCTGCTGCCATGCTTTTGAAAGATTACCAAGACGGACTTCGCCCTGAACTTATCGACAAAAATAAGGTAAAAGAACTTGCAATTCGCATGTTCAAAGCCGATGCTGAAACTAAGAAAATGGTGGATGAACTGGCTAGAGAACTGGCTAGTGAGCTTGGCATTAGTATTGAAGAGGCACAAAGTTATGCTTCTGGTGCGGCTGGTGGCGGCAAAAAGAAAACGCCCATGACGCCAGAAGAAATTAAAAAGCTTCAAGAAACGATTGCCAATTTTACGCCAAAATGGGATTTTGGAACAGCTAAAGTTGACTTCTTGGCCGCTGGCAAAAAGGCTGGCGTCCTAGATGAATCTGGCAATCTTTTGGTCAATGTGAAGGTTGCTTTTGGCGAAAGCCCCGATTTGAGCAGTTTGGCAACGACCAACATCACGATTTCCAATTTTGTTTTCTCGGATAGAACCAAGTTCCTGTCAGACTTGCAAGAAGCCGCCAAAATTTCCATGAAGCTTATGGGGGTAGAATTTTCTGAAACATTTGATGCGAGCTACAAACAAAATGTGACAGACAAACTAAGCCCAACGGTAACTATTGTTCCGGGCGCAGTTGATAGTGAAAGATGGTACAACTATTTCGTCGGTATCCAAGAGTGGATTAATACAAATTATCTTTTGTACATCGACCTAGTTGCCAAAGTAAGCTCAGAAAACATGGCGGAAACATTGAAGCCGGTTAAGGACGAGTTTATGGCAAATTTCTTTGACCAGGATTCCATCAACACGTTGGCGCTTAATTTTACGGGAATGCTCGGCGTTGGGCTTTTGGGCGAGGAAAGCGTTGGAAGTTTGAAATTTTCTGGTCAAATTGTCTCCACATTTATGAAGGCAGGTTTTGAGGCTTCAAACTTGGGAGAGTCGATTGCTAGTACACTTGCCACGCAACTAACAAATGCTCAAAAATCTTTTGAAGCATCTGCTACCAACTCAGGTAAGGTTTGGGGAGGGGCGTTCTTGAAGATTGTACAACAAAACGTTCCGGTTGAACTCGTTAACATTTTGACAGATTTGGTTGCACCAGAAGTCCAGAAAAAATTGCAGGAAGGGAAGGAGCGTGGAGGGAGTGTAACATGAGTCAGTTTTTTGTGCAAGATGCAGCAGAAAAACAGGAATACCAAGTTGATTGGGCCGATACAATTCCAGAAGGGCAGGTTATTTCAACTTCCACTTGGAGTGCATATCCGACCCTTACAATTTCTGGCACATCTATTGACGGATTTTTTACTGTTGCGGATATTGCAGGAGGGATTAACGGGAAACGGTATCAAGTAACGAATACAATTGTGTCTAGCAATGGGGAGACTTACGTTGACTCAATTTTTATCTACATGGAGAAAAAATAAATGGCTACTTCGTTGGGAGGGGTCGCAATTGCTGACCCCTTCGACTTTCAAGCCTCCCTTGAGTTCTTGGCGTCTATGCAGCGTTCAGCAAACGGAACGGTGTTGTTGGATTATTTTTCGACAACACCTAAATCCAAAATCAAACTGCAATGGCGTATGTTGACTATCACGGAGCGCAACACACTTTATAATCAGATTACCGGCGCATTGAGCAATTCCAGAGTTTTATCACTTCCTGATGGACGCAGCTTTTCTGTTCTTACGGACGTTGATAATCCCATGACAGAAATTTTAGTTCGTGACGCCTTTGGTTACAAATACAATATGACCGCCGCTTTTGTAGAGGTGTAATATGCAGAGAAATATTTCCTTTGCCTTTTTAGTTGACTGGGCCGGGGACAATAGCTACAGTTTTAACGAAACAAACTATCTTTACAATGCAAACGGCGATGAAAGTATGGCAAATCCAGACGAGAGCACTTTTTCTTCTAATGGGTTTTCTTCTCAAGCAAGCTTCACTTTGTTAAACGTTGACCGCAGGTTCAGCCCAACTGCCTCCGCTGTTGTTGCTAGTGGAGGGCTTAGAGAGCACATTCAAAACGGCAAATTTTATGGCAAAAAGGTTTTGTTTAATGTAACAATAAACGGAACTGTGTTTACTGTTTTTAGAGGATTTGTAAAAAAGATTTCCGACAATCCACGCACAGTTGATGGTGTCGGGACTGTCACATTGAGTTGTGCTACAGAAGATGCTGCTATTATGAACAGGAAGCTAAACACACCTGTTTCTGACACAAAATCTTTTTATGATACTGGGAAGGATGAGGGTGAGTTAATTGTTAGGACTTTATCTTTGGCTGGCCTTTCAGATGGGACACATTTTGTTTCTCAAACTTATGGCGGGACTCCTACAATTGACCGTGGACTTTTTACAATTCCCTGGTATTGGCTGGACAGCGAAAGCCCTATTGAAGATTGTTGGACGTTAGCTGCTGCCTGTGGTGGGCGTTTTTATTACAGTACGGCAGATGGAAAGTACCACTACGACAATGCACAAGCTTTTGCTTTTGGAGAGGCGGGAACTGTGCAAACGACAGTGGATGAATCAAACAGCAAAAAGGTTAACCCTGTATATAACGACAAAGATTTGGCGAAAAAAGTGCAGGTAACGGTCAAGCCGAGGCGAATTGGCGAAAGCACGGTGTTGTGGGAACCGGACGAAGTAATCAGAATTTTGCCCGGCTCTTCGGTCACTCTAGAGGCCAAACTAGACTCCCCTGTCTATTCTTTTGACCAACTGAAAATTGTTGCCACGAATACAGGCGGGTTCCAAATTACAGACAACCTATCAACCTCTTCCACATATTATTCACAATCTATAAAATTTATAATTACAAATAACGGGATTTATCACGCTTTTTTGAGAACGTTTCAGCTAATTGGAAGAGAAATAGAGGGTGGAGAAACTACTACCGTTTCCTTCCCCTCCCTTGATACTGCTTTTTGGGCAGCAAGAGACGGAAAAGAGCGCTCGATTTCCGACAATCCTTATATTCAAACAACAGCACAAGCCGAGGCCATTTGTCAACTTTTGGCAAATCGCCAAGGATATTTTACCAGCGGATATGAGGTAAACACTTACAAAGGAACAAAATTTTTGCGTGTAGGTTGGAGGGTGACTGTTTCTAATAGCACCCTAAATGTAAGCGAGGAAGTGTTAATCACAAGAATGTCTTGGCGTCTTTCAGAGGGGAATTTCGAGCAGGACTTAACCTGCTTTGGTCTTGGTAATATTTATCACTACACGCCAGGGAGTTATTTTCTAATCGGCACTAACTCGACTAACCAAAGTAAGAGGTATTTTTACTAATGAAGAGTTACAATACAACTCCACCCCCTTTTGTGAACGACGGCAAATATTTGTCATCTTATTTTGCCAATCAACTGAGCGATTCTATTAATGCTGCTGCCGGATTTGTGTACGGAGCAAACGTGGCAAGGTGGACTTATCCGAGTTCTGTCAACATCAACAAGGGTGATGGTATTTGGATGCTGCAAAGAAAATTTAATACCCTTCGCTGCCGCTTTGTTTTTGGCAATCAAAGCCTGACTATAAAAGTTTGGTTGTCAAAAAGTGATGCCCTGGGCGGAGAGACGCAGGTGCATTCTCAAACATTCACAAGTGGCCCAAGAACTTTAACTTTTGATTTAACTGCTCCGGTCAGTGGGTTGTCGATTGCTCTTGGAGAAATGTACTTCGTGCGTGTTGAAATGAGTAAAAATGATTCTTCAACAGATTTATTTTATGTAGAAGGTATCGAAGAAGTTGGCACAAATTATTTGACAAAACCAACAATTTCAACACTTACAAGCACAATGGTAATCAATGCGGCCTATCTAAATCAACTGGTCACAGCTTCCAGAGATTTGCGTTCAAAAGTTGAGCCGTACAATATGCCGTTTGTAGGTGTTCGCACAGTCACAAGCCTGAACAGAACGAACACTTTTTTGCGCTGGAAGTTGAAGCATTTAAGCAGATATTTGCACACAGGTTTTACTGCGGCAACTAGCGGGGGCGGGGCTGATGGGGTTATTTTGTACTTAAATGACCAAAAGGTCAAGGGTTGGGCAAACAACGGCCAATACGTTGCAGACATTTTTGATATGACCGCACTGCCAAATTCCATAGCAGAACCAGCCTTCGGGTCTGAGTATGAGTTGAAGTTTGTCGTAACACGAGACACCGGCACATTTACCGCACTTTTTCTTTGGGAACTCCCCTACTTATGAGGCACTTATGGCTTTTGTAACAACAGGGAAAACAACGGAAGGACAGGTAGTTTCTGAAACACTCTTTAATCAAATTCGTGACAATATCTATGCGGCTTATGATGGGGTCGGTGTGGACGCATTGAACCCAGGCTCTCTTTTCAATGCTGAGCACAGCGCACATCGCTTGTATACAGAAGGCTCTGTTTTGAGTATGTATCATAGGTTCAAGTGGCTTGCCTATGGAAGTGCAGGGCGCATCATTGACCCTTCTGGACTGGGGGCTGACGTTTCTCTTTCTGACCCCGACACCGGTGTTGGATTTTATGACCTTGAAACAATTAGCTGGCTAACCTACGGTATGGTATTTCGGGTAGACGGTGTAACGTGGGCTGCTGAGGTGGACGCAAAATAATATGCCAAAAAAAGACGTACAAAAAGTAATAGACAGACAACGTAAGACTGCTTCTGGCAGTGGTGTTTTTGTCGGTGGAGGAAGTGGGGGCGGGTCTGTTGACCTTTCCCCATACATGAAGATTGACGGAACAACTACAATGACCGGCAATCTAAACATGGGCAATTTTAGTATTACAAATGTAACTCTAGTTGATGGCATCGACATTCCTGCACATGTTGCCAACGTTAACGCACATCACAATCAAGTTCATTCCTTGAACGGAGCCGACCACACTGGCCTTTTGGACTGGGCAAAGTTGAACTTCGCTGGCTCTAACATCACAGACATTGTGACTCGACTGCACAACTCGCTGCAAGGCATCGGGCCTAATGACCATCACAATCAAATCCACGCTATCACCGGAAGTGACCACACTTTTACGGGTGCGCAAACTTTGGATTTGGTAGGAGCAACTGCGGCCAGCACTTTGGGTGTAGTGCGACCACTGTCAACTCCCGGCGCAGCCGCTGCTGTGCTGCGAACGGATTCAACAGGCGCAGTGACGATTGAAAAAATTACTGGCACACAATTTGTAAAATCTTCCGCTTACGTTGAAGCCGCTTCATATGTCAAGGCGATTACCTACGTTGACACACCGCTAATTCAGCAAGCTGGCAATATTACAATTTCAGCCGGAATTTCAATTTCTTTGAATCCAGGCTCAGGCGGCTACGTTGCCATCGGTACTGACCGAGCACTGCGCACCAACTCTTTTGTTTCCGGTTTTACTGGCAGTGGATGGCAAATTGACCAAAATATCATTGGACAGGGGACAAGCGCAGAGTTTGACAATCTAACAATTCGTGGTCGTATGCGTGTGTATGAACTTATCATTCAGCAAATTCGTGCTACAAACGGCTCTATTTTTGTCTCCAGTGTTGGCAAGGCGGCAACAGTCAGCGGGCCAGTGGCCTCAGAATACACAATTACAACAGAAGATGTACATGGGTTTTTTGTCAATGACATTATCCGCTCTCAGCGTTTTACTGCCATTACTCCAAAAGTAATCCACCGCTGTGATATGCGAGTGACCGCTGTCACCGACACCAAAACCTTCAAGGCCATTATTGAAAACGGGGGCGATGCGCCCGCCGCTGGCATGGATTTTGTGCGCCTGGGCAATACAAACGATGCGACAAGACAGGGCAGTATTTATTTGTCAACTGACGATTCGGCTGCACCGTTTATAGATGTTGTAGATGGCGTCAACGGTTGGTACAACTGGGGGCAGGCTGGATACAAAGTCAAGACGAGAATTGGCAAGATTACAGGTATCACTTCTGTTGCTAATGAGTATGGGCTTATTGCTGGCAACAATGGATACGGGCAGACAGATTCCTGGTTCAAAATTTCAAATAAAGGTGTTGTGTTTAACAATGTTCCGCTCAAGTTTTTCAATGGTGCAAACTGGACTGGCTACTGGGACGCAACTGGTACAAACTTTTGGATTGGCACAAATGTAAATGACAAAAAGTTGGAGTGGAACGGCACTACGCTTAATATTGTAGGAAATATTACAATCACAGGTGGCAACGCAGCTACCCAAAGTTATGCGCAAACACAGGCAAATAACGCCATCGCCTATACAGACGCCAACGCTCCAAAAAAAGATTTGAGCAACACAACAGTTAACTGGGCTGGCAGTACAACGAAAGGCGGCTCGGCCAACGACACTATTGCGGTTGGTGGCACGGCTGCGACTACAGTGCGAGACAATGCTGCCAGGGCTGCACTTGGTCTGGACACAAACGGGCGCATCGTGCAAACAATTCAAGGTGTGAGTCTGCCGAATGATGCGGCTGCTGTCGGCCTTAACATGACCAGAAATTACATCGGTTTTTATGACGGTGCAAAGTGGTCAATGATTATGAAAAGTGAAGTTGACCCTGGCACTGGGCAGAGTATCGGTAAGTTTTTCTTCGGTGCGCAGACTGGCAACAGAATCGAGTGGAACGGTGTTACTTTGGCGGGCTACACTTCCGGCGTTACACAACCTCAGTGGTACGCTGATAGCCGGGATGGAAAGATTTATGCTGGTGATGGGAACGTTGTTTTGGAGCGTAGGGGAATAATTTTATACAGCGGCGGTTACAGTCCCATAAATCCTTCGAGTTCTGCGAAGGAAATTAACTGGTTTAATCCCACAACCGGACTTTTGCAGGGTAAAATTGGGGCGGGAGCTAACACGTTCAATGGGGTCGTACAAAACGCCCTTGTTCTTTCGACTATCGGTTCCTTTGCCAACAGTGCAGCATACATGCAATTTGTCGGCTATGACGGGAACGCATCTTACAATTCTAATGTAACCTTTGCGCTTGGGAGGGACGGTCAGGCAACAATTTACGCCTATTCTACAAACGTAACATTACTTGAAGCGATGGAATTGCGGTTTAGCACTACTACGAATCCAGCGCAAATAAAAATGAATCACACGGCATCATATGGCTTTGGGCAAGGTGCAAGTCATGTATATATGGAATGGTTTCACAATCCTGGCAGTGGAATATTTTATTCTACTCCACCACAACCATCTGGACGTGCGGCATGGATGGGATTTGGGTCAAGCGGTTCTCCATATTTTGTAATTCAAAATGACTCTTTAAGCGGAGAGATTATTTTAAGTTCTGTCGGAGCGAACAACATCACAAATAGTGGAAGGGTTGTCGCCATGAACAAATTTGCAATTCGCTCCAACGTTTACGGGTACTACTCTTTTATGGAATTTTTTCCAGATTCGAGTGTACCTACTGCCCGTAGAGCTTGGTTTGGATTTGGCACAAATACTAATGCTTTGTCGCTTACAAACGAAGCTACTGATGCTCCTATTCACCTACTTACCACTGGCGGCAATGGTGTTGTGTACATTAACAACATTCTGCGTGTTGCGCAGACCACAGACCTTTTTGGGGCCAAAATTCAAACTAGCGGCAACATTCACGCACTGGGAGCGGTTACGAGTGAACGCTTCTATCAATTGAAAGAATCAACAAGGCCAGTAGGAAACTTGGGGCACTGGCGCATTTATTCAGAAGGCGGCATCCTGTACCTGATTGATGGGGCTGGAGCACGCTGGCGATTTAACATTACAGCAGCATAGGGGGCGAGTATGAAAAAAATAACACTTGGTGAAGCACTTTTGGTTTTGGCGGCGCTAGATGCAGTGACAGAAAAACTCCCCCCTGAGTCGAAGTTTTCTATAGTAAAAGTTCGCTATATCCTGGAAAACAGTATTGAGCTTATCAAGCCACTGCTGACCGGAGACAAAGAAAAAGACCAGTGGGCACAAGAGGCGAAAACATTGCCTTTTGAGCCACTGGTCTTTGGTGAAGTATTCGCTTCAGCCAAGCGCATGAAGCCGCAGCACTTCAAAGCACTAAAAACAATCTGCCTTACTTAAAAAGGCCGACCTTCTTCAACAGGCGCAAATGCCCCGGTTTCCAGCGCAGCGCTGTGAAGTCCTTGAAATTAAAATCAGGAAGCTCGACTTCCTCCGCAAGCAGAGCATCCCAATCCCCCTGTGGTGCTCTGTTTTCTACAAAAGCTTTGCGCTTAGGCTCGACCTGCTCTAGTGCTTCCGCAAACTTCTCAAAAAAATCAGCCACCTGTTCAGCTTGCCCAACGTCCATTTCTTGTGTTGAGCCGTGATAAACAGCATCAGCAACCAAGTACAACTCATTGACAGTAATCTTCATTGTAACCTCCACTCTACAATGCCCCTGTGAGGCCACAGGAGCCTCTAGGAGCCACGATAGACCCCTTTTTGATATCACCCTACTACTACTATATAAACAATCAATTCTAGCCCTTCCTGTGGCTTCAGAGAATGAAGTCCAGAATGTAGTGAATCAAGTCCTGAATGCACCACGCTAAGAAGGCGATTAAACACAAGACAAAAAGGTCTGGTGTCATAAACTGATTGATAAAAGTGAAAACCCCTCCAAACCCCCAGTCTATAAACAATAGTAAAAAAGAGACTCCAAAAAACATATACAAAAATCTAATAAATGTGCTGATAACCGGCAGGTGCGAAACCCAACTACGGTGGGGGACGAGCTTCATATACCACAACCAAAACCACCTCCACAGTGTTCTAATGATAGGAATTTCAGTAAGTAAACTTCTTGGCAGCTTGTTATCCAAATCATAATCAGGTGTAACCACTGTGCCTATGTACGACCCTACCAAAACAGCCCCGGCTACCGGGAAGGTTGAGAAGGCAAGGGCACTTCCTGTCATGGCGACCATAGCGGCCACATTTGAAATTTTATGCGCCTTGCCATCCATCTAACCTCCAAAAAGTGTTTGGATTAACACTACCCCCAGGTAAACATAATAGAAAGTAAACACGAAAGAAAACACTGTAAGAAAAATAAATTCTCCAGGCATTTTAGGAGCATTCTTTCCTAATAGTTTTTTCATTAAAATATATGGTAAAAGTTTATTTAAAGTATTATATATAATATATATATATAATATACTAAAAACAATCCCTATAATCACTCCAATAACAATAATTAACATACTCACCTCAATAATTGACATAATTTCTTAATCATGTTATAATATATATACTCAAAAGTTCTACATTTGTAGAACTCAATTATAGTTAAATATTATACTAAATTTTGAGGAATTTGTCAAATATGCTGTGCCCTTATTGTAAACATAAAATTGAAGGGAAAAGACATCAAAATCAATGTCCATATAATCCTATCAATTCAAAAAGAATAGTAGAGTTTTTGAAGTATTATGTTTTAACGTTCAGTAAATATAATAAAGGGTTTTGCCCATTTCCAACTACTAAAGAATTAGACGCTTTTTGTAAAGCTAACAACATATCAAGAGTTAAAACAATCAAAAGATATTTAGATGAAATATCTTTGAATGACTGGCTAACTGAAATTTTGGACTACGCACTTACATACAAAATCATTGATGAGTCAGACTTCCCTTATTTTCTTCAGTTCATTTATGATAACTGGCTTTTCAAGCGTTCTGGAGAATATAGGGCTTTGTATGAACAAGCTATTTTGTATGAAGATGGCGACCAGATAGAAAAAGATGTTGGACTTGGGGATGAGCGGGAGCGATTGAGAGAGGCGGGGACTCCTTTTGTGGAGAAGAAGGTTTTGTTGAAGTCGGTCTTGACAGGGTGATTTTTCTGTGTTATTGTGAAAGAAAACGAAAGGATGTGCTAATGATTACTAGGGCAAGTGAATCTATGAAGGTGGAAGGCGGGGCGACAAGTGACCGAGAGACTCAATTGATTCTCAAAGTGCTTAGTTCTAAAAATAAGACGGGTAAGCGGTTTCGCCCCTTCGCAGGCAGCGTTGCTTATTGCGCACGGCAGAACTGGTTTTTTGCTAACAAAGAGGGAGAAGGTGGCTACACGAACCCAAGCCTGACCTTGTATCAAGGGATTGGGAACGGGATTGAAGAAAAAATTGTGAAGGGGATGGCTGCTCACGGTACGCTTTTGGGGACTCAAGTTCCTCTGCCGAACCCGCCTTCTCATTTCAAAATTAACGTGGGCGGGTTCATCGACGCCATCGGCATTGGCAGCACTGGGAAGGTTACTGCGTATGAGATTAAGACTACGGGCGCATTGCCTAGCAGCCCGAAGGCAAACCATCTTTCGCAGGCTATGACTTACGCTTGTTTAGGTGGTATTGACAATGTTGTCATTGTTTATGTGGGGCGGCAGGTGCAAAATTTCCCTGACCCTACCCCCCTTGTCAAGTCATTTTTGATTGACGTTCAGGGGCTTATGTCGGAATATATGACTCGAATTGTGCAAAGTTGCCATTCGCTCACAAGTCCAGAAGCACCCATGCGACCTGCCACTTATCGCAAGTCTTTTGAGTGCCAGTATTGTGACTTCAAGCCGTCTTGTTGGGATGAAGATGTTCCGACTCTTTCGCCTAGAGCTTCGTCTTATGCACTGGCAGAAGCGGAGAAAACAGCGCAGGAGTTGATTGAGCTTCGCCCAAACTTTTATGCTGCACTTTTGGCGAATTGCAAGACTTCTTGTCCTGAAGTCAACGAAGAAAATCTGGTTTCGCTGATTAACGTGGCTAATAAGGGCAGGGTCTAATTGGCTTGATTAGTTTTGAAGTGCTTGGCGATTTGCGATAATCTACGTTATCGCTTATCATGAATTTTATGCCCAAATTTCAAAGTGGTGGTGTGTTGCATAACAGCAATGTGCCACCACTTTTTTATCACAGTATGTGTTTGTTTTTTATTTTTCAAAAAATCTACCAAAAAAGTTTTGGCGGATAAAACCAAAATTAGCCGCAGATGTTTTCCAGCCAGGAGGAAAGAATGAATCCACAAGAAAGTATGTCAACAGTTCAATTTTTGAACAAGTACAGCCGTTATGACTTCCAAAAAGGTAGTAGGGAAAGTTGGCCGCAGACTGTTGATAGAGTGATTGATTATCTATACGAAAAATCTGGTGTAATGACTGAAAAGGAATACGACGAACTTCGCCTTGCCATCTATAACAAGGAAGTTTCCCCATCCATGCGCCTTATGGCTACGGCGGGGGCGGCTGCCGACGTGAACCAAGTTTCTATTTATAACTGCTCTTATTTGCCCCTGGAGCGTCCAGCAGATATGTATGACCTGACTATTCTTTTGGGGCATGGGGTTGGCGTTGGTTTTTCTGTAGAAAATGTTTATGTTGACAAGTGGGGGCGGCTTGAGTCACGTTCTGGCGTCAACGTTCGCCACCAGATAGGCGACACAATCCAGGACTGGGCACTGTCTTTCATGGTACAGATTCACAATGCGTTTGAAGGGCACGACACTGTTTTTGATTACAATTTGATTCGCCCCGCAGGAGCACCGCTTATGACCAGGGGTGGTCACGCAAGCGGGCCTGCTCCACTGGCGGCGGCGCATGACAAAATTCGTCAGATTCTTTTTGGGCGCATGGGGAAGAAGTTCCGCTCGATTGACCTGTTCGACATTGCCTGTCATATCGCCGGGGCGATTGTAAGCGGTGGTGTGCGGCGCAGTGCGATGATTGCGGTGTTTGATAGGGACGACGATTTTATGCTTTCTGCTAAGATGGGCAACTGGTACGA
>ERZ724522.379-NODE-379-length-29835-cov-6.274513_pt1 | contig 29835 bp, 28 predicted proteins | sample MGYA00376055_ERZ724522 | MGnify/ENA primary metagenome ERZ724522 (study PRJEB28724, sample SAMN07190884) | wastewater metagenome | isolation source: effluent of sewage treatment plant in Hong Hong | place: Hong Kong | collected 2016-03-17 ...
ACCGCCTTACTTTAATGCAAGGGATTATTCTCAATACAACTCGGTGCAGGATTACTTGGCACAAATGAAAGAGATATTTACAATGGCATACGATAGACTTAAAGAAAGTAGAATGTGTGTGGTAAATATTTCGCCTGTGCTTGTAGAAAGGGAGAAGCGAAGCAAACAAAGCTATCGAATACCATTACCTTTTTACTTTGTGCCAATGATGGAAGAAATAGGTTTTGAGTTTTTGGAAGATATTATTTGGATGAAACCTGATGGTTCTGCTCCAAACAGGAACGGTGGATTTTATAGGCATAGAAAACCTATTGCTTACAAGCCAAACATTGTTACCGAATACATTTTAGTATTTAAGAAACCTGCACCATTTCTTATTGACAAGGTTATTAAAAACGATAGCTTGGTGGCTGATGGATATGAGAGAACAAATGTTTGGCAATTTAATCCTGATACAAGCAACTGGCATCCTGCACCCTTTCCCGAAGCATTAGCTGAAAGAGTAATTAAATACTACTCATACGAAAATGACTTGGTTTATGATTGCTTTGCTGGAAGTGGAACAGTAGGTAAGGTTTGTCAGAAATTAAAAAGAAGGGCAATCCTTTCCGAACTAAAAACTGAATATTACGCAAAAATGGTCGAGTTGAACGGATGGTAGCCATTTCTGCTAACTTACGGCTTTGCGCAACTCATATAAACTTCACGACAAAATGAAAAAACTACTCACAATCATCATCGCTTCGGCGGTGTTATATCTGCTGTTTGCCTTTATAACGCTTCAATTGAATCCGTTTAATTGGCAAGAAATTACAAGGGCGTTTTATGTTGTATTGCTCGTAATTATTGACTTCTCTATTCTAACCGCACCTAAAGACCTATTCGAATGAAAACACAAACCTCCATTGATTGGCTTATTGAGCAGCATGAAAAGTTAATGAGAAAGTATGTTGATGTGATGCTTATAAAAGATTCACAATACCATGACCTTAAAAATAAACTCATACAAACCGCCCGGAAAATGCACAGGGAGGAGGTGGTAAATTCTTTTACAAAAGGACAGCTTGATTTAATAGAGGTGATAATGCCAATACCTGATGAGATCAAAGTCGATACTGAGGATGGAGAAAACTACTACACGCAAACCTTCGAAACACCATGAGCAGGGTTACTCCCACCCGTAGCCCAATGTGATACCGACAGGGTGTGTTGATAAATATCTCTTGACTTAATTAATTATTGTACTATATTTGCAACCATGAACAAGTACATAGCATATCTCAGGGTATCGACCAAGAGACAGGGCCAGTCCGGTCTCGGTCTTGAAGCGCAACGCGAGTCCATCAGGACTTACGTGGAGCGCAACGGCGGGGAGATCATCGCCGAGTTTGTAGAGGTGAAGTCTGGCACCAGCCGCAAGCGAAAGGAGATCAAGGCTGCAGTAGAGCTTTCCTGTAAGGAGAAGGCTGTGCTGATCGTTGCCAAGCTCGACCGGCTGGCGCGGGACACCGAGTACGCACACTATATAAAGAACACAGCGTATGAGATATGTGCTGTGGACCTGCCAAGCATGAACAAGATGGTCTTTGGCATGTTCGCCCTGATGGCCGAGTACGAGCGCGATCTGATATCGGACCGCACCAAGCAGGCGTTGCAGGCCAAGAAAGCCCGTGGATGGAAGCCGGGGCACACCAGGTTCAACGTAGGAGCCACCGGTGCGGGTGCGCAGTCCCGATGGGAGGATAAGATCGGATACGACCCATCCACGATTGAACTCCTGCGTGGATACGCCAAGGACAACCTGAGCCTGCGGGAGATGGCCTCACGACTGAACGCCGCACAGGTGAAGACCTTGAGCGGTACTGAGTTTAAAGCGATGACTGTAAAACGCATATTATGCGAGATCAAACAGTAGGGAGCATACACCGGCATCATCATCGTCCCGACCTTGAGAAATGGTACGCGGACAACCTTGACGAGCAGATCGCCATGATGGACTCCGACACCATTGATGTGTTAGGGGTTCTCAGGGAAGTGGAGAAGTTGCAGATGATCAACCGAGAGATCGACAGAAGATTACGCCCGGTCGTGATGCCTGGCCGCGTTGACATATTCACAGAATTAAAGGAGGTAAATTAACATGAACTGGTACATCGGACAAGAAATCGTGTGCATAAAGACGCACCCTGAAGGAGTTGTAAAGCGTGGACAGACGTTTACGATTAGGGGATTGAGGTCATCAACTTGCAATTGCAAAGGTGTTGAAATAGATGTTGGAGTCGTAGGTTCAAATATATACAGAGGACTCATTTGCACCGTATGTGGCTTTTCTTATGATGGACCTCCTTTTTCAACTTGGTGGTTTTCAGAAACACGCTTCTCCCCACTCGAATATAATCAGGAAGCCATTGACGAACTGTTGGCGGTGGAGGAGCCGGTGGGGAAATAACGCAAGTCGGGCAGGTGTCACCGCTAACTCCTGCCCTGATCCTGCGATTACCACTATGACAGTGCGAAGATAGGGTAGGTAATTGCCCATGTGGCGGTGATTAAAAAATAAAGCCCTGATGATCGTCAGGGCTTTTATGTTGTTGATTATCAGATGTTTCTAAAACGGAAGATCGTCTAACGGTTCAGTCGGTGGCTGGCTATTACCACTCGCATTCGCCGCCGCATTAGTATATGCACTCGTTGGAGGATCACCGGCCTGAAGCTGTACGCTCCATACAACAGCCTTGGTGAACCACCGGCCGTCCCTGCTTTCGTTGGATACAATATCGTAGGACACATTGAAGATGTCGCCCTCTCTCATGTTTTTGATCTTAGCACAGGCATCTCCTTTGGAGTTGAGCGCAATTTTACGTGGTCGTTCGTCTGTTGTTTCGCATAAAAACTGCACGTCACGCCAATCGTGACCGCTTGATGTCGTGCCGGATCTGTCGTCAAGGACTTTGATGAATTTTACTTTCATGTGTATGTGTATTAGTCAAGAATTGTCCAGTCTTCAGCCAGCATATCGGTCTGAGACGCAAGCCACCCGGTAAGAATTTTTTTATCTGCTGTAAACATCCTGATACTCCCGAGTGCTTCAAATGTTTCTCCGCCAATCTCATATTCAACTACTGCCCTTAATGCAGGATCGTGAATTGCTTTTGTTGGTACAGTCCCTGCCGGCAACAAAAATAGAAACATTCCTTTTCCGTTCCACCCTTCACGGGCTACGCGTTTTCCATCTTTTAATGCCTCGATGGCTTGGCCGAAATTCAAGTTAGTTTTCATGTTTGTGTATGTTAATTACTTCTTATTGTTATCATCATAAAATGAATGCCCGTGATCTATATGCACCTTGCACTCATCAAGTGGTAATATTTGTGGTGGCTCTAAATGAATGACATCTATCATGCGGCTCTCGGAGCTTTCCTTAGCCTGTAAATATAGCATTTTATCTCCGAGTGGTTGTCGCTGATCGTACACCATTTTCATCACGCCCTTGGCATTGTGCCTCGGGCAGTGCTTGTGTATCTTCTTTTTGCAGATACAGGGCATGTGCGACTCCACCTGCTCTCTGAAGTTGATCAGTATGTTGTCGATTGCCAGGTTGAAATCTTCAGGGGTGAACTCTATCTTCTTCATGCCTTCATCGCATCATAAGCATTGTTAATAATCTCAGGTGTGGCGGTGGTGAACTTACCGACAAGTTCAATCACCTTCTCTCTTGGTAGGAAGTCTTCACATACAGTGGTGTTACCTTCAACGTGCGCCTGAAGCAGTAGCGCCAGTTCTTTACGCTTGTCGGGATCATCAGCCTTGAGTATGACTTCAAGGGCTTTTGAGAACCACTCTCCCTGATCTTCAAGAAGGTCAATGAGGTTGTTCTCTTTGATGTAGTTTAACAGCACCCTGTTTGCACTCAGCACATTGTTGAGCCGGTACTTAAACTCGTGACGGACGTTATCTTTCAAGAAGAACGCCCACTTGTCAGCCTCTACGGACAGCACACAGTACATCCACAGGGAGAAGTCGAGGTTGGAGCGGGGTGTGTTATTAGACGAATCTACGCTCATAAACTGTAAGATTGTTTGGTAATTTAATATCCTTCATTCCGGCATCATCCAGTTTTATATGTGTTGATGATAATGCCTTCCATGAAACACCGTTTTCATCAACCATCTTATCAAAATGAATAAATAAAGACTGATTTAGACCTAATATACATTCGCCGATGTATAGCGTTTTATTAAACGACATTTTTATATGAATGTAATCCCACCCGTTTATTACGTATGTTGTTTTAATGCCTCGTATTGATTCTGCGTCTTCGTTCATGCCGCCTCCTCCTTATACCGTTTAGCGTGTTCACGTATGATGTACTCCTTGAGTGCGCTCTCCCTGTACAGCCCGCTGGCATCATCGCCAAGGCGTACAGTGCCGGTGATCTCCGGAATCACGATATCATCCTTGCTCATCTCAAGCTGAGCCACCCGTATCCACGCATAGAACTTCTGCATATCAACGTTGTCGGTCTTGTCGTTGAGGTTGTACGTGGGAGTCTTGCCTCTCCAGTCTTTGGGTGACCAGTTGAACAGCCGCTCAATTTTAATATCAGGAAAGTTCACCTCAATGAGTTGCTTGTAGGCTTCGAGCTGCACGTCCTTCTCTTCGTGGTTGGTACTCTTCCTTGTCGATTTCACATCCACCACACAGGTCATGCGAAACGTCTTCTTGGTGACCTTAGGCATGCCCTTCTTCTCTCCGGACTTATACACCTCTCCCCACTCGCCATCGACGGATATATCCATCTTGCAGATCAGGTCGATGGTACCGCTGTATCCATCAGGATGCACAAGCATGATCTCGATAGCCAGCGGCTCCACGTTGTAGTCGTGGCAGAACTGCACCCATCCGGCCATGTCCTTATGCAGGTCATCGCACCATGCGTCACGGTCAACACTCAGTCCCTCTTTGGCGATATACTCATCCACACGCTCTTCAATCAGCGTGAAGTCGTAGATACGCTCGATCATGAACTTCTCGATGTGAGAGTGGAGCATGGTACCGTATGCGGCACGTTCCTTCATGTACTCTCTGCTCTTGTGCCATCCCATATCGGCAATCCACTTGATAAGACCTTCCGGCTTGGGGATGACCATGGCAAGCATGGTGGTGACTCCGATGAACAGTTCGGGCTGTCCGTCTGTCATCATGTAGTAGAACCTCCCCTTTGGCGTCATGATGCGGTACAGACGATACGAAGGTTCTCTCAGGGCATTGGGATTGAAATAAGCCGCCCTGACGGCTTCTATTGATAGTTGTGTCATAGTGTGTGGGGTTACTTCACCTCCTCATGATCTACATCATGCGTACCGGCACTGAGTTGCTTCATAGCGCCTTCGTTCAGGCTCAGGGTAGCGATGTCATTGATGTTACCTCCGCTTCCAAGGAAGTTCTTGATGGCGGTCATGTTCTCCTCTCCTGCGTTCAGGACGAGCTGTACGACGGGATATGATGTCGCCGCCCCTGGTGTGCGTCCCGTAGCCTTCGCCACCACAAGGTCAAATGGCAATGCCACTGCGGTACCGACCTTGTTTTTTACGAAGTCAAAGGCTTGGATGATGCCCGGGATTGAACTGCGCTTACCCTTTGTGGTGAACTCCCAATACCCAAGTACGTTAGGGATAGCGGGGATCACAAACTTCAGCGTGGTGTACTCATCCCACTTCAATGCACGCACACGAGGATCTGTCTTGGGCACGTTCTCAACATAAGCACCCTTGCCTCCATCGGCTTCCTTATCCCAGATACGGAAGGTTTCGCCATCGCCCTTGCCGTGCATCTTTCCGTCGGTCCAGCATGCAAAGTACTGCGAGCAGGCTTCATTGATATCGTCTGTGACAAACACAATACCGATCTTATCTGGCTTATCGCCGAACACCTTCTGGAACTCCGATACGTACTTGCCTGTTGGCCTGAAATAATCCAAGCTCTTAGGGTACTCCTTACCGGCGGAGTTGGTAGCCTTCTCTCCGACCTTAATCTTGCCGATCAGCGGGAGCGTGTTGGTCTGCTGTTGTTGACGTTGTATTCTCATTTAACCTGTATTTTTTATCAATGCCTTGTTTTTCCTGAAGGACGTTGCACGCCTTGGCATTCATAGCGTAAAACTCCTGTTTTGGTATTCCCATCTTCTCGGCCATGCGGTCGATGTTACAGATGTCGGGTCGGGTCTTGTAGATAGCGCACCCTTGTCCGGTATAATGTTCGCACGACCCATCGGGCTTTGCGTTATACGGGAACGGATACTTACTCTTTACCTCTCCTACGATACGGCAACACGCTCCACAGTTAGTGCATGGGAAACTCACTTGCCATGTTTTAAGCGGCGGATACTTGCAGGCATACTGTCTTCGTATGTCTCATACAGCTTACGCACGGCGTCACGCAGTACCGAAGCCTTGCTGGCTCCTCCGCGAAACGCACTCAGTCGCTCAAGCATGTCCATCTCTTCCTGCCCTACACGCTGTGATGGGGCGCCGCTATACATGTGGATCATGTGTGATTTTGTAGTCATGGTTGCAAATATACTACTAATAACTATATTTGCAACGAAATAAACCTAAAAAATTATGAACAATATGCTTCAGTTGATTCTCCATGGCATTGGAGATTACTTCCTTCAAACAGACTATCAGGCCACAACAAAGAAAAAAAGCGGATCGCAGGGGCTGATCTCATGCCTAACTCACTGCTTAACCTACTCGGCACCATTCCTTCTTATTGGATCATGGCAAGCGGTGATCGCTATTTTTATTACACATTTTTTTATTGACAGAACAAATTTTGTTGCGTATTTAATTGCAATTAAAAACAACACGAAGAAGCCTCCGGTTCCCGAAGGGAAGATGGGATGGTCATTCCCATATAATTACGATATTTCAAACTTTGGATTTTCAAAAGACAGACCATTTGCAATTACAATATGGCTGTATATCATTTGCGATAATTTAATGCACATTATATGCAACTATTTTGCGCTCAAATACCTTTAACCTACCTCCCCCACAGCCTCCATCCCACCCCGAGGTGATGTTGCCTGAGCAGTAAATCGTAGCTGTAACTGTATGTGGTCTTGGGGTTGTACATGGAAATAGAAGGGCCGATACCACCTCCGGTGTTCATGCAGACTCCGGCGTAGAGTGCCCGTCGGAACCCAACGGAGTACGGTATGCTGTCAATGATGGTCACCTGCCTGACTCCAAGGTGACGGTAGGTGATGCTGAAGTCCTGCACGGGGTCTGAGGAGCAGTACCTGACCTGTATATCCACCATAGAATCACCGGCAGTAGCAAGATAGCTATCGCAACTATCAGCGACTGAAACCGTGTCCTGAGCATACAGGGGGCGTGGAGCCACAAGAGGATTCTTAATCTTCTCTCGTACACCGGTTTTCTTTGGTGCCACCGTGTCCGTTCTTGGCGTAGAGTCATGGTATGCGATATATACAGTCCTTGAGGGCGCAACCTCAGCGCACGGAGGACATGGTGTGGTCTTAAACCAATACATCAAGACCAGCACGGCGATGACGACCCATTGAAACCGGATAATATTACGGCTGTTGATCATCGGGGGGCGGTGTTTGTCCCGTGGCTTTTCCGGCGACGATTGACGCCAGCGACTTCCACATAGCGGGATTGGTGATCACAGGGTAGATGTTATACAGTGCCGAGCTTGACGAGAGCGACATGAAGTAAGCGATCCATATCGGCCACCCACGATCAATACTGATACCGGTGAAGATGAAGCTGGCGATGATGCTGAACACAAGTGGCACCATGTAGTCCCTCACAAACTTTATGATAGAGAATTTTTCCTCTATACGCTTTGAGGTGTCTTTCACACGCATCGCCTTTAACAGCAAGTGTGAAACAAGCCCAAGGGACATCATCATCCACGGGGACGACATGAGTTTATCAAATAGTTCCATTTTGTTTGTCGAAATTATATCCTGCTATGAGCAGTACGTTTAACATAGTTCCTACCATACCCACACTTTGGCGCACGGCAATATCAACAAGAATATCATGAGGGATATTCCACTCCACAGCCTGGGAATACCCGTACACCGTCTTTGCATTAGCAAGGACGTGGTAAAACCACAGGAAAGGCACGAACACAGCCACCTTAGCCCGCCTTCCGCACAACGAGGGGTTGATGTATTGGTTGGGGTTGGTGATGGCACAGAAGAATCCATACCCACCGGCTGCGAGTAACAGCACCATATCAACGATGAAAACGGTGGCGATATACGATATCATCTTGCCATTTCTTTGAGCAACAGCGGCAGGAACGTCCTTTGGCTTTCGCTTAGTATTTTGATTTCTGATTGCAGGTCTTTAAACGCTACGGTGTTCTGAACAATGACATCCGACAACTGCCGGTTCTGCTCCATCATGGCCTTGTTGAGCTTGATGTTCATCTTTACCACATATCCTATCACTGTCCCAAGGGTTCCCACTACTGCGGCCATGGCGCCCCAGAATGCAGCCTGGTCGGTTCCGGTTGATACAAGTCCAGCGACCTGCGAAGTCAGTTCTAATATCATCATGCTTTCTTTATGTCAATCCAGATGTCCTCACCGGTTTTTGCGGTGGCGTTAATGATTTCAAGTATTTCAGCATACGCATTGCGGCTGTCAAGCACCATGTCGGGAAGCGACTTCTTGCCCGGGGCGATGCACCCCTCAAGCTGAGAGGCTAAGTTCGCCGGATGGATACGGATGCCGGAAAATCCCTTTACATTTAATATTTCAGGGGTGAACACCGGTCGCTTTTTGAGCTTTGTAAAGCGGGCGCTCTGCGTAATTGCCACCTTGTACATGCCATACGGGATGCAGGTCTGTCCATATACCTTGATCTTCTGGATCTCGGCAAGCGACATGTCCTGATTCAGCCCCCTGTCATGGTCTTCAATGCTGGACCACGAACGGTTGCCGATTTTTATGGTTCCTATGGTTGACTTCTCGGTAAATGTATGGCGGTGTACTTCAATGAGCATGTGGCAAATTTATGCCAAAACCAGAGGGTTTGACTCCTTAGCAGAAATTATTCTTTCTTGACTATATTTGCAACATAAACCCCACTATGAAAATCCTACACAACACCGTAATGGTTCGTTTCGACCGCGACAACGACGAACTATTACTATCCACCGGCGACAAACTCAAGCTGGTCACGGCATGGGAACCCATGATGCACGCCGTGACTTCTGGCGTTGTCACCCACGTCCCCCAGAACCTTATCTTCGACCGCGAACGTCCCGATGCCTCGGTGATGTATGATGTCGATATGGAGCTTCAGGTAGGAGACCGCGTGATCTTTGACTTCAAGGCCGAATCGGCCGTGCGTAAGCATGGCGACATTGACGGCTCATACCCACTACGTTATGATGACATCTACGTTGCTATCAGAGGTGAGCAGATTATCCCCGTAAATGGCATCATCCTTGTCGAAGCCTGCGAGACTACCGTAGAGGAAGATGTGCAACAGGCACTAAAAGCCGGACTTGAACTCCCCGACACCGTAGTAAAAGAAAAGTCCGAACGCTATGGCATTGTCCGCTACATCGGATCACCGTGCCGTGGGTTCTTACAGGCGCCCGAGGAACTTACAGAAGTTGACGATGAGGTGTGTGTAGGAGATAAGATCGTCTTCCATCCAGTGTATGCTATTGAACTTCAATACAGTCTGCATCAGATTCTGGAGAAAGGCAAGACCCTGTACCGGATGAGACGCAAGGACGTGTTTGCTGTACTGGCATGATCACCAACACCACCATAGCGCAGGAGTACGTCTTCAACCCCTCGGACTACCGAGGCATGAAGTTCAATGTCATGGCCGTTAAGGACAAGCCCCTGCTCGATCAATTCCCTGAGTTAAAGAGGTTTGCTTCTTTTACCACGCTCAAGAAAGACTTCGCCGATGACCACGACCGGATCATCCGCTACATCTGCCTGTGTTACGACCGGTTCTCTCCGGCATACACCCAGATACCTGACATCTTCAAGCGCAAAGCCTGGTGCGGTATGGCCTCCGGATTCCTATATAATGCCGACAGTTCTGTTTTCGAGCATCCGTATTACAGCTACATGGACTGTAAGATTCAGGAGATAAACATGGCGATCATTGATTTTGTGTCGCTGTTCAACTCTCCGGAGTACATGCTCATTACCACAGCCTACGAGAGTTTCTATGCCAAGACAAGGGTATTGAATCAGCAGGTCACCATGGAGGGGAAAGACGTACTTGCCGGTGAGAAAATCAGGGGTGAACTCTACACGCAGTTGCGTAATATCAACAACGACATCAGGGCCTTGACCGAAGCCTACCTCTCCGATATGAATCCCTACCTCAGAGACGATCTTTATCGTGTTGTTCAGGAGGATGTGCGTAAGCGGTTGATGCTGACACCAGAACTCAGGGCTGAATGGAGAACAAATAAGGCTAAAGAAGACCTGCCGCCACCTCCTCCAACAAAGACAACAAGGAAGAAGAAAGATGCAGTTTAAGTACAACGTGCATGAGAAAGTGATGACATGGAATGAGGATAAAGACCTCAAGCCCATCACGTATCGACTGCCTGACCCACCGCCACTTGAACTCATTGAAGGGTATGGCCTTCCGCCACAGGATCAGTTTTGGGTGACAAAGCCCATGCCTCCTAAGCTGGCAAAGATCAACGCATTAACACATGCAGAGGACGGCAAGACAGAGCTTACCCCGCGCATGAAGATGCTCATGCTCGAAAAGAACCCTGACTTCTATCATGACGAGATACTATGGATTGAGAGGGAGTGGGAGCGCAGGGAGAACGGTTTCTGGTTTTTTAACAACGGAACCCCCACGGCCATCACCGGTGATCATTACTTCTACCTGCAATACTGGCCTATTGATGGAGTGATGCCCGACTTTCGTAACCGAGATCGGCGATGGTTTTGGTTCTGGCACATGGTGGATAATGACGACAACTGTTTTGGGTTCAACAACCCCAAGCAACGAAGGGAGGGTGCTACCATCAAGGTGTGTTCAATTCGCAGGAACCGGGCATCCATGTATCGCAACTTCCGTACAGGACTTCAGAGTAAGGATGAATCAAGTGCCGAAGACGTGCACTACAATGAACTGGTAGAGACGGCGCGTTCAATACCATTCTATTTTCAGCCTATCAGCGACAACGCACAGAACGTATGGAAGGAGATCAGATTCTCTTCACCACGCAGTAAGACCAGTCCGGACTACGGGTACGCAGGGCTTAATTCAAATATTGATTTTAAGGACGCAGGACCAAAGGCGTATGACGGTACAAAGCAGTGGTTGATACACAACGATGAAATCGGCAAGTTAAACTCTGAACTTGATGTAAATGAGCGCGTTAGGATTCAGATACCTTGCCTTACAAATATCGTGCGAAACAGCTCCAAGAAGGGCAAGATGATAAACACCTCCACGACAGGTGAAATGGAAGGTGGTGGTGGTCGTAGATTCAAAGACCTGTGCGACGCCAGCGATTATCATAAGCGCAACGATAACGGACTTACTATGTCCGGGCTTTACACGCTGTTTCAAAGTGCAAAAGAGGGCATGGAAGGTATTGACCCGCGTACCGGAGAGCCGTTCATTGATAAATACGGGAATGCCAATGCCGAGGCTATTGAACGATACCTTATTGCCAAGCGGGAGTCATTGAGAAAGGCCAAACGTATAGCCGACTACATTGAAGAGTGCCGGCAGTACCCCCTTGAATATGTCGATTGCTGGAAGGCTTCGGCCAGACAATGCGTATTCAACCTGTTGATTCTGGAAGAGCGCATTGAATACTACCGAAACGGAAATCCAGACAAGATCAGGGGTAATTTTGAGTGGAGCAACGGCTTTGGAAGCAAGGTCCGGTTCCTTCCAAGCGATAACGGCAGGTGGTACGTCAGCCTTCAGCTCGACCCCTCCAAGGCCAACAGGATGATCATCGACGAGAACGGAGTCCGATCTCCAAACGGGAACATGAGGTTCGTGGCCGGAGGTGACCCCTACAAGTTCAGCAAGACCAAGTACAAGGGTAGCTATGGTGGTGGTGCGGTGTTCTACAAGTATGACCACGCCATTGATGCCGGAAAGACCGACACCAACAAGTGGGAATCGTGCCGGTTCGTTTGCACCTACAAGTACCGCCCCAATAGCCTTGAAGAGTACGGTACGGACATGATCATGATGTGCCAGTACTACAATGCCCAGATGTTCCCCGAGGTCAACGTGGACTTCCTTTATAAATACTTTATTGATCAGCAATATGGAGGCTATTTGCATTATATCTTTGATCCCAATAAAGGGAAGTACGCTTCGACGCCTGGGCAGTACACGCACGTCAAAGAAAAAGAGCAGATATTCACCATCACGCAGTCCTATATCGAGCGCCACGGAATGCGAGAGCGCCACGATGAACTGCTCAAAGAATGGAAAGGAGTGGTTGATGAACTCACGGACTTTGACCTTGCAGTAGCTGCGGGACTCGCCCTGATCGCCGCCGGTGATATCGCCGCCGATGACTACGTTGAAGACGACAGCATCCCTGACATAAGCCATTACTATCAACGCTATAAATACTGATGGATCAATACTCAGCCCCGTTTCAGGATAAATACAAGAAGCCGAAGTTTGGCCGTCCGATAGACACCAAGAACCCCGACAAGGTAACCGACAAGACATGGTTCATCCGCAAGGCGGAATGGATTTACTCCATGTGGCTGACAGATCAGAGTTATATCCCATACAGTAATGCCCTTGAGTACACAACGCTCAGGCTTTACTCTCAGGGACGCCAGCCCACCACAAAGTACATGAACATCCTTGATCCGCAAGACCCTACCACAGGGGAGCGACTGGGGCTTTACAATATCTCGTGGGACAACGTGGCGGTATATCCTAAGTACAGGGATCGGATGCGTGGCGCACTGTCCCGCATCGACTTCTCCACCAATGCGCAAGCGCTTGACGACAATTCGGTGATGGACCGTAATATGCTCAAGATGCGGTCATGGGTAATGGAGAAGGAGAAAGAATGGATTGAAGCTGTCAACCAAGCTGCCGGCATTGAAGAAGATGGTACCGTTCCACAGGAGAACCTGCCCATGCGCCCCCGCAGTTTGCAGGAGATGGAGATGATGGAGTCCATGGGATGTTATCGTATCCCCCTTGAGGCCAGCATCGAAAAGTTGCTTTACAAGAGCGCTCGTCTGAGCGAATGGGATGAGATTAAGCTGCGCCTCGAAGAAGATTTTATTGACCTCGGCATCGCCGCTGTTCAGGATTTCACCGACCCTATCTCTCGCGTACCCAAGATGCGGTACGTAGATCCCGCCTACCTGATCATCGCCCACTACCGCGATAACGCCTACACTGAGATTGCAGATTGCGCTGAGGTGAGGTTCCTGACTATGGCCGAACTCAAAGACATGGGCGCGAGCGAAGACGACCTGAAGGCTGCCGCGTTGGCGTATCAGAACGTGTGGAATAACCCGGGCTTCAACCAGGTATGGTACAACAACTCATGGAACTACCAGCTCATGAGCCTGTACAAGGTAGCGATTCTGGATATGGACTTCAGTTCATGGAACACGGAGTACTACGAGTTCAGAGCGCTTGCCTCTACCGGACAGGAGAAGGGATTCAGGGTTGATGAGAAGGAGTATGGTAGCCGTAAGAACCGGAAGTACAACCAGAAGAATTACGAGCGTCGATATCAGGGTAAGTGGATTATTGGTACCAATATCATGCTGCCAGGCTACGGATACCAATACGATCAGGTGTTCGACTACGAGAGCCGTCCTAAGTGTTCATACAGCGTATACCGAACCGGACAGCGATCAGTGACATCGAGATGCGTGAGCACCATTGATGACATGCAGCTTGCTGTACTGAAGTTCCGTAACGCATGGGCGAAGGCCGCTCCTGCCGGTATCCTTATTGAGTGGGGTAGTCTTACCGAGATGGCACATGCTGGCCGGAAGCTACAACCCCTTGATATGATCAAGATGTGGAGAAACACCGGTGACCTGCTTTACAAAGGACCAAAGACTCCCGATGGCCGCACACTTCAGGGTACCAACCCTCCGATCATGCCACTGCCTAACGGCATAGGGAATATGATGGCCGAGTTCGCCGATAGCTGGAACATCTACAACCAGACACTTGCTGAACTCACCGCGATTGGAAGAGGACAGGACGGCACCATGCCGGCACCGGATACTCTTGTTGGGGTGGCTAATATCGCAGAGGCTGCTACGCAAGACACCTTCAGACCTATTATCATGGGCTACAAGCGCCTGAAGTCAAGGGTGAACAACAACGTAGCCTTGCGCTGGCAGTTGCGATCCTGCGAAGGCGATGTGGATGAATACGTGGAGAAAAGAGAGGGTGCCGCCGGAGAGATCGTGCGTTTGAGTTACGATGACATCCGAGGTCGTATCATACAGATCAACTGCGAGAGCATAATCGACGACAGCCAGAAACAGCAGGTGCTTGTCGCCGCTGACCGGAGCCTTCAAGCGGCAAAAGCCGGACAGGTGGGTATCAGTATGGCTGACTTTCTGATCATCATGCAGGCTATTGAGCGCGGACAGGTGAAGTACGCCCTGATGTGGCTGCATTACAGGGAAGAGCAGATGAAGGCCGAGCAGATCCAGCGCGAGCAGATGAACATGCAACAGAACCAGCAGGGGGCTATGGCGCTCGAACAGGCCAAGCAACAGTCCTTACAAGCGGAACTGGCCATGAAGAAGCAGTTGTCAGCGCAAGAGGGTGCTAATAAGATACAGGAGATACAGGAAAAAGGAAAGCAGGATCGTGAGACCCTGCTTCTGGAGTTTCAATTGGAGAGAGGCGTTATGCCTTCTTCTTTAGGGGTGCCTTCTTTGCCGACTTTGAGCGATTCACCAGCGCCCTCGCCGGTTGTGGAGCCAGCACCCGCTGCGACCCCTTCTGAACCCATGCCATCTCAACCACAGGCACAGGCTTTATCAGAGATTGGTTTATAATCTGCACGGAGTTGTCGCGTCCCCTTCGGGTCTTAAACCCTTCAGCGGTATGGACCGTGCGTGAGTTGAGTCCTATAACACGCATATAGAACTGATTGTCTTTCTCAGAGCGAAACGTCTGAATTTGTTTGATGCGGAGTTTTTGCATGGTGGTTGTGTTTATAGCACGAAGATACGATATGTTCACGACATTTATGTCGTGAACATAAACCCCGCACCTAAGCAAGGAATATGAATCAATAAGCAAGGCGGCAATTTGCTGATCTGTCATCGAGTGCATTAATCGGAAGCCTATAAACAACAAACCCCGCTGGTGGGCGGGGTGGTGGATACCATTCAACGCTGTGAGAGCCTTTGCCGGTATTTCGTTGCGTAGGGCAGGATTCGAACCTGCGATCTTTAGCTTATGAGGCTAACGAGATGACCACTTCTCCACCTCGCAGTGCAAACATACGAAACCCCCTGCAATTATGCAAGGGGTCTGCCTCACGATGCTATCGGGAGGGTGGGGCGGTATTTTGGTTTCAGGATTCCAAGAACTTTATCGCAATGGCAGATAATGCAATTTGCTTTCTTGCATTTATCTCCATGCTTATTTTTACGCTTCAATTTCCATTTAATTGTATTATGCCTTCTCTGTGAACGTGTCATCCCCCAAATATACAAAAACCCGCCATTTCTGACGGGTCTTGATCTCAACATCAAGGCTTCGTGACGAAGTATATGGTCGATGAGCTTCCGCTTGAGCTTCCGCAGGTAGGGGTTATCACCACCTGATACTGCGTTCCGGAACGTAGCGTATTGAAGGCAATTGTCGTCTCGCCACCCCTCCAGTACTTAGTCTGTGTCTTTGTAGGGTCTGTGACCTGCGTGATGGTCACCTTGTACCTTGTCGCCTGCGCATTATAAGTCCACTGCACACGGGCAGATGATTTCCATACGGCGGCCATAGCGACACCTGTAGGCGCCTGACAGTTGCAGTCGTAATACGATACCACTACCGGTGCTGAAGTTGAACTACACCCTGAACTATTGTTGATGGTGACGTAATACGACCCGCCTGTTGACACGTTAATACTCTGCGTGGTAGCACCTGTACTCCATGCATAAGAAGTGGCGTTGCCCGCCGTAAGAGTCTGTGTGGTGCCTGTGCATAACATTAGTGTACCCGATGGCGTAATGCTTGCCGTTGGGTTGGCATTGATGGTCACGTATGTCGGGGCAGATACCGCCGAGCATCCTGAGGAGTTAGTAACTCTTACCGTATAGCCACCGGTACCCACAACAACGCTCTGCGCGGTAGATCCGTTGTTCCACAGATACGAGGTTCCGGCACTTGAAGTCAGCGTAACAGTACCTCCGCACTGAATCACCGTACCACTCGGACTGATGGTGGGCGTTGCGGCCGTACCGCTTGAAACCGTCCGGCTTGCTGTTCCCGTGCATCCGGCTGCGCTTGTAACCGTAACGGTGTAGGTGCCGGCACCTACTGAAACACTCTGCGTTACCGCGCCATTACTCCATAGATAGGATGCCCCCGCACTGGCCGTAAGCGTTACGTTTGATCCGCAGTATATCGCCGAGGAAGGACTGATAGCCGCACTTACCGGAGGATTGATCACTACCGTTGTTGCAGATGAGGTCGCCGTGCATCCTGTCGAAGAAGTCACCGTGACAGTATATACCCCCGCTGTGGCTGTAATGCTCTGCGAGGTCAGCCCGTTACTCCATAGATAAGAGCTTGCAGGACTACTGGTGAGGGTCGCTGTGCCACCGCACTGCGTGACTGTACCTGATGGGCTGATGGTCGCCGATATCACAGTTCCGCTGGATATCGTTGAGGATGCGCTTGCCGTACATCCTGATGCGTTGGTCACCGTGACAGTATAACTTCCAGCCCCTACGCTGATCGTCTGTGTGGTGGCGCCCGTACTCCACAGATATGAAGTAGCTGAAGATGAAGATAGGGTGATGTTGGTACCGCAGTACACTCCGCTTGATGGCGTTACCCCTGCACTTGCAGGAGTATTGATGGTCACTACCACGACTGCTGATGTTCCGGTACATCCGGCTCCATCGGTAACGGTAACACTGTACGACCCAGAGAAGGCGACGCCGATGCTCTGTGTGGTCTGCCCATTACTCCATACGTAGGCGTTACCTGCACTTGCCTGAAGAACTACGACACCGCCGCATTGAGTAATCGGACCAGATGGGGTGATGGTTGGAGTGAAGGCTACTCCGCATGGAGTCGAAGACCCCGGGGTTCCTTCCGGTAACACCACCGTCGTTGACGAAGTGAACAAGAACTGGTCAATCTCGGTTCGTGCCGATGTCGGGAATATCTTAACAGTATGGCGACCGGCAGTGACACCTGACCACCTGATTGTGTCGGGGGTGCCGGAGATACGATACCATAGGAACGAAGTGTCGATCACATTACTCTGCGTAAACGCTGTGCCGTTGTCAAGGCGTGCCGAGAAGCCGGCAGTTCTTCCATTCAGGCTTCGCATACGCACCCATAGATTGTAGGTACCCGAAGAAGGGATGTTCACCTGATAACTCAAGGTGTCACGAGTGTATGTGGTGGAGTCGCGCCAGGTAAGATAAGTCGTGGTGCCTACAAAATTCAAGGACGATGACGAAGAGCTTTGATATGGAATAGTACGCACATCCTTCTGTCCACTTGCATAGGCTCCATAGTGTTCAGCCTGTACGTACATATCCTGACTCCACCTCTGAGGGTGCTTGTACTCATGCCAGTCATCGTACTGAACAACTACCGCCGTATCTTTATTAAGATCTACGCAATATACCGACCCCTGACGTCTTGTTTCAAGGCTAATGGACTTACTCTGTAATGTGAACACCGCTGTATCGCTCAGTGGGGTTCCGCCAATCATAGAAGTGGAGGGGATGTAAGCCGTGGCAATAGCATACTGGTTACTTGTATTCTTTTTCCGAACCACTGTCCATATCTCCTCACTTCCTGAATAAAACCGATAGCCATTGCACGTCGGGAACTGATAGTTATTTGGTACATCCCCGGCCATCAGGGTATCGGTGTACGCGTTATCCATCACCCAATCGCAAGAAGCCTGTGCATAACTTGGCATTGCCGCCTGCCAGATATATCCTTTGGGATCGGCAGGTGGAGGGTTAGGTGGTACATAACTTGAGGCTTCGTTAAAATAACCTGCATAATATGACCTTGCGCCCATCATACCAAGCACTTTTAACAGTCCAAGCCATTGTGCAGGACGTACATTTTGTTCTTCATTTACATTCCATCCGGCACCCACAAACGGAGTGGTGTATTTTGTAAGGCTTGCCTGCTCTACATTCCTTGATTCTATCCACGGCTGAAGGCCGAGCCACGGGCCTTGATTCTTTCGCCAGTTGTAAGGATAGCGAGGATAGAAATCGAAGGTTGATGTATTACCAAAGTACGGATCTTCATTACACTTCTTGTACTGAGAGTAATTCCATCTCCAATACGGCACCTGCGAGATGCTTCCGTCCCATCCGCATACCGAATACATACTGAATCCAACACCAGAGAACGCACTGATGTTGGTGCGTACACTATCCTTGAGTACCTTAAACATGTTCTGGTACCCATAGGCTGCATACTGCCTCATATTGCCGAATCCTGCCGTACCCATAGCGGCCAGTATAGCGGGGTCGGCACGCAGTACGGTAGAATCAAACAGTGTCAGTATCTCATCGTTATCGTTGATCAGATTAAGGGTGTCTGTCATCACAGCGGCCAGTGCGCTAAGATTCCTTCGATATGTACTTGCGTCGAGTTTAATGCTGTCCAGAGGCGAAGAAGGTGCCCTGTATTTTGTAGTTGACACCGCTCCGTTGGAACCTACAAACTGCCCTGATGAATTTCTTATAAAGTTGTTTGCCGGACAGTTTTGCCATGTCATGTACTCTCCATTGGCCTGATATCCGTAGCGACTCGGGTTTTGCTGTACCCAGAACGAGATGGCCGATGTTTTATACTGCCGGTTCCGGTTGCTTACCCTTACGAGTTTTCCCTCAATTGTATTGGTATCAGAATAACTTATCGAGTTAGTATTTGGATTAACAAGGAAGTAGTAGTTCCAGTTTTCACTAAGCTCTATACTCATGGCTCCGGCCGTATCGCACATCATTTGAGCATTGACGCCCGGCTGATAATACCCCGACATGTAATCAATCGCCATCCAGTTGAAGTTAGGTGGCGCTGTGGTTCCAATCCGGTAGCGTGGTCGCGGGAAGTTCTTGAGCTGCGTGAGCGCCGGAGTGCTTACCGAGTTTGAGTTGGAACTGCCAAGCACATACCCTAATGGGAACTCGTTAATGTCAAGACCTGCCGTGACCGCAGGCGGCGTAGGCGGTGTTGACGAGGTGAAGGTATAGTGCTGGCCGCTTTGCGTAGCAAGATAGTTTCCATATATCTCATTGGCGCTGATAGCCTGATTGTAAACAGCAATTTCATCAAAAGCTATGGTACCGGATTGAAAGGTCTGGTTGCTTCCGATGTAAATAGTCTGATCGGAAGGCACGGTGATGGTACCACCAGGCAGTGTCTTACTGAACCCAGATGGACACACCCCGTCAATATACATGGCCTTGAAACCTGAGCTTGCATTATAAACAAAGGCGAAGTGGTGCCACCCTTCCTTGTAGTACGACCATGTGGCCGGACCTACCTTCTGAAGGTTGATCTGCCAGTCGTCCGTACCTGAGCTTGCCGCAGTATAGAACAGAATGTTAGGCCAGAAGAACCTGACGTTCATATTACCGATCCAGAATAGAATAGGATCGCGGTTTTCGTCCCATCCATCACCGGCTTTAAACATAAACTCTACTGTGATTCCGGTGGTAACGGGAACGCTCTGTCCACGCAACTGCTGGTTTACAGCGCGGGTAAGAGATACGTACTTCCCTACCTGGCCGCCGGAGGCGATACTGTATGTCGTACCGCTAAGGTTTGTCGATCCTATGGTAGGAGACAGGGGGTTGGTCTGATCAAAGGTGTAATACACCTGTGGCGAGATCTGTGCCAATGCACAAACAGCCGTTATGAGCATAACGGCTGTTGCGGTGAGGAGTTTTTTTATTGTCATACGGCAAAATCTTGTATTTGAATACTTACTGCAACACGAAGCGCCCTGATTGATTCTGACGAAAGCATACCTTTCATTGACACTTCTGCGTTTTCACAAATAATGGCATGCTGAAAGTCCCACGGAATAGGCTCACCAACTCCGTTGAGAGTTGTTTTTTTTACGTAGGTGTTTGTAACCTCAAAGTTTCCGAGGTCTGTTTCCATTATGAAAGCACCCTCAATAGTTTGATGTGCATAGATTTTTGGTTTCATATGTTAATTTGTTTTAAGGATGAATCCGCCTTCAATGGTCGGATGGGTGTAGAGTGTTGTCATGATGTATATTGAATATTTAGTGCTAACGTCGAGAAGTCACTTGCAAAATTAACAAGTACGGGGGCTGCGCCAAGTGACGCAGTTACGCCACCTCCAGCAGTAAGATACGCTATGCCGTTTACCGTGTTTAATGCAAAAACCATATATGATCCTGCCGCACTATCAATGGCAAGTGTTTCGTTGACTGTGGGTTGACCAAAATAGTCAACAGCAGTAAAATTAAAATTTCCGTCATACGGAGTTGCGCAAGTAAGTACAGCCTCTGTGCTACTGAGTAAATATGCTATTTCAATAATAGCGTTCTCGGCAACAAGCCATTTATAAAGAGGCACGTTACTGTTTTCTATACTACCTCCAAGCAATTGATAAAAATCGCCAGAAGTAGTAATAATATTTGAGCCTAATGATAAGGTAATACCACTGTTCCACACGGTGTCATTTGTGGGATAGTTACACCCGTATTCTCCAACGCCATATCTTTTGCCGTTTATAGAAGTGTAGTTACTGTGATCCACAATCAGATTCTTCATTGCCTTTGAATTTTGTCCAAAGATAATGTCTAATCTATGCCAATACCCTTATGTTCGGAAATTTTACTTAACCTCGAATACCTCTTCTTCGGGCTTCGGCTTTTTATTAGTCCAACCCTCGGGAAGCAGATCGTCCTTGGCTTCTCCATCAGCCCTATTATATGCTTTCTTAAAAAGAGCGTGAATTTCGGTTTTCGTCAAGCCATCAAACTTACCTTTGCCGTACCACCTGTTGATGATCTCTCCGGCTTTTTGAAGTCGTAACTCCCTGATCTTGGTCAGCTCATCGGCAGATATTTCATAGGGCTTATCATCGACATACACCTCTGTATCATTACTTTGGTTAGGATAGAACCCGCTCTGATCCATGAGTTTACGCACATCAGGCTCAAGCTTACTCTTATCCTTAAGTTCGTTCAGGTAAATGGTCTGAACGCCAATACCTACCATATTTGGCAACAGGCTCATTACTGCGGTAGGTATGCCGTCGGTCTTGCCTTCCTTGATGGTTTCTTGTACGATCATCGGCATGATCAGACTTGCAATGCCACGGCCCTCGGTAATATCTTCTCCTGACTCCGGAATCCACTTGAAGGGCTGGTTATCCATTGTCTTGCCTTTGGCGGCATCGTAAATCATACCCGGTATAGGAGCGGCCTTTGATCTTAAATACCTTTCCCACACATCCTTGTACGTGGTTCCGCCCTTATTTAATTCCTTCTCCTCTCCCCTCACACTCTTTGATGAACCCATAAGAGTACGAGCAAGCAGTACAAACGGCTGTTGCATACCAGACCACGGGTCGTAGGTCTGGTTCCCTCTTTTTACCTTGAGGAAATCTGAGCTGTTCATGTCGGTATTCACCTCGTAGCCGGCCATCTTAAATAACGCTACGGTGCTTCCTATTGCCGCCGCCCATGAACCCATGGCTTTATAGGCTTCAATGCGTGCTTTAGGTGTATTATAAAATCCTGTCAGGGCCTTTCTAAGTAACTGAAAGCGGGAGATAGCGAACCTTGGGGCAAAGAACAACGTGTTCAATATCGGAACTGATGTTTCAAGCCTTCCAAAACTACCCCTTCCGGTAGCCTTATTGATGAAATCAGCGTAGTTGCGCAATTCGGCCCTGAGCATATCCCCCTTCACTCCGGCATTGATACACGCATTTTTGAAATCTGAGAACGCCTGCATACGCTGCATGTTCAGGAATCCCGAATAGGCACGGTTGGAGGCTCCCACCCCGGGGATGGCGGCAGCAATCCTCGATGCCGCCTGCTCCTCCCTTGCCGTTATCTTGGCATTAGGTTCATTCAAAAACAGCCCAGACTCCTTTGCCGAAATGTAGTCATCGCTATGCACCAGATTGTCGTACCACTCTTTGTGAAACGACTCCTTAGCGAACATCTTGAGCATCTTCGGGATGGTATTGGTAATGGTCTGTATGGGATGCCGTGCAGATAGAATCCCACCCTGACGCATTACAGCGCTCAAGTCCATACTCGCCATGATGCTCTTTGGAAACTCGTAAAGATCGTAGCCCAGCTCTTTGAGTTTATCCACCTTGGACATGTTCTCCATCTTAGCCAACTCGAAGGCTACGTCATACTCAAACTTAGCGCGGGTGGCTGCCGCTGCGAGACGTTTCATCTCCTCGTCAATAGGCAATTCCCTCTGAGCCTTTGTTGTGAAGTCCTTGTTTGCCTTCTTGGTGTTCAGCTCGTCAATTCTGCGCTGTTTCCTTGCTTTCCATAACTCAACAGCGTGCCGGTCGGCCTCTCCACTGGCTTCACGCATGGCTTTGATCATATCCTGCTTAATCTTAATCTGCTCCTTGGTGGCCTTTAAAAGCGGGTTTTCGGTATCAACAAGGCTCATAATCATCTTCCTGAAGCTCACATCCCCCGCCGCTATCTTATCTTCAAGGGCGCGTAGCTTAGCCTCGGCCGCTGACAACGCCTTCGATGCAGCCGCCTGCCTTGGGTAGTCTGTTGTTTCCAGTGCCCTCTCAAACTCATCCTTTGCGAGGTCTCTGGCAAGACGGGCAGCGTCAATAGCGGGACCGCTCACCTGTCGCTTCACCTTTGGAGTATAGGTGCCGGTGGTTCTGATCTCCTTGACGCGCTCCTGATATTCTCTTTCGGATTTCTCAAGGGCTGAAACGGCCTCCCTAACAATCTGCTCGGGAGTCTTTACCTTCTCTCCTTCAATATCCTTGAGTTGTTTCTTCAGGTCGGCAAGATGCTCTTTCATCTGAAGGGCAGTCTCATCGAGTTCAATCTGCTTGCGCTCACGAGACTCTACCGCACGTCCAGCCCTGAGGTCATCAAGGCGCTTCTCGGCATCGGTGATGGCATTGCGCAATCCGGTCTTTACCTTGTCCAAGGCTGTCTTCCACTTCTTCTCTACCGCTGCCTCGTCTTGCGGGTAGTTCTTAAGTTCTTCGCGGATAGTGCGCATCATCTCTCTTTGAGAATCCGTGAGAGGCGCGGGTTGGTAACCACTACGCTTCACGCCCCTACCTGCCTTAGCGTCTTCAAGACTGACAGCGAGCCTCATGTCGCGCTTGAGTGAGTTCAACTCCCTGTCAATATCAGGTAGCTTGGAGTTTATAGTTTTGCCGTATCCTGATATGGAATCCTGCACTTCGCGCAATCCTATGCCAGGGAATTTCTGTTCCACTATCTCATGTACGCGCTTAGCCAGTTCAGTATGATTCTCCACCCCCTCGCGTACAATCTCTCTGAGCATGTTAGGGTCTATCCACAACCTGTTGTTGCGATACTCCGGTTCCTCGTATTGAGACTTCTTAACACGGTCAAATATCTCCTGCGCGTGCGGGGCTACCTTCGGACCAAGTTCGTCAATAAGGCGCTTGGTGAAGTTCTTAACATCTCCAACGGTTTCCTTGAAGATAATACCGGCATACTCATAAAACTCTTTGTCGGCCAACGCCGCTGCGATATTGGTCACGTCATTGAACACCCCCGCAAATTTTTGCTTGAGTTCTTTCTTGCGCTGTATTTCCTTCTGCGTCAATACCGGCTTCCCCTCATTACGTGTCTTCTCCCTTGCAAGTTCTTCTCTGAGTCCGTCAATGATGCCTTGCAGCTCTGCTTCTTTTGCCTTGTCGGCTAAGGCTGTGCGCTGCTCTTCGATCTGAGCGATTTCCTTCTCTTTGGCGGCAAAGAACTCCTTGGTTCTCTGTGATGGCTCACGGCCAAAGAGCGCCATGTACGTGCGAATAGAGTTTTCCACGCTGTAATCTCTGCGGTTGATGAGTTGCCTCATCCTGAATACAAGAGACTGCTCGCTACCGGCTTTTTCCAAAGCGGCAAGCACCTGCGCCTGTTCACTTCTGATCTGATCAACACGTTGCTGTATTGTAGTGAACTCGTCGGCTGCCGGCATCACAGACTTGAGCATGTACTGCTTGGGATCTACCTCTTTACTCAGTAGCGCATCGAGTTTCTTCTCAAGTCCTTTTCTCTCATTGAACAAGTCGATTTCATGCTGTACCAAGAACTGCTGCTCTTCGGCATTCAGCATGTGGTTCTCCCATATCACTTTGTCAACAAGATCCTTTGGGTTTACACTCCTTTCTTTTAGATTCTTTGCACCGGCCATGACCGCCTCGACATCCCTGCGATTCTGAGCGGTGAACTCAGCATCCTGCGGGATGCCAAGTTCTTCACGCATTTTCTTTGACGCTGCATTACTGGCGGCAAACGCCTCCTCTTTAACACCGAAACGATCTCGTATGTCCTTCTCGCTTACAGCGGCGAAGAACTCCGGAGATAGTTTCTTGTATTTCTCAATGGCATCATGCAGGGCATCGGCAATATCAAAGCCTGCTTCGACAGCCTTTCTCACCGCCTCAGCCATGCCCTTGACTATTTCTGCCGCTCCGATACCCGCCTTCTCCGCCCCACCGGACATGTCCTTGATGCCTGGCAGATTCAACACCCACTGTTCGAAGTCGTCGATCTTCTTCATGACTTCGGCCTTCTGCTTACCACGTAGTTCGGCGTATTTCTTCTGTGCTGCCTCGTAAGCATCTCGTTCGGCCTTGAGCGCATCCGCACGGGCACCTGCTTCAAAGTCGCCCTCTAAGGGGTTCTCTGCTTTAGGTTCAGCAAACATTTCCTGCTGTTGTTCCTGCGCAATGCGCTCATCCACTTGCTTTCTCTTGCTTTCGAGAGTAGTTTTTGCCTGCTCAAGGTCTTTCTTGGCCTTAGCCAACTCCTGTTCTACGGCTTTGTCGGCATCTCGCTTTTGCTGCTCTTTTGCGATTTCATTGAGGTCTTCGCCCTTTGGGCTACCAGTTTCGCTTTCAGCAACGACCTCTTCTGGTCCATTGTTAGTTCTTTCTTCATAGACTTCTTGTGGTGCGTTTTCATCAAGGTCTTTAAGCATCTGCTCAACGGCTTCGTCAGGCATAGCATCCACCTCTCGTTCAACGTCTTCTATTAATTTATCAGGAATTTCATCAAAGTTTACTCCTGCCGCTTCCGATTCCATCTTGTAGGCAAGGTAAGATTCGTACTCGTGTTTTGAGTTAAAGCCCATGTCTCGCCACTGCGCTTCGTCAGCATACGAGACAAGATCAGCCCACATCTGTTTTCTGTCACCATACTCAGTCATAATATCCCAAAACTGATTTCTGAAATCAGCATCATTTTCAGGAATCAGATGAGCGGTTTCAGGATCGCTCTTCATGGCCTCCCACACAGAGTGCATGGAGTGGCCTGTCTTGCTAACTGTAAAGGCGGGAAAGTCTTTTGCCGTCAATCCGGTGTCGTGCACCATATCTGACATGCTTAGCCCCTTGCCCTTACGAAGCATAAACTGAAGCACGGCATGGCGAAAATCTGAAGGCGCCATAGTCTTTGCCTGCTTAACCTTCTGCTTGTGCTCCTGCGCCGGTGTTAATGGCTTTTTTTCTTTGGCAGGCTTTTGAAGTTTCTCGGGGCTTCCTTCTGCCACCGCTTGAATATCTCCGGATGCTTCAGTAGCAGGTACCGAAACTGGGCTTGTGACTTGATCGGCATTTTCTTTGGGTGTTACGGGTTCTGCCACCTCCGGCGTTACGGCGCCTTCAGTGACGGGTTCTGCGCTTACGGGAGCAGGGGCTTCTTTAACAGGGGCTTCCTTCCACGGCTCGATCAATCCTTCCCGTGGAGGTAACCCCTTATCTTCAAGGAACTTATTAACAATCGCAAGTTTACGGTTTTGAGCAAACGTTGGGTCTGGATGAGAATCGAACCGGTTCAACATCCTCCCATCAGAGGTTCGTTCAAACACAAGGTCTCCGGTAGGATTCTCCTTCATCGGATTATCCAACGACACAAAGTACTTCTTACCCTTGTACTCCACCTCTCCCACCTGTTCGGCATCAGCCACAGCGCGGGCGACAGCATCCTTACTGACTTCAGGTAACACCTGTATGCCAAGTTCAGACAACTTCTCCTGTGGATTATACTTGTCTTCAACTGGTATCTGTGTGCTGTTACCCTCGTCATCGGTGAAATACCATGTGCCGTCATCACCTCTGTCAAGCGTACCTTTTTTGCCTTCGTATTCCACGTCAGCACCCTCCGGCACGGTACGCAAAGATTCAGGAGCAGGTTCGGGATTATAGGGTTCAGGCTCTGCGGAATGTTCGATGGCTTTCAACTCATCTACCGCACCCTGCGCCCTGTCCCGAACCAGCTCTGTATATACCTTCTGATCACCGCCGGTAGCCTCGAATCGCTTCTCAGCCTCAGCAACCATCTCACGTACCTGCTCTGGTGGTATCTCCTTGATCTTATTGAGAAGCAACTGCGATGTCAACTTAGCGCTCACCACGTCACGGCCCATGCCACCACTTGTAACATACTCCTTCACTCCAGTAGCACCCACATGTAATACAGCCCATGTTAATATATCTCCAAGGATGGCTAAGTTCTCAGCGTTGGCAGGTGGCTTGCCGTCATACGCGTCCCTCACAATCTTACTTACAAGCATCAGATATTCCTGAACCTTGGGAGGTAGCTGAGGTAGCGCCACTGCAACACCGGCGCCTACCGGCGTTGAAAATGCGGCTGGCGCAAGAACAGTCTCTACCGCTCCGGTGAGCATACCGAGATAGTTACTAACGGTTTCGCCCACGCCTTTAGACTTCCACGGATTCCCAAACTGATTTTGAAAAGACTTGCCCACCTTCTCGGCACCATGAGTGGTCATCTCTACGGTCTGTGGGAGTCCGGTGAGAGAACCTACTGCATCTGCAATGCTATTGATGTAGTCCGCCTCCTTGCTGTTTTCAAAGGTACGGCGATACTCGGGTGTGCCCACCGGCACCATCTGACCTGAGTTATCGTAGGTCATCTCGTTGCCAGGCTGCGCCGATGTACCCGTGCCTACCGATGGGAGGCCGGAGAGGCGCAAGTCGAGAGGGGTTCCATTGTTTTGAGACTCTTCTATTGCTTGCTTATATTCTTTTACAAAATCAAGCCCTTTCACATCGGCGATCTTCAGCAATCGCTCATACTCCTTCATGTCGCCCTTGGCGTACACGGCATTGAGAATACCGATAAATGCCGGCGCCTGGCGCTGATCAATGTAATCCTGACGCATGCCGGGCTGGTACTCCTTGATTCCCATCTGCATCAAACGACCCTCAAGAGTTTTGTATGCCTGTATGGCCTCATCGTACCTTCCAAGATTGAGCAATAACCCGCCCATCTTATTCAGGTCTTCATCAGTACCCTTCCCGATATCAAAATCAGCTTTCAGCTTGTTGTATTCCTGATAGTCCCGCTCGCCTTGTTCGTACACCTGCTTTACTGCGTTCTCAGGGATGCCGGTCTTCCTACTGACATCCATCACGTATCGCTTGCCAAAAACAGGGTTAGACCGGATATCTTCGGGTACCTTAAACGCTGAGTTCAGAATAGCATCCCTCTGCTTTCTCTGCATCTCAACTGTGCGGGACATATTACCCTGCTCATCCATACTCACCGATGGCAATTCTGGTCCTTCGGGATCTTGTTGCGGTGGATTTAACGGATTCCTTGTGGGTACTACCGGAATAGGTATGGTGTCTCCCTGCTCAGGAGGCTCTTGCTCAAACAAAGGTTTTGCTTCGGGCACATCGGCCTTAAAGGTTTCGACCTCAGCAACGGGAATATCAACAGTGTCCTTGCCAATCACAAACGATTGCACTTCCTTGGCGTCAGGTACATCGGATAGAAACTGACCTACTTCGGCTTCAGGGATATCAACAATCTGCTCCCCTATCTTAAAGGATCTTTTCTTTCCCATTACTTACGACCGTATTGCTGGATGTATTTTGATGCTTTAGGTGCTGCCTTGGCCGGTGCCGCAGTTGTCGCCCCATACCTTGCGTTCCACGCATTGCGATACACCGCTTGTGTTTCTGGTGGCATCCCATCCCAACCCGGCAGATCCTCGACGTTGTCCTTTGGTAACCCTTCGGCTTTCTTCTTCAGGTCTCCGTACTTTGATTCGATGTCCTCAATCTTGACCTTAAACTCTTTCTCCAGCTTATCCTTAACAGTGCCGGTAAATGGAATTTCTTTTATCTGTTGCTCTCCGTCCTTGTCTTTGGGGGTAATTACCACCAACCAATATGTTTTATCCCACTCGCCTTTTGAGTTCTTGTGTTTTCTCAAGTACTGAGGGGTACCCACAACAGGTTGCCCTCTGCTGACAAACTGAAATACTCTGTTTTCTGCCGGAGTGGCTTCGTTCCATACAATCGGGATGGTGACAACATCGACGAGCTTAATGCCGGTGCCTTCGCTTTTTTTAGCCACGCCCGCTGTTCGTCGCTTCTTAGTTTTCGGATCTATCAATTCAGTCACCCGCTGACCCGTCTTGGTGTCATACACCACATACTCCCTTGATACCAATGGTACCATCTCGGCTGTTTTGACGGTAGAGGAGCCACCACCGTCAGCCTTAGCGGCCTTGGTGGTAACGTCCCTGCTTTGCTTGACCTGATTGCGCTTCACATTGACGTAGTACTCTTCAGCACTCTTCATGGCAAGCTCTGCCTGCTTCTCTGGTGTGTATGAAGTGAAATTAGGGTCTGACTCAATAAGGTTAGCACGCTGAGCATCAACAAAAGCACGACCGGTAGCCGAATTATACAACTGAGGCATTACTGTTGTACGAAATGCTTCTCTTGCTTTCCCTTCATCAAAAGTTACTTTATCCTCTGAATAGGCATTACCCTGAGCGTCAGTACGCGATACTCCCGTCTTCTTGCTTGCATCTCCCATGCTTTCAAACCAGTTCACGTAGTTGTGATCCGGTATGCGCTGGATCATGGGCATCAACTCTCTTCTGTCAACGGGTGTTTCGTGAAAAGTTTCGACTTTTTTTATTTCATCAGGTGAATAGGCATACGGTGCGTTCTGTATGGCTGTGCGCTGTTTTTCATTCCACTCTAACATTCGTTGCGCCACCCCGATACGGTCTGCCGTCTCCTGCTTTAGGTCATTCAGTTCTGTGATTTCATCTGGAGTAAGGTCTCTGCGCTCCTTGGCTGTTTTAGCCATCAACTCTACCTTACGGTTAAGGTACTTGTCCTGCGCCTGCTTGATCCACCATCGGTCATTAGGATGTACCTTGTCAGCGCCAGTATTGACGTTGTTGCCAAAACTATCAAGCAGTGGTGTCTTTACCGGAGCATTACTTGCATTGTATGCGCCCCATATATTTGATGAATCAAAGGGCTGAAATATCTGCGCGGCACCGGTGCCTTCTCTGCCTAACGGGAC
>ERZ724522.381-NODE-381-length-29666-cov-4.212860_pt1 | contig 29666 bp, 36 predicted proteins | sample MGYA00376055_ERZ724522 | MGnify/ENA primary metagenome ERZ724522 (study PRJEB28724, sample SAMN07190884) | wastewater metagenome | isolation source: effluent of sewage treatment plant in Hong Hong | place: Hong Kong | collected 2016-03-17 ...
CGTATTGAGAGTAAAGTCATATTCTTCATTTGTCGTGAATGCCCCAGAAACCGCATTATCTCCTCATACGACGTACATTTTTGTTCATATCACTCATGCTGCACTTCATTGACGAGCAGTACCTATTGCAGTACGCGATGTAAAGATATCAGTATTCACCATAGCCTGAGTCTGCATCAGTGTATATCCTGCTCAGAAGGCTCCGAGTACAGTGGTATCACGGACAGACCCTATCGGTTGTGAAGCGAGTGTGATGTTTGCTTGAAGAACTGATAATGGCGCCTCTTTTCTTGTTCGAGTGGAAGGGTCTATCCATTCCATGAGGTCAGTTGCAAGAAGTGAAGATACGGTCATTATTGGTCTCTTCACTTCAGCACCTGTAGCATCGTATTCCGAGAGTTGCTTATACCCTACAGTCGCAGACACTGTTCACGTCGTCCCAGTGAAGTTGGCAGAGAGGATCGCACTCGCATTCGCGACAAAAGAGAGTATAGTCGTTCCTCCAGGTATACCAGTTCAAGTGATAATGGCTCAATTTATCCATCATGTCGTATCAGCGACCGTGATATTAGGACTTCAATTTGTTGCTCAGATATCCTGAGAGTTCAGCATTCATGTTCTGAGTCCTCAATTTGAATCTAGTTTTCAAAACAAAGAGTCTTGAATATCTTTTATGACTTCATTTGAGATCACAACTTCACAAAGATCTCCAGCATTAAAATTGAGAGCCTGTTGAATGTTTGTAGTAGCATCATCATCTGTTGGAACAGGTTCATATGCACGAATCAAACCAGTACATGTTGCACCAGTTCTTGTTGTGACATAGATATTTTCACGACCAGTGACCACACCATTTTCAACATGAGTTGCTTTCATGATGAAGTTTGATGTTGGAAATCTTCAGAACTTTCATTTCAAAACACAGGTCACATCTGTGTCTGCAATCGGAAGATTGAATGCTGCAAAAGCATTGTTTGATGAATTGTACTTCTTGTATGGCATATGAGGGAATTATATAATAAAACTTACTTTTTGAGAACAGAATTTCAGAAAGAAATGAAATCACCAACATAGACTGTCCATGAATCTTTTGCTTTTGAAATCTTTGTGATTTTCTTTCATACAAGAGCTGTCTTGAGGTTGTTCACTGTGATGATCATTCATGGAACAATGGAAGATGTTTTCTGAGGTTTCATGAGGATTGAAATTTCATTCCTCTCATATGAATATTCCTGAATCTTCTTTGCTCACACTGTGTTCTGTGTTGTTGCATCCTGAATGTCAGAATCAACCTGTTTCTTCTCTATAACTCAGAATAGTGCAACAGATGATGGATCAGAATATGTCTGCTCATTGTTCAATGCTCTTTCATGATAAAGCTTGTTGACCATTTCCCGCTTGTGAATCTTCCTGTTCACTTTGATGACATGTCTTCACATAGTGAGAGAGACTTCATCTTGTCATGAATCTTGCTGAACATAGCACACACCATCAGATCAGATGAAAAAAGAAAATCATTTGTTCTCAAGTGCTTTCTTTATTGCATCAAGGCAAGAATCATTGTCAAATTCATAGTTTGCAGCGGTTCAGGTCACATCAATGCTGCTTGCTGTATATTTTATGATGTTTCAGGTCAAATTCTGTGTATTTCCTCAAGAAAGTGATCAATAATCAGTATTGAATGAATCAATGATCTGCTTCACAAGGTTTCATGGTGTTGCTGATGCTGTGAACTTTCTATTTGCACCGCTCTTGAATATCTTGTCATTGAGAGCTGTGAACACTCAGAGAAGCTGAAGATTGACCACTGAATATGTCTCATATTCATCAACTGATATTTCCTCAATGATTCCTGTGTATGTTCTGGAAATATCCTTGTTCTCTTCATCAACTTCACGAATCTCAACAATGTCAGTTGAAAGGTATGTTCAAAAATCACCTCTGAATGACAGAAGCAAATCTCATTGCCCTCACTCCAAATCCTCTGAAAAACTGATTTCAGAGGTGACATCTTTTGGATTGATGGTTTTCTTGAATGTTCAGACTCTGGAATATACCTTGATTTCAAATGATTTCATAGACTACAAAAAAGTTGGATAATGAAGAATATATGCATTCACATCAATGGTTCATGTCAGATTGAATGAGAACACTGATTGACCTGTCTGCATTGGCATCATGACACCAGTGAAGTTGACCTCAACATCATCCACAGTGACCTTTTTTTCTATGAAATCAAAGATCACAACTGATGATGGATTGATTGTTTCGGAAATGCTGATTGTATATCAGGAAACTTCTCAGACCTTTTTCATCTCTATTTCAACACCAGTGAGAGTTGATCATGCATTTGTGATCAGCTCAACAATTGGAAAAGCTTTGTATGTTCATTCATTTCTGACAACCTTTGAGAAACCAGCTGTCATTCCCTGAGCATACACCTGTGCCATGTCCTTGAGCTTCCAATGAGGTGAAGTGATCAGAATTTCCATTTTTATTCATTCAAGGAAGTCAACAAGCTTGTTGAATGGTGGAACAGTTATTGAAACCACTGTTGCTTCATATCTTCTGATCTGACCTCAGATATTGATGTCAAAATTTGATTCAATACCCTGTGTCCTGAGCTTCAGTTCATCAATCCTTGAAATAAGATCAGAATTGCTTGTTCCCTGTATGAAAAGGGAAATCACAACTGTCTTGTTTCCATACTTCTTGTCAATCACAGTTCATCCATCAGAAAGGGATGAGACAGCTGAGGTGACATCAGCTGCAAGATTGTGAAGACTTCCAGACTGCACAGCAATTCACACACTTGCTCAACAGAGACTCATGAGATTGTATCAGTTGAAAGCAACACCATATTCTGCTGTTTCTGCATATGTGTGATCCTGATTGAACAGGTCTTGATTGAATTGAGAGTTGTTCATATTTAAGAGACTCATTTAGAGGATAATTGAATTTTTCTTGCAAGAGACTGTGCCACCTGATCAATGTCCACTGAGTTTGCAATCTGTGCATTCATGGTGACATTTGTTGTGTTGTTTGTTGTGTTTGCCTGTGGTTGAGGTGCTATTGCACCCACTGCATATCAAGCTTGCATTCTGAGTTCTATGAGTCTCAAGAGTCTCTGTTCTTCCTGAGCATACAATGACATTCTTTTGTCAATTTCTTTCTGAGTATTGTCAGTTATTCCTTTTTCCACAAGAGCAATCATGTCTTTGTACTTTGTGAGAGCAATTTCATTTGCTGATTTTCGCTTCTCTTGAACCAGAAGTTCTTGTTCTGCTTGATACTTTGAAAGTCAGAGTTTTTCTTCAATCTCTGTCTTCTTTGCTTGAAGTTCAGCTTGCTTGTTTGCTTTTTCAATGGCAATCTGTCAGAGTTTGTCTTGAAAATCAAACCTTTCCTGTTCTGTTCCAGAGAGTGAAGCCCTCTGTTGTTCTTTTGCTTTTGTGTTCTGATCGAGAAGACCAGAGTTCTCAAGCTCTTTGATCTGGTTGATTATTGAATCAAGTCTTTTTTGCTCAGGTTCAACAAGTCATGCCCCATATTCCCTTGTTGCAGCATCAAGGTCTTTTTTCGCTTCTTTCTGCTGCTCAAGCAATTGCCTGTATCTATCACCAGCAGCATCAAGAGTCTTTGAATCTGCATCTTTTCCAACATTTGCAATTTCCTTTTCAATCTCATTGATCTCTTTCAGAGCATCTTTGAGTTTTGAAATATATTCTTCAGTTGCCTTGAGGTCATTTTCTCTGAGCTTCACAGCTTCTTCAAAAACTTTCTTCTGGAATTTGATTGAATCCTCATATATTTTCTTTCTCTCTGCTTCTGCTTTCTTTGCAAGATCAGCTCACTTCTTCTTTGATTTTTCATCTTCTTTCTGAGCAGATCATGCAACTTTCTCAAGTTCATAGTTGAGTTGTTTTGCAGCACCAACCTTTGATGTTGCATCAGTCAGATATTCTTTGAGAGTTGCTTTGTTCAAATCTTGCATCTCTGCTGTGTGTGCCTTGTATTGTGTCCGCTGTACATCCAGAGCAAGAGCCTGTTCAACTCATGCATCTGCAATTGCTGTTGAGAACTCTTTGAAATCCTTTTTTGGTCATGCAAAATCAAGCTTGAAATCAACCTTTCACACAAGCCCTCATGTTTTTCAGAAGAACTCTGCAACACCATTCAGCATTTCTCATGCACTATTCACAAAACCATTGATTGTCTCAAGAGCTTTGTTCAGACCTCATTGGATATATGCAGGCATGTTGTCAAAGGCAATTCCAACATTCTCAATGAGAGTGAACACATTGTCTCAGAGTTGCTTGAATGAAGCCATCCAGATGACTCAGAATTTCTTCAGGAATATCACAACACCATTGAAGACATCTGCCACATAATACCAGCGGTCTATGATGTATGCTGTGACAATGGTTGTGATCATCTGCATTCCCTTGAAGCTGTTTGAAAACTGCTCAAAGAGCCATGAACCAGCATCAACCACAAGCTTTGCAAATGGAATCATTGCTGTTCCCATCTGCTCAAGAAACATTGTGAATTTATCTTTCAAGTTTGACCATTTTCCAGTGAGTGTTTCTGCTTGAACTCACATCATGTTTGCAAATCTTCCTCACTCTGAAGCCATTCTCTTGAATGCTTCTTGCACATCATTGAATGAAACTTTCCCATCTTCAACCATCTTTCTTGCTGCCTGTTCTGTCACTCAATACATCTTTGCAAGTTCAGAAAGAATTGGAATTCCAGCATTCATGAACTGTCTGAGTTCTGTTCAATAGAGCTGATTTGCTGTTCTTACCTGTCCATATGCATATGCAATCTGATCAAGCGGTGTTCCTGTTGCTGCTGCTGCATCTCAGAGAATCTTGAGTGTTCCTATGAGGGAATTGGAAGAGACACCGAAAGCAAGAAGTTGTTTTGCAGAATCCCTGATCCCTTGAATCTCAAATGGTGTCTTTGAAGCAAAAAGTGACAAATCAGAAAGAAGCTCTTTTGCTTTCTCACCTGATCAGAGCATCACAGTGAATGAAAGTGAAGCTTGTTCATATTTATCTCAGAGAAGAAGTGCTTCTTGACCGAGCTTGAACACAGCAGCACCAACCGCTGCAATACCAGCAAGCAATGCTCACTTTCAGAAAGCTGCTGAAATTGTGTTTCCTGATTCCTGTGCATTCTGTGATAATCCCTGAAGCTTTTGTCAGAGTGATGTTGCTCAGAGTCAGACAGTATTGAATGCATTTGCAGCTCACTGTGCAAAGCTTCCTGTGATTGCAGAAAGAACCTTTCAGAATCCAGAATTGATGTCAATTCAGACCTGTTGAAACATCTTTCAAAGAACTGACACTTCTTTGTCACCAGTTCGGACAAAGTTTGTCAATTCCCTGTTTGCCTGTGTGATTTGCTTCTTGAGGATTTCAAGATCACCTCAGAGCTTCTTTGCAAGGTCTGAATCTCAGACTTTCAGTGACTCTGCAAGAGCCTTTTTCACAACATTCAGCTGCTGTCTGAGTTGTCAGAGGTCAACAGCCATCTTGATTGCTTCAGGACTTCTCAATCTCTCAATCTCTTGTTCAGACTGCTTGAGAGATTTTTGATCAGTCTCAACAATGATTTGTGCTGTCAGTTTTTCTGTTGCCATATTTTACGGATAAAAGATGAATAAAGGTGTTATTTTCCAGCTTCCTCAAAAGCTCTTCTGGTCTCTTCTGCTCTTCTCTTCACTTCTTCCTTGTCCACAAGAGCAATTTGATTTTCTGTCTGTCATTCCTTGTCCTGTTCATTCATGTTGAAGATGATTCAATCCTGAAGCCACATGAATTGTTCCAGTGTGTAGTTTTCAAACAGGTCAGTTGGTGACATGCAATATTTCTGACAAACTATGGACAAACCAGCTGAAAACAGTGACTTTTTGTTTGAATTTGATGTGCTTTTCCTCAGATGTGCAGTCTTTGTGAACACTGATTCATATGTCCTGAATCTGTTCTCAAGAATATTTTGGATCATCAAATCAATATCAAGAGACCTTTCAATCTTCCCTCTGAATCATTTGAATATCATGGAAACAGCCTTTTCAAGCGGTGTGAGAGGAATTTGCTTTCTGATCATAGAATATAGCTCTTTGATCTGATCGACCTGAGACAATGCAAAAAACTCATGATATTCTTTCATGGTTGCTTGCTGATATTTCAGAGTGAAAATGTTCTTTCAATTTGCTGAAAGAAAATCTTGTTCAAATGTTTTCTTGAGTGGAAATTCAGTTGATTTCATACTGCACATTATATGCAAAATGTTCTTTTTTGAAAATCTGAGAAATATTTGATTTTTTGCGTGACATACCTATAATCTTCTCAAGATTCCTTTCATCTGGAAGAGAAAGCAATCTTGCTTTATTTTATGCACATTCATTCTTCCAGATGAGTGTGCTTATTTTTTTGTATATGGAACAATGGGAAGATATTGAATGATTTGGATGACTATATCAAGTCAGTGATCAGTGAAATGTGAAGAGTCTCTATGATTGAAGAAGGTGAGTATATAGAGAGAAAATATTGAAACCATGAGTCAATTCAAAATGATATTTCTGTGTTGTTTTATCATGTGAATTTGTGAGAAGTACAAATACGGTTCACCGCCTTGTTGCTGAAACATTCATTCCAAATCCTCTGAATCTTCCAGAGGTGAACCACAAGGACTGAAACAAGCTGAATTGTCACAAAGACAATCTTGAGTGGTCAACTCGATCAGATAATCTAAAGCATGCATTCAGAACCTGATTACATATTCATTTCTGCACATGAAAGTTTTGAAAAGATAATCCAAAATCAAAATCAATTTTTCAATATACGAAAGATTGAGAGTTTTTGAAAGAATGGTGATGACAAAAAGAGATTGAAAGAATACTATGATTATCTCATTGAGATATATGAAAAGCTTGCAAATGAATAAGAAAAACATGCTGATGATTTATCTGGAAATATAAAAATCCCACCTTATAGATGGGATTTTTAGTATTCAAATGATTATACTTCTTTTCTTACATAGAAGTTTCATCATTCCGCTACTTCAAACTCTAATGTCACACCAGCAAAATCCTCTCTGTTGAGGTTTGCAAAAGGCATTGTCACATCAGCTGAAAGAGCAGCTTTGACAAAGTAGAAAGTATTTGATTTTCCACCTTTTGGACAAGAGACAAACTTGAAGACCTGATACGGATTTGTCTTCATTGTTCGCTTCATTCCAATAAGTTGAACACCATCAGCGGTGTTGAGTTCAGTTCAGAGAATCTGTGCGAGATTTGCCATCTCAAGAATCTCTTGAACATCAACTTTGAATCATGGAACAAGCTCATTTTTTCGGGAAATCTCACCAACATCACAATAGTCAGTCATGATGACTTTCTCATCACCCTTTTTGATGAATGGTTCAAATTTCTCAAAATATCCAATGTCTGAATATGTGAGTGCAGCAAGAGTTGTGATTGCTTCATCCTCATTTGTACCATCACCATCTGGAAAGGTGGTTCAAGCATAATTGGTTGCAATATACAGCTTCCCTGTGCCATTCTCACCAAACAGACCATTTTTTTCAAGATCGAGTACAGCCATATTGGAAAAATAAAAGGAAATAAAAGTTTGTGAAGCAGAACTCCCCAGCTCACTTCATCACGAGCATTATAGTGAAAAAAGTGACTTTTGAAAGTTAAGGAAGACGAGGTGTTGAAGCATATCTGCTCTTGTATCTGAACATATACTGTGCAGCAACATATGATCTTTCCTTTGTGTCTGAGAGGATTCCAGATTGTCACATCTCTTGGATTGAATAGATGGTGAAACCTCATGGAAGCTCTATTTTGTCACCAGCTTCTGTCACAATCAGGTTTGAGAGTGCATCAAGGTCTTCATAGAGAACCACATCAGGTGTTGATTTGTCACCAGAAATGATGACAAATTCAATGATTGCTTCCTTTTCCAGAACACCTGTTGAGTCATCCTGAATTGCTGGTTGATTCTGGATCAGATAGAAATATCAATTCACTCACTCAATCTCTCAGAGAGGTTTTCATGCATAGATTGGAAAACCAACAGAAAGACCACCAATGTGAGTCTTGATCAGGTCAAAATATGAACCTATGTTTGCAATTATTGTCATAATCTTTTCAAAAAATTAGTTTTTACTTTGAGCAAAGCCCTCTGGAATGTTGCAGCACCCTTTGAGACAAAAATTTCTCAGTTGTGAAGATGCCACTTCACAGGTTTTTTCTTCCATCCATATTCCACTTTTTCTGAATAGTCTCATTCATTCACAACTTCTCATATCACCTTTCATTCTTCAAACCTGATTCACATGATTCTGTTCTGAGAAAGAAAGGTTCATGTTTTGACTGGTGATTTCATATTGACCTCTTGAAGCAGTTCTGGAAGAGTGTCTTTCACTGCTTTGATTGCCATGTTTTCAACCATCTTTCACAGATTTATTGAGAAATTTGATGCCATGTTCTATGTAGTGGAAGAAATGAATATTTGAAGATTTTCCAGTCTTCATCTGTGATTGTGGTGCTTCACAATCTGTTCAATCTTGAATGTTCCCATCTCAGATTCAACAACATCTCAAACAGAAACTGATGAATATTGTGGTTCAAGATTCATTTCAAAGCTGTTGTCAGCTGTCTGGACAGCAAGTGGTGTTTCACCATATGATTTTGTGTTTTTCCAGATTGCACACTTGATGTTGCTATATTTGAGAATCTTTCATTCAACCATTGTTCACCTTTCTTCAACCTGTCAGAAAGTGTATATTGTGCATGTGTAGTTGTAGAATCTGCGGTTCATATTTTGCTTTTAGAAAATTCTCAAGTGAACTGGAATATATTTTCTGAGTCTTGAAGCAACTGATTTCTGTGCTGCATCCGCTCAACCTTGTCATCTTGCTGGATCAGACCACTTGACTGTTCTTGGTCATGTCTGCTCTTCAATGACATCTCTTCAGAGGTCTTTTGAGTATTCAAGACCAACCATTGTTGCAATGATGTTCACAAGGTCTTCTGGTGCTTTCTTGAATCCAGCGGTGTATTCAACAGCAAATTTCTCAAAGCTTGTCTCTATGTACTGAGAAAGATTCAGAACCTCAACTGTTCCATCATCATTGATTTGATAATCCTCACCAGCAATCTTTGCTGTGAAGTCTGTCTTGTCAATCTTTGTGATCTGTGTGACATTCAAAATGGATATTGGAAGAATCCCATTTCTCACACTTTCCATCTTCACATGGAAAAGTTCTTTCTTTGTTCCCTCACTCAAATTTCATACCTGAGAAAAAACCTGATCTGTCACTGAATCAAGAATCACTGACAATCTTCAATCATCAGTGGAATCACAAATTCACAGAATGTCTTTGATTTGCTTGAGTTGGATGAATCCACTTGTTGACATATCCTTGATTGATTATTTGATAGTATTTGAACAGGATTGTGAGCAAAACCGACCTCACAGAATCGCTTCTGCAAAGAGTTTTGCCCACTGTCCTTTCCATATATCGAAAACACAGTTGCTCTTCACTATTGTGAAGAAAATGTGCTTTTTTACTGTGCAGGATTTTTGAGAGCTTCAACAGCATCATTTGCTGTCTTTGCAGTCTCTTCAGCAGTTGCAAGAGATGCTTTTGCATCTTCAACAGCCTTTTCAAGCGGTGCTTTTTCCTCTGGTGTTTTATCAGCAGAGTCAGCAAGAGTTTTTTCAGCATCAGCAAGTTTTGTCTTCTCAGACTCAACAGCTTCATTTGCTGTCTTGAGTGCTTCTTCAGCTTTCTCAAGTGCTTCTTTTGCTTCAGCAGCTTTCTTTGCTTGTTCAGCAGCAGCCTTTTCAGCTTCCTTTGCAGCAGCTTCAGCAGCTTTCTTTGCTTCTGCTTCTTTGTCTTCTGGTGAAACAAGGAGTTTTTCAACATCCTTGAATGAAAGTGTCACTTCTCATAAGAACTCAAGACCGAGTCTGAGAAGAGGAAGATAATCAGAGAAAGAAACAACTATTTTTTGACCTTTCTTGAAATCCTCTCTTTTTTTTCCACCAATCGAGACTGTCAAATTCTCTGTGAACTTGAATGCATAAAGTGTGACCATATGAATCTTGATTGTTTAAGGGATAGAGAAAAAGAACCAGCACCACAAGTGAATGTGGTGCTTTTTCTTATATGTTGACGATAAGTGCAACAGGTGAAGTTGGAGCTTTGTTGTTCTGAACATCATTGAATGTGAGAGCAACACGAGCTGAACCAGTGACACCAGTGAGCTGTTCTTCAGCATATCGAGAAGTTTCAGTTGTGAGACCTCTGCGAATACCAACAATCATTGATGGAACATGGACAATTGCCATTGCACCCTTTGTGTTGTTTGCTGGTGTTGCTGAAATTTTTCCGTTTGCCTGAGCCTTGACCATCTCTTCACGATTGACAATCTGGATTCCGTCAATTGCCACAAGAACACCATCCTTGATGGTTGCTGCATCACCGAACTTTTCGATTGTCTCAACTTGTGAGAGTCCCATAAGTTCAAAGTATGAAGAAACATCAGGAACAAGGCGGAGTTTTGAAGGATCGAGACCTTTCGCACCCATCTTTGCACGAGCTGTGCGGATGTTTTCAACAGCAAGATTTCCACCAGCATCAACAGTTGCACTCTTTGTGAATGCAAGTTTGCGGATTCCATCAAACTTGAGAAGATCAGTCTTGTTTCCATCAGGAAGAGCAGAAGTGTTTCCATCAATAATATTGATGTTTGCATTTGCACCAGTTGCAACATCACCATTGATGATGATTTCATGAACTGATGTTTCATATGCAGAAGTGAGTTCACCCATTACATATTCAGCAATGTTGATGACAGAGTCTTCAAGAAGTTCATCTGAATAGTAGATTGTGACAATGAGTGTCTTTGCTTCAAGAGAAACAGAAGCTGTGATTGCTTTCTTGTTCTCACCAGCAACTGCACCACCATTTGGAGCATTTGAATTTTCAGTTGTTCCAACCATACGAATCTTAGCACCACGAACTGGAAGATCAAGTGTCTTTGCAGTCATGGTCTTGATTGTTGCACCCTCAAGAAGAGAGCCTTCAACCTGAAGACGCTCAATGAGTTCTGATGAAAGAACAACTTCTTGAACGAACTCAGCACCAAAACCAGCCTGACCAGTTGACATTGCTTCATTTGCATTTGTCTTGAGGAAAGATTCACCAGTCATGTCAAGGAGTTGACGAACTGTGAGAGTCTCACCAGCATTCTTGAGAGCAGATGAGAAATCATTGAGCATCTCACCACCCTTTTTGTTCACATGCATCAGAGCGATTGCATTATAGAACATTGCTTCTTTAGGAGTCATAGAAAAGAAAATAAGAGAAATAAATAAATTTGAAACTATTTTTGAATGTATTTTTGACTGAAGTCCTCAAGAGAGTTCACATCAGTTTTTTCATCTGTTGTTTCAGGAACATTCACCTGATTATCAACAACAGTTGCAAGGTTTTTTCTGTCCTCTTCCCTCTTGCTGTTTATAGCATCAGTCAGAGCCTTTTCATGATCACTGTTCAGCTTTGCAATCTCACTTGCATGATCTTGCTTCATCTTCTCAATTTGATTACTGAGAGAATCAACAGTGTTCTTGAGTGTTTCAACATCATTGACATCATCTGTTTTCACAGAATTTGTCTCTGTTGCTGGATCAACACCATCACCAGCACCACCATCAGTTTCACTTCCTGTGACTGTTGCTTCAGATGCTGGGGTATCTGTTGCAGCAGAAGCAGTTGGTGTCTCTTCTGGTGAGTTGTCCTTTTTGATCTCTGGTTTTTCCATAGTCAAATTATTAGAGGATAAATTCGCTTGATTAGAGCCTGATTTTGAATTTTTATACTCTTCAGCAATCTTTGTGAAAGATTTGCCTATTGAGTTTTGCACCGCAAGTGCCTTTTCATTGCTTCCAATGGTGACCATTGAATTTTCTATCATTTGTGCTTTTGTGATGATGAGTGTGATGAAGTCATTTGCCAATCCATAGAGAGCATATAACACATTTTCCCATCCATACTTTTCTTCTGCTTCTGCTTTTGTCAGCTTATTCCCTGTGTCATTTTCTTCAAACATATATTCAACTGTGATTGCTCAAGTTGAGATTCCTGAAACATATCCATTCTTGATTTGCTTTGCATGTCTTGGTTCAAGAGTGTCAAGGTCAACATAGAACAGACCATTCAAGTTTTTCTCTTCATCCAACCAGAATTGAACAGCATGTCCAATTGCACCATAGTATTGATCATGTTGCCAGAGGATCACAGGATTCAGAGAGTATGAATCAAAAATCCATCCTGTCTGATCATATTTGTATGCATTCCTTGAAGCTTCTCATGCTGCATAGTTTTGTGAAACTATACCCTTGAAGACAATGACATTTTCAGAAGTTGGAATTGTCTTTCATGTCTTCTTGATCTTGGAAGCATCAATCTGCATGTTGAGAATTGAATCAATTCCTTTTTGATCGAGCTTGTCACAGGTCATTGGAAGATCAAACCTGTTTTCAGTGATGTTTGTTTCTGTTGGATTCATAATGATGGAATTATAATGAGAAAAATGACTTTTGAAAATTATTGATTTGAAGTGTCTGGATTATCTGTTCAATTCTGGTCTTTGTTCTGCTGATCTTGTGTCTTGCTTTCTGAGAATGAATCTCATCATTCAACAGGATCATATTGAAGAATTTCTCTTGCTTCATTCCTTGTGATGACACCTTTTTCAAAGAGTTTCACAGAGAGATCAGAACGGATTGTGAGTGTTCTTATATTGTCCTGAAGAGTCACATATGAATATTCAGGTCAGAAGCATGCTTGAAGAATCCCTGTCATGAACTCATCAATCATCTTTTCTTTCTCTTCAATTCTGAAATAGTATGTTTCAGATTGAACATTTCCAACACTTTTGTTGGAAGTCTCAGTGATTCAGAGAATGTCTTTGTTGACTTCATAGACAGCACACACCATGTCCAATGTGAACTTTCGTGTGTTGATGAATTCCATGTCTGAAATCTTGTCTTGAACTTTCACAACTCACTTCACTCATTCCCACACTGAAGCTCTGTGCCTGTTCTTCCCTCAACTGTATCTTCCAGACTCAAGAACCTCTTTCAACTTCTTCTTCACCTTTTCTGCTTCAGCTGCATCAGTTGGCAGTGAATAATCTGGATCAAGAAGAATCACTGATGCTGGTGTCTGATTATTCCTGAAGAATGCAAGGTTTGAATCTCTTGCTTCCTTGTCTGTTTCAAGGTCAATGAAGAGTGATTCCATCTTTGATCTTCCAACACACTCATATTTCAAGTCAGTGTCTCATCTGAGGTGGTGAATCTCTTCAGGAAGAAAAAATGCTCTTGTTCAATTCATGGTTTGAACATATCAGAGGATTGTTCAATCTTTCTTCATGATTGGTTTGATATATCTTGGATCGAGGATTTGAAGCCCTGTCACCTTTGTTCCATCAAGTGCAAGATACACATATGCATTTCCAGTCACCTCAAAATCTCTGATGATTCTCTTGATGAACTGTCTTGGAGTGTATCAAATGGAAGCCTTGATCAAGTTCTTGTATGCATCAAGCGGTTGTTCTTTCTTGTATTTCCTGATCTCAAATCAGTGAGAACCAACATCACTTTCAATTCTTCCAATGACTGCTGCAATATATGGATTTCTCTCATAGAATTCATAGAACACAGCCAATGATGTTGCATTGACTATGTCCAGAGTTGAGATTGAAAATCAGTTCACTGTTGGTTTCTGTTTTCAAGCATTTGTGAACAAAGTTGATAAAAGTGACATATTTTGGTGGATTATTTGAAGAAATTATATTGTTTTTTCTTCTTTCTGAAAGATTTTTTCATTTTGTGCTTTCTCATCAACTGTCTTGATGATCATTCTGATTTCATCATCATATCTGAACTTATTGAATCAGAGTGGATCAGCAACAAATTTCTTCTGAGTTCTTGCAGCCTTTGCAGCTTCTGAATGTCTGTCACCACCTCTTTCATCTGTGTGAAGTTTTGACATCAGCTGATCTTCTGTCTGTCTATAATGCGAAACGATAGGGAGCAAATATTGATCCCATGTTCAATGCAAGTGTCAGTTTCAAAGCTTGTGTCTCACCAGCTTCAGAAAGACTGTGGTTCTCTTCCATGCAAGAGAAACCTTGAGTGTGATTTCTGATTCTTTTTTCATACAGCAAAATGATTATGGATAAAATGAGACTATCAAGCGGAAACAGTTTTCTTCTTGAAGACTTTGGAAAGTCTCATCATGAAGAAGTACCTTGCACCATCAATGGAATGGTTGAATGCATCAATTGGTTCATTGAGCTTCTTTCAGTTCTTATCAACAGCCCATGTGTAGTTTCTGAATTCTTTCTTGATGTTTCAGCTTCTTGCAGTGATCAGGATTTCATATGATTGCATTGCAGTGATTCCAAACATGATCGAGTCAGCACCTTTCACAACTGGTTTGATGTTCCATCATTCTCTGTGGATTTCATCAATTGATTTTGGTTCTGAGGAATCCGCAAAGATTTCTTTTGTCTTGCTGATTCAATTTTCTTCAAGCAAACCAACAATGGATTTCAAGCGGTCTTCTTCCCTCAAATACACATTCATGAGGCCTGTTCTGTATATCACTTCATCAAGAATGATTTTTCCATTCCATTCATAGATTGCTGTCAGAGTGGTTGGATCATTGGTATATCAAAAATCCATTCCATATCAGAGAAGATTTGCTTCTGCTGGTATTTCCTGAATGTCACCAAACTTGAAGATGACTCACTCAAGACCAGCTCACCAGAGTCACTTTGCATAGATGTTGTACATGTTCGGATTTGTGACCTTGAGTCTTTCCATCACTTGCAAATACTCAGCACCAACCCACTTGTTGTCCAGAAAGGTTGAATGGCACAGCTCAACATGCTCTGTGTTTCAAAAAGACCAGAAATCAGTGTTCAACCAGTGCAATTCATCAATTGGATTGAATGTGCATGTGATCTGCATTTCTGGTTGTCATCTCAAGCGCAGGTCAAGTTGCTCAAAGTCTCTCTTGTGAAACTCTGTTGCTTCTTCAAGCCACACTCTGGAAACTCTTCTGATGGATTTGATCTTCTCTGGATTGTCCATTCACCTGAAGACAATATCACTTCCAGTGAGCTTGTTTTTGATATACATTGGTGACTTGGTGACCTCAAAGTGTGCTGAGAGTCACCAGAGTTCAATCATTCAGACAAGTTCTGCAAAGACAGATTCTTTGATTGTGTCTTTGACCTTTCTCATGGCAAGCAGCCTGTTTCATGGTGTATATGTCTTGATGATTTCCTTTTCAGCTTCAAATGTACTCTTTCAGCTTCCAGAACCTCACATCATAAAAATATACCTCTTTTTGTTTTTCAAAAGAGGAATATATTTTTCATTGTAAAGTTCACGAGATGAGAAGTCAATTGACTCAAGTGCATTCATTATTCAGGAAGTTTGACAACAAAGTTGAGAGATTTTCAATCAGTGGTCACATCAGTTTCTGTCTTGTCTCTGAATCAGTGCCAATTCTTTGCAAGAAAGATTGAAAATTGAGGATTATAGTGACCAGCAAGAGCATTTTCCACAAGGATTGATTCTTGTATTTGTCTTGCCCTCTTTATCGCTTCGGAAAAGTCAGGATATTTGAGTTTTCCAGCAAGTGAATTTCACTCTGTGTCCACTTCTTTTGTGTCCTCTGGATATGTGACTTTTTCCCACTCATACAATGTGTCTATGTGAACACCAATGTTGAATGCAAATCTTTGAAGTGTTGGATATGTCTCAGTGAGAACAACATGCTTTTCTGATTTCAGTCAACCAGTTCTTCATGGATTGTCATTGTTCTGATAATAGGTTCTATTGATTGCAACTTCATGAGATGATCGAGACATGAAGTCAATCAGCATTCAGACAAACTCTGGTTTATATTTTGGCGGTCTTCAGAATGAAGAAACATTGATCTGCACAAGGTCTTCTTGTTCATTCAATGCATCAACTGGTGATTCATCTTCAATTTCTGTGATTTCTTTGATGTCTCTTTGAACCATATGTGGAAATATTATGTGATAATCAATGAAATAATATTCAGAATTTTGCTTTTGGCAAATTATGAAATGAATTCATTCCTGAAATATGGAAACACAGTTTGATATGTTCAAAAGAATGCTTTTGAAAGCATGACAAAGAAGATTCATTTTGGTCAATCACTATCGTATGAATCAGAGAGTGAAGCAACCTCATCATTTGCCATCAATACTTTTCAATTTGGAAAAACAACAAACTTTGTCTTTCTTCAGTCAAGTTCTCAATCATGAAACATTGCATTTTCCATATCAACTCAAATGACTCTTTCCAGATAATCGAAAAGATTGCAAAACCTATCATCTGGACAGTTCTGAGGATTCCTTTTGCTGTATGGAATGTATACTTTCCCAGTCTCATGTGAGGATTGCTTTTGTGTTCCTTGATTCAATTCTTTCTCTGAGGAATTGTTGACGGTTGAACCATTCTCTTGGTGCATATTTTGGATCAGGTGAAGAAATAATTATGTGATGTGGATTGATGGTTTGCTTTGTGTAGTCCATATGTGAAGAATTACTCTGTTTCTCAGAAAGCCATTGCAAGTGCAATGATCCATCCAATGATTGTCCATCAGAAGAATAGATTGACTGTGACAACAACTCAGATGTTTTTCTTTCCTCTGTGCTTTGCAACAAGAGATGGTAAGAAGTACCAGAGAACAAAAATGAGAAATGCTATTGCTTGCATAAAGTGGAAAAGTTAAAAAATACAAAAATCATCCCACTCTTCCTTGACTCATTGAACTCATAAGAGAACAAAGAGGATCAAAAGCATGATGATTCCTATTGGATGAATCAATCTGAATTTCATCTTCTTGATGAAGACTCACTCAAATTTCTCTGACTCAACTTTCTTGAGTGCCAATGCACCTGTGAAATACATGATCTTTCAACCTGTGGACAGGTCATATTCTTTGGTTTTTTTGGTGTCAAACATAGTGGAAAAGTTATTGTGTAAAGGTTGGAAGCCATCTTTCAAAGCAGCTCTTCTCATAGTCTCTGTCAAGTCTCTCTCATTTCACTTTTGATTTCTCAGCACTCTTCATCCAGCATGCAAACATCTGTTCTTTTGTGAAAGTTTGTTCAGACATAGGTGAATTTTTAGAAATTGTCATCAGTTGGAAAATCATCAACACTGATTCATTCAGCTGGATGAGGTGCTTTTGATCAGTTCGGATTTGAAGAGAGAAGAATGACTTGATCAGCAACAATCTCTGTCTTGTATCTTTTCACACCAGCGGTGTCATCCCATGATCTTGTTTTCAGGTATCATTCAACATAGACTTTCTTTCACTTCTGCATATAGCTCTCAGCAATGTCAGCAAGTCACCGCCATGCAACAACACTGTGATATTCAACCTCTTCTTGAAGTTGATCATTTTTGTCTTTCCATTTTCGGTTTGTGGCAACTGAGAATGTTGCAACCTTTTGTCCGTTTGGTGTCTCTCTGATTTCTGGATCAGCGGTGAGATTTCAAATGATCTGAACCTTGTTGAGTGAATTTCACATAATGTGGAAAAGTTATGAATAATATTGTGAGAGGATTTCTTGAACTCTATCCTGTGGAACAGCAAGAATCTTTTCCCATTCTTCAGGTGTGATTCTTGTTGGATGATACATGTCAGGTTTGAATTCTTTTTCTGAGAACAATTCAGTTTTTGTGACTCATTTTTTCTGTCAATTTTTGTAAAAAGTCACATGAACTGTTCTTGAATCTGTCATGTGACTATTATATTGAAATTTTACTGAAAGCAAATCATTTTTTTGCTTTTGTCCTGTCATTTGTTGATGATTTTCACACCAGCTTTTTTGAAGAAAATGTTCTTCTCTTTGAGAGCTTCAGAATATAGTGTTTTCATGTTGCAAAAGGTGAGAAAATGAATATATTGAATTCAAGGCACAAATTGTGTCTTTTTGTCGTGCATTACCATCAATCAAAAGGATTTTTCTTTTTCTCATACTCAGGACACTCAAGCGGCATTCTATTGTTGTCACACTGCATTGTTCTGATTTCCCAGTTATTGTCTCATCGTCTTTCAGCTTTGTATGTGTACATATATTTTCTGTGTTTTTTACACCAAAACATTTTTGAAAGGTTTTCATCATTCCTTTCTTCAACTTCAAGAAATTCACATTCGTGTCAATTTGCAGATCAAATGCAAATATGCTTATTTGCAGGATTCTTTCTGCAAACTTTTTCATGGTATGCACAAACTTTTTCTCGTACATACACTCATCTACAATACTCACACTGGAAAAATGGTTGTTCTCTTTTGATCATATTATTTTTGATAAGAATTATATTCTTCTTGTCACTCTTCAAGTTCCTTATGAGGAATCAATTGAAGTTCTTGTACCTCAAATTCTCACAAGAAGTATTGCTCAAGATATGTTTTAAGAGCTTCTGTGTCCTTCATTTCCTCATCAGTGAGGTTCAAAACTTGTCATGAGAAGATCTTCTCTAGTGATTCAACTGGTTTTGTGATCACTCGTACCTTCATTTTTGATAGTTCAATAGGTCGCATATGTGGAAAAGTTAGAAAAATAATGATTCCATTCAACCATATTGCTGACTTCAGCAAGATGGTTGTGTGCAGTGATTATTTCTTTGCTGCCTTTCGCTTCTGAGAAGCTGTTGCAGTTTTCTGGATTCGCTCTTGTTGAGCTTTCTTCTCAGCATTCTTTCTCTTGAGAGATTCTGAGATTTTCTTCTTGTGTTCCTCAGAAAGTGGAATTCCTTTTGTTGTTTTCTTTTCTTTATTTCAATATTTTCTGAGAGTTTCAACAGAATTTGCAACTTCTTCTGCATTGAATCATGGAACAATTGGAATCATGTTGAAGTTTATTCAATCCATGAACTCTTCAAATGCTGATTTCCTTGTGTCCTTGAATGCAAGAATGAATGCACAGAACACCAGAGCTTCACCAGCAATCATGAATCATTCCTGAAGTGTGAATCATGGAAGATCATTGATGTGGAAATCTGCCCACCAATAGACTATGTACAGAGTCACCAGAGCTGTGAATGCATATCTGATGAATGTGGAAAGAAAAGAGTGACTTTTCATATGTGGAAAAGGTGAAAAAATAGAAATTGAAGATGGATTTTCTTCAAGATGTCCTTTTCATAGAAAAGAACACCATTGAAGACTATTTAACTGAATCATATATTTCTTCCAACTTTTTGACAGTGTTTTCAAGAAGAAAATATTTTTCCATTGAAATTCCTCTCTTTCAGTCCTTGAACAGACTGATATGAGAGAATGAAATCTTTGTTTCCTCATGAAGAGTCTTGAGGAAATTTTCATGCTTTCCAGAAAGCTTCTTGATCTTCTTTCTGAGTTCTGTGATTTCTGGTGGTGTCTTTGTTGACATAGTGTGTATATAAAAAATTATTTCTTGAGGTAAGCTTTGAACCCTGATTCAATCTGTTCTTTCGGAATGAATCATGACTTTGGATTGATTGAAACTTGTCAATCAATCATGATCCACTGACCAATGTGAATCATGTATTTCTGGAACAATTCACCATTCTGCATCCGCTCTTTCTCTTTCTTGTCTCTTTCTTCTTTGGTGGTGATTTTGAGTTTTCTTTAGGTTTTTGCAACCATATGTGGAAAAGTTATACAATTAGAATGGACAATCAAGACCTTTGAGCTTTGGAAGCAAGAATCTTTTTGGAATTCACAATCAACCATCTTTGACAGGAAGTTCACAGAATTCAAGGATTTTTTTGATGTACTCTGTGAATTCTATTGTGTCCAGATCAGCTGTTGATCTGATGATTGTGTGAGGTTTCGGAAACATTCTTTCTTCTGAGAGGAATCATCAAGCAAAGAATTCATGCCAATCATCCTTTGTCATTCAGAAGTCAGTGTTGATCACAAGAAATCAAATGATTGACCAATACCATGAATTCTGCTCAAGACTTCTGATTTCTTTCTGATCCCTGAGAAGAATGGAATATCATCACAGAGGAAGTGAATCAATGATTTCTTTCATTGAATGAACTGACTTGATTCACTCTTCTGTTTTGATGAACTCTATTGTGATTTTTTTCATACCTATTTCTTAAAGACTCAAGCTTTCTTGAAGAAGACTCTTCATTCTGGTGTGTCTTCCCATTTCCAATCTTCCTTTTCCTCTTTCTTGTATCAGATTGATGCAAGAAATTCATTGTATTTCTTTTCAAGAGCAAGTTTTGCTTCCTCTTTCGCTTTTGCTTCTGCTTCTTCTTGTGCTTTCTTTTCCTCAGCAGCTTTCTTTTCCTCAGCTTCTTTCTTGAGTCTTGCTTCAGTTTCTTCAGCTGCTTTCTTTGCAGCTGATGCAATCTCTTCTTGCTTCTTCTGTTCAGCTTCTTTCTGCTTCTGTTCATCTTCCTTTTTCTTGAGTGCAGCTTCTCTTTCTTCCATTTCCTTGTTCTTTGCTGCAAGTTCATCTTGCTGTTTCTTGATTTCAGCTCTCTTCTGATCGAGTTCATCAGAGACTGTTTTGAGTATTTCTTCAAACACTGAATCTTGTGAATCCTCAAAAGCTTCATGAGTGATGACTATTTTTTGAAGTTCATTTGAATAGTATGCTTGAAGTGCTGGTTGCCAATACAGTCACATTTGATTGATCTTGTTGATCCTTTCTTGCTTCTTCTGTGCAGCCGCTTCAGCTTCTTTTCTTGCTTTCTCAGCTTCCTCAAATGCAGCTTTCTTTTCAGAAAGAAGATTTTGGAAGTCTGATTCTTCCATGATCTTGAGGTCAAAAAGGTCATGAATATATCCATATTGTGCAAGCTCTTGAACTCTATTGTTTGCAAGCTCTTCTTGCTCTTTTCGCTTTCGCTCTTTCTCTTCTTCCTCTTTCTTTTTCCATTCTTCCTTTTTAGCAATGAGAATGTCTTCAGTTGGTTGAATGAGTGCAAGGAGTTCTTTTTCAACTCATGTGACTTGCTTGATGAAAGCATTTGCACTTTCTCTGATCGAAAGTCACTGTGCTTTGATTGCATTTCTTGTGTCTCTCAGCTCAATTTGAGCCTTGTGAACCTGATCATATGTTGCATTGTCAACAATCTCAATTTGAGTTGCTGCCTTGTGCTTTTCAGCAAGTGCAATCAGTTCTGCTTTTTTCGGATTGAATTGATCCATGTTCAGAGACTCTGAACCAGTTTTTGTGTCTTGTGACATAGTGGAAAAGTTAGTGATAATGTAAAGGAATTATATTGATATTTTGCCAGAAGTAAAATGTTTTTTTCATTTTAGTCTCTGACATATACTGAAAAGAATCATTTTTTTGTTTTCACATATACAGTTCATGACCATCAATCTCAGTATGCATCAGAATGACAATCACTGATGAATCTCAGTCATTTCACTTCTTCTCATTTCTGAATCTTTGGGATTCTTCACCATATTTTTTCAGGTGGATTCACTGAGACTTCCAGAAAGAACATATGCATGAAATTGAATTCTTTTTCACATTTTCTGACAATACTGATTCAGTATTTCTTCACAATTTTCATTCTTGTCTTTTTGTGAAGTTGTTCTTCAATGTCCATGAGTTTCCAACACTGAGCATCATCATCGAAATCAAGGTCTTGCATTTCTGCATATTCCTGTTCAATAGATTTCTTTCTGATTCTTGGCATATATAGGAATTATTTTTGAAGTAAAAAGGAAAGCATTTTTTCTCATTCATCAGTCAACCATCAGCATCTGAGTGTTGTTCAATACTCAATATATCATCTTTCATATTCTCTTGCCATTGCAGCATATACAATCTTTTCTGGTGCTGAATATTTCTCAGCAATGATTTCATATGGTGCTGGTCAGATTTTTGATATATCAAGAGGAAAACTTCTTGATTTTGAGTGAAATTCTTTGCAAGCAGCAAGAACATCAATGGTTTTTATGTCTGATCTTTTCATATTTGCTTTGAAAGAATATTGAACAGGTTCTTGACTCATCTTCACCTTTTCTTTGTCTTCATATTGATGAACAGTCAGGTGGTTGGATAAAGGTCAAAATGTTGAACTCTGACATGGAAACTGGATTGACTGAGGATTGTGAATTCAATTCACTTTTCCTTGAGGAAGTTGAGAGACCATTCAGCATTGCTGAGTCTTTTGATTCTTCTCTCTTCCTTGATTGCTTTCCAGATTTCTGAATCTGAGATTTCTTCTCAGTTGTTGATGTAGTCATCAGACCATGTTCAGTCTGGATTACATCTTCAGGTGATGAGGTCTTCTGCTGCTTCTCACATAGGTGGAAAAGTTATGAAATATGAAATATTCGTTTCCAGAATGATTTTTTCTGTGGATTCTTCAGTGCATTGTTTTCATATTTCAGCTCTGAAACCTGATATTGAAGTGATTCAACAGTTCATTCAAGACTCTTTGATCTTGAATAATTTTCTGAAAATTCTCTTTCAATAGAATCAAATCTGTCTATCCTTGAAATGAGGTCATCAACTCTTTGTTCAAATAGCTTGTCTATTGATCAAGTCAAATCAACACATTTTTCAATGTCAATTTGAGAAATGAGAGTTGTTCACATTCTCATTGTCTTCAATGTATCAATCAGATAATCTCTGAACTTCTCAAAATCTTCTTTTGATCAGCAGTTTTGATATATTTGATATAATGAAGATCATAATTCATTGATTTCTTTTTCAATGAATTTTTTTTGATCTTTTTTGATCCTGTCTCTGATTGCTTGCATATGGTGGAAAAGTTAAAAAGGAAATAAAAGACTATTTTTGAAACTTTGATCTGATCTCTTTGATTCTTGCAATACCTGTCTGGAATCCAGATTCAAGTGCTGCAAATTTTTCTGGATCAGGGAATATTCTTGTGACAAGAAGAGATTCTTTGAAGTTTGGATTATAGAAAGCCAAATCCCACCATTTTCTTTTTGTCACCCAGAGATTCATTTGAACTTGCCAAACATACCCTGAGTCAAGATTCTTTTCAATACCATCAATGATCATCTTGAAATGCTTCACATCATTCTGACACTTGATTTCAAGCCCTCATTCTTCTCAGACAAGCCCATCTGGTGAACAACCTATGAACTCATTGTATTCAATGAATGAAACCTGATCAACAGTGAGCATGTTTTCAAGTTCATAGACTCATCTTGCAAGCGGTTCAAGTTCATTCCCTCTTGCTGTGTGTTCATTTGAATAGACTTCTTTTGGTGCTGAAGAGAATGATTCAGCCATCATCTCAACAATGTATGTTTCAAGCCCTTTTCAGTTGTTTCAGATTGCTTGAGCATTTGAAGCGGTCATCTTTCATTTTCTGAGGTCAAACCATTCCTGTGACTGCTGTTCAATGTCTTTGTGGATTTTCATATGTGGAAAAAATAGGTGATAAAATATGAATTATTCTGGAAGCTGTTCAGCATCTTTCTCTTTCTGTGCAATGATCTCATTCTTTCGTCTGGTGAGGTGTGCAACAAGCTCTTTTCACTTTCCCTCATTTGCTTTGTGATATGCAACCAGATCAGTGAGAGTTGTGATTGCATTGATCTCTTCAATATAGTTTCTGACCTCTGGTTGAACAACATCAACATCAAAGTTTTCATTGTCCTGATCCTCGATTGCTTGAAATTCATCTTTGAAGTGTGTTGCACACCCTTTCTTCACAAGTGTCTTCATACACATCTCAGGAAGCCAATTTTTCCACACATTCTGCATCTTTGATGATGCCTTGTGTTTCTCAATATCTGCCATTGAAAGAAGTGTGAGAAATTCACCTCTTGAATTCTTGATGATACAATATCAACCTTGAATCATTGCATCAGTCCTTTCAAAAGGATTGTTGATTTTGTGTGAATATATCACTTTTCCTGATTCCTTTGAGAATGAGAAATCATCTCACTTGTATATCAAAGCAATATCAATCTTTGTTTCAGGATAGAGCTGAATCATCTTGTTTTTATATGCAACATAGTCATATGAAATTCAAGTTGATTGCAGTGTGATATGCTTTCAATCAAAAGTCAATCATTGCTGACTCACCTTGATGAAGCAGTTTGCAATGAAATCTTCAGTCTTGAAAGCCATGTGACCATTCTTCATCTTGCCTGTGTCCTTGTCTTTCTCATCAAGCAAATCTTGAATGTATGCACAGAAGATTTTCACATCTTCTTGCTTGTAGTCCTTGAGAAGTTCTTTGATTTTTGAAACCTGTGGAAGTGCCATATGTGGAAAAGTTAGAAAATGAATTTGAACTGTTTTTTGTCAGCTGTCATGTAGAACACAACCTGTCACCGCTGAATTTTGTGTCAGAGTTTTTCAAGCTTTTCTTTGACTTCCTGTCTGAGCTTCAGGAAGTCTTGCTTTGGAATTTTCTTGATCATACTATTTGATGTGGTTGGTGTAGAACAAGCGGAAGTCACTTTCATCTGATTCTTCCCATGAAATCTTTCTGATCTCTCAATCACACTCAATCTCAGCCAATACATCCAGAACAATTTTTTCAAAATCATCTGCTGGATGGTAAAGATACAGTGCAATGAGTTGGTCTTTGATGAATCAGATTGTGTCTTCATTCTTGATTCTGAAATTATTGATCAGAGTGAATTCAGACTGAAATCATGGTGTTGGAAGCTCTCGATATTTGATTGAAACTGTGTTCATGGTGGAAAAGTTATGAAGTACATTGAGTATATTCATATTTTGCTGTGAGTCAAATGAATATTTCACTTTTTATTCATTTCTTTGATTCCAATGCAGTTTTTTCATTGCTTCAAGCAACTGTTTGTCTTTTGTTTCATCAGACCATATGCAGTTGTAGTATTCAAAAATCTCATTGAACTTCTCTCAAAGTGGTGCTTGCTTCAAAGACTCAATTTCATCTTCCATGTTTCAGTTCTCTTCTTCAAGCTCAGTGATCCTGTCCTGAAGTCAATCATTCTGATCTTCAAGCCTTTCATTCTGCTTTTTCAGCTTTTCAATCTGAGCTTTCAGAGATTCATTCTCTTTGATGATTGCTTCTGTGTCCATTTTTATATGAAATTATATTCCTTGAAATACTCAAACACCTTGATTGTTGCTGCAACATCTCTCTTGCAATATTCTATGATCTCAGAATCTCTTCATTCGTCATGGAATCTTTGCACCTGAGAACCATCAATTCAGTCCTTTGATGACTCTATTCATAGAAACTGACACACAACATCAAGACTTGCAGAATTGAATCACATGTGCTTGTATTCAGCATATAAGTCTGTGATATACACCATATCCCACACTTTCTTTCAATACATTCTCAGGTGGTTTGGAATTGCAATTTTGTGATGCAAAGCCCTCTTCACTATGAATGGAAGATCAAAGCCTTTGATGTTGAATCAAACCAGCTCTTTTCATGCAGAAAGCTCAAAGAACTTCTTGATCATGTCTTCCTCAGATCACTCAAGATTGTTGATATAGACTTCATCTTCTTTGTATACTCAGCAACAGATTGTCAGAATCTTGTTGAACTCAGGCATGAAATCAAATCTGTCTCAATGCTTCTGTCTGAGGTCTGCATGAAGATTTGGTTGTTCTGTGCTTTCTCTGTGATCCTTTCAGAAAATTGATATTGTCTCAATGTCAAAAAATAGTGTTTTCATATGTGGAAAAATTAAAAATATCTATGAGTCTCAATGAATTCACACCAGAAATCAAGAACTTCTTCCATAGATTCAACTCTGTCATTGAATCTTGAATCATCAGCTGAAGAAGAAAGCTTGAAAAAAAAAAAAAAAATCTGGTATCAATCAGCAAGTGCAATTGGTTCTGGAAATCTTGATTCAAGAACAGATGGACATATTCTTTTGATCTCAGAAATTGTCTTTTTTGTATCTTGATTTTTGAACCATCAAGCATTGGTATATTTCTTATACTCTGACATTGTGGAAAAGTTACGAATAAGGATTCCATTCAAGCTGTTTCCATTTTGGAAAGAGCTTGTGTGCAATTCTTATTGATAATCTGGAACAACCGCTTCTTCAAGTTCACTTCATTGAGCTTGCTGAATCTCTTGTTTTTGCTGTTCAAATTCGTCTCTGCACTCTGATTCCCATGTGTCCTTTGCTCACACCTCAGAATATACAGAACACTTCAGAGGAATGATTTTTTGATCAAGTGAATAGATTTCTTTCTTGAGCTGTTCAATCTGATCTTCTTTTCACTTTTTCTCAGACCTGAGTTCTTTGAGTTGTGTGAGTCTTTCATCAACAGTCTTTGTTGTGTCTGCTCTCTGAATATAGGAATATGCAGAGAATCCAACTGAGACAATGAGAGCTGCAATGATGAATTTCCATGATGGATTCATGATTTTCTGGAAGAATGATTTCTTCTCTGTGTCCTGTGAAATAGGATTGTTCATATGTGGAAAAATTAGAAATTAAGAGTGTTATAGAACCGCCATTCCTCAAGCCGCTTTGATGGATATTTTGCAAAACCATCTGTGTCACCTCTATGCCTTGCAAAAATACATCTGAGCATTCTTTCTTGTCCTGAGTTCCTGTGCTGATAGCAATTTCATTTTGATGACATCTGCCATGCTTTACGATTTGCGAACCATTCCATCTGCTGCTTGTCAGTCATCTTTCAACCTCAGTTGACTTCTCTGATCTGGAACAATCAGATATCACATCAGTTTTTTGAACAACCTTTTGCTTTCGGATTGAACTGAGATTCATGATTCATGAGTGTCATTGCTGTGACCACTCAAGCCCTGTTTTTATATACCTTTTTCATTGTTTCAAGCTGTGTTTTGCTTGGAAACCTGAGATTCTTCCATCATTTTGTTCAGTGATAACATGCAGAAAAAGTCTGATTGAGAGGTTTTTTGATCTCTCATGTGATTTCATTGATGCATCAGATGATGATTGGATAGTCTTTTGCAACTATTTTTGATGTTGATTTTCATTCTGCTGAGAGAAATGCTGATCAACAAGCTGCAATTGTGAATAAAATTCAGAGGAGTTTTGCATGATGCATATTGAGATGTTATGAATAAAATTTGCTATTTGTTTTTATCAGAGAGGAATTTTTTGATTGATTCCATGTTCTCTGTCCTGAGTCGATAGACAGCAAATTTTCAAATCTTTCTGTCTTCAACTATTTCTGGACAGTGAATTGCAAGGTCTGATGAATTTCTCTTTCCTACAACTTCCCATGACCACCACCAGATTTTGTCTGGATGATCAAGAAAGAGTTGCACAACAGTTTGCATTCAAGTGCTGGATTTTTTCTTGTTCCTGTTTTCATACCTGTCTTTCATCATTTTGAAAGAATGTTCAATTTCTGTGATTGAGTGCATAAGGTGGAAAAGTTATTTGCAGAAATCTGGTGCTTTGTCCTGATCGTATGCATAAGCATCACAAGCCATGAAATGTGTTGTCTCTTTGATCTGGTTGAGCTTGTGGATTGTCCACATGTGGATTCAGAGTCAGATCAGAGTGAAGATGAGTGTGAGAAGTTGAATGAGTCTGAACATATTTTTGTGAGTTAAGAACCAAAAGCAAAAGAGAATGTGACTCAAACTTGTCAGACTTCTTCAAGACAACTTTTGATCTCTTCATTGCTGAGAGGTTTTCTGTGAAGAACTGGTCTCTTTTCAAAGAGAATGTGTGATGCATTATGCATATTTGTATTGATAGGGAATAAAAGTGAACCTTGTGAGTGAGACCGTTCCAACTAACTTGTGGAAAAGTTTTGGTGTGATCTGTTTTTGTCTCAAGCACAGACACAGTATATTCATATTTTGCTGAAAGTAAAGTGTGATTTTTATTTTTCACTGATTTTCCAGTTCCAGAAGTGATGTCTTGAGTTCTCAATAGGTGTACACCATTCAAGATTTTCATAGTCATTATTCAATTTATTTCAGTCTTTATGGTTCACAAATTTGAATTTTGATCACCTTTTTTGTACAAAATAAGTTGCAACCAATCTATGAACATGAACTTGATTCTTCTTTGTTCTATTTCAAATGAGTGTCACTGAATAATATCATGATCTGATTCCTGTTCATATAATCCTTTTTGAATATTTTCTTCTTATTCTTCATCTATTTGATACAAAATACATTCATCCATATCATTCAATTTCTTTCCAGATTTCATATGTGAATGCAATATATAGTAAAAAAATCATATTTTATTAAATTATTTCTCTGAAATCCATATCAGGATTGAGTTTCAAGAGCAACTTTTTTTTGATAATATAGACAGAATTTTGCTTTGTTGCTTCAGATTTTACATCTTCCACAATCACATTCTGTTCACTATCTTTGTACACAAAGTCAGCTTCATATGATACTCAAAGGATTGTTTGACCTCTATGCTTGAAAGTCTCGATCAGAGGAAATTTCACATGACACTGAAGATCAGAGATCAATCATCTCTTTTCCATGTCTCTGAGAAGCACAAATCTTTCAAATTCTTTCTTTGAATCAAAAGTGATTCACATATAGAATTTTTTTGTGCTTCCATACTTTGATTTTTTCTGCATCTCTATTGGTCTCATGATTTTATAATTATGAATATTTCCAGATAAATCAACCAGCTGTCTTTTGTCTTCACTTGCAACAATCAGAAATCTTTGTGTTCAATACTCAAGTCTCTCTCATTGCTTCAAGTTGTGATCAGAATGATTTTATAAATTTTCATGATATATCAAACTGCCTGATTGATACTGAAGAATGATTTTCTGATCAGAACTTTCATTTCATATTATTCTTCATGAGTCACAAAGAATAGGCATGCTTCACATTATCAGATCATGTTGACCACTCAAGATTGTCTTTGTGACAGTTGAGCTTGTTTCAGTCTTTGTGGTTCACTTCTGGAAGATTCAGAGGATTTGGAATGAATGCAATTGCAACAAGTCGGTGAACCAATGGATGTCATTTTATGTTTGAAAATATATATCATTTTCTATGAAGATGAGTTCAAATTATTTTTGATTTTGAATTTGAAATTCTTCATGACTCTGAAATTGAATATCAATAGTGTGATGAAATAGCTTTCCATTGTTCCATATTACTTATTTTTTTGTGATAAAATAAAATCAAATTTTTCCTCAAGCTCTTTTCTAACTCATAAATCAAGATGCATTTCGTCACATTGAGTGTGACAATTTATACTGCATACTTGCATGATATTCTCTTTCATCATCCTAAATTTAGGATACATTCATTTTGCAAGAATGTGTGCAAAACATTGTGGTTTCACAAGTCTTTCATTCATAAATGCATTTTTTACCTCTATTCAGCAGATTTCACAGAAATGTGGTCTTTCATTCCATATGTCTCTAAATACATCAACTTCAGATCACTGATTCTTCAACCTCTCTTTTTTCTTCTTCCCTATTGGTGCAAGAGGTGTCTTTCTCAGAGGAACAGTTGATCTCTTGAGCGGTGTTCTCTTCAGTTCTTTCCTTTCTGCTTTCTTTTCTTCTTTTTGAGATTCATTCTCATTTTGAATCTTCTTGTGAGGTTGCTTTTTATCCATTGTCTTCA
>ERZ724522.382-NODE-382-length-29656-cov-6.583865_pt1 | contig 29656 bp, 22 predicted proteins | sample MGYA00376055_ERZ724522 | MGnify/ENA primary metagenome ERZ724522 (study PRJEB28724, sample SAMN07190884) | wastewater metagenome | isolation source: effluent of sewage treatment plant in Hong Hong | place: Hong Kong | collected 2016-03-17 ...
GGTCCTGTGCGACAGGGGGGTCCTGTGCGACAGGGGGGTCCTGTGCGACAGGGGGGTCCTGTGCGACAGGGGGTGCGTCCTTCAGTTGCTTTGGCTTGCGGGTGGTCATCTGGGGGGTCTCCAGTCAGGGTTGATTAACCGCAGCACATGATACACAACCCCGATGAGGATGCGGTCCCTCATGGCAGGTCGATAGGCGGGTTCCCGCCGTGCAGCTTCCAGCCGAGCATCGCCAGCACGCCCCCCCCGAGCCCGACTATCTCGCGGAGGCCGACGCGAAAAGGTGAGCGGTTCTCCAGGGCGTACATGCGCTCCGCGAGCTGCCCGCCCATGCGCCGCATCTCGACCAGCAGGTAGGCGGTGGCGAAGTCGCCCTTCAGCTCCCTGGTGATGTAGTCCACCTCGCCCCGCTCTGGCCCGTGGAGCTGGTCATACCAGGCGTGGAATCGGTCTCGGTCGGTCTCCTGTCCCTCGATCATGGTGCCCCCGTAGCGACCTGGACCCAGTCGTGCGTCCCGTCCGCGTTTCGAAGGCAAATGTAGAGCACGTCCTCGTCCGTACCCAACTCCCCCCCGACACCATAGAGGCATCCCCGCAGCTCCTCCGAAGCTGTGGGACGGTTCGCCAGCGTACGGAAAGGGAGGCGAGGAAGGCCTCCCCGGCGCATCGGCTCGCTGAAGCGGTCGCGGGGGTCGCGCTGGCGGTTCATGAGTACTCCGCCACCCGGTAGGAGACGACCGCCAGGAGGTGCGGTTCGGCCCCCGTCTTGTAGCTCACCTCCTCGTATTCGACGCCGAGGATGTGGGCGTAGACATCGCGCCCGAGAGTGTCGCGCATGGCGACCGGGGGCTTGCCCGGGCCGGCCAGCTCCATCAGCTTCACCAGCTTCTGGTAGGGCGAGCGCCGCTCGTTGCGGGCGCCGCGGACGGGGCTCGGCACCTCGCCCAGGTCGAGCGGCATCGACTGCGCGTCGGTGCGGTCGGGACGCCAGGAGAAGCGCAGGGCCATGTTGCGGAGGTTGACCTCCACCGGGACCTGCTCGCCGACGATGTCGGGGACGACGAGGCCAAGCTGGAGGTACTTGCCGCGGGCGACGTCGCTCGCCGGGAAGAAGGCCTTGTACTCGCCCGAGGCGCGGACGGTGAGGGCGTTCCCGTTGCCGTCGCGGAGCTGGAAGCTGCTGCCGTCATCGACCTTCGCCCAGACCTGGAAGCCGACGGTGTTGCTCGCCTCCGGGGTGATGTCGATACCGAACTCGAAGACGCGCCAGACCTTCTCGATGTACCGCGCCGGCTCGTAGATCCGCGAGGACCACAGCTCCGCGCCGCTGGTGCGCTTGTACAGGCTGGGGTCGTTGGCGATGGTGAAGCCGAAGCGGGGCAGGCGGTAGATGGCCGGGTAGGCGGTCTCGAGGTCGCTGTCCACCTTGAGCACGGCCAGGTAGGTCTGCGGGTCCTCGACGTTGGGGACGCTGTAGGCCACCTCCATCTCGACATACGAGACCCGCGCCTGGGCGGCGGAGCCCACGGTCGCGGCGATGCCCACGCCGAAGTCGGAGGCGTTCACCTGGGCCGCGGTGAAGGTTGTGCCCCAGAGGTCTGAGGCACCGCCGTACTCCACCTCGGAGGGCGAGCCCGGCCACTGCGTCGAGGTATCGGCCTTGTCGTTGCCGACGAAGCTGCCGCCGCGCACCAGCTTCACGTTGGCGTCCACCACGCTGGTGTAGGTGAAGCCCGAGGCGAGAGTGCCGTCGCCGGCGCTGTTCGTCACGGTGACGGTCTTCGCGCCCGCCGTCCGCGCCGGCGTCACGCAGGTGAGCACGGTGGAGCTGACGACGACCACAGAGGTGGCCGCTGCCCCACCGATGTCCACGGTGGTGTCCGAGCTGAAGCCCGTGCCCTCGATGGTCACCGGGGTGCCGCCATCGAGGCCGCCGGCTGCAGGCGAGACCGAGGTGACGGTCGGGGCAGGGGGCGGCTGGAAGGCGAAGAGGAACCCGCCCTGGCTGGCGGCTGCGCTGGTCGTGAGCGTCTTGGCTGCGACGGCGCCAGCGGCGGCGACCGCCAGCTCGTCTGCGGTGGCGAAGATGATGGGGTAGCCCACCACGCTGTCGTAGCGTTCGGTCATGCCCGCCGGCGGCGAGAAGGTGTAGGTGTTGCCGCCCGCGCCGATGGAGAGCAGCACGGCCAGGCAGTTGGCCCGGGGCGTCGTCAGGCCGGGGAACGCGTGGCTGGTGCCAGTGCCCGAGTAGCCCGTGCCAACAACGCCGACCGGAACGTCGGCATCCGAGCCACGGGCGACGAAATAGACGAGACCGTAGAGGCCCGACCCGGTGAACTCCCAGCTCGCCTCACCAGACTGGATAACGTGGGACAGGAGGGTCCTGCTCCCCACCATGCCGTGGTTGGTCCAGCCGTTCGGGGTGGCCGAAACGCCATGCACCAGGACGGCGATGCCATCGCCCGCCGCCGCCGCGCTCGGCTTGGTGAGCGTCACCTTCGGCCCCGCTGCGGCCCCGCCGGCGTAGTAGCTGTCGCTCATCCTCGAGCCGCTGGTCACATAGGTCGGGCCTGCCATTACGCCACCCCCTGGCTCTTCTTCACGCGCACGGTGATGCCGAGGATGGTCGCCGTGTCAGGGATGCCCGGCCCCGGGTTGAGTGCCTTCAGGTACTTCGTAGTGCCCGCGCCGGCGGAGGCGTAGCTGTCGTCCTCGTCCGCGGCGTTGCTCGCGTTCGTCCAGTCGATGGTTCCGCCGTTGGTGTTGTCGCTCGAGAAGGTGTCGGGCACGACCGCGCCGACCGGGACGCCACCGTCGATCGAGACCACGCGCACGTCGTCGAAGACGCCCGCCTCGAGGAGGTGCTCATGCCAGATGATGGGGCGGTTCTGGCCCCCGGGGGAGAGCGACCAGAGGGAGGCCTTCTGGTTGAGCGGGTCGTTGGCGACGACGAAGGCCTGGCGACCGTAGCGGTCGGCACCGCTGACGCGCCCCCAGCCCTCGGTCAGGTCGCCCTCGAGGCCGTCCTCCTGGGTGGGGCCGACGATGGCGAAGGACTCCTGGTCCCAGAAGACGAGGCCGGCCCGGCTCGGCATCAGGATCTTGCCCTGGAAGTAGGTGCTGCCGAGGCCGTTCTGGGCGTCGATGACGCTGCCCAGGTCGGGCAGCTCGGGCTGGACGTAGAGGTCCTCGTCGAAGGAGTACGGCCCGTCTTCCTTGAGGGCCATGACGTACTTCAGGAGCATCACCAGCTCGTTGATGTTGTAGGCCGAGTCGCCGATGGTGTAGCCCTCAGTCGTGTTCGGCGCCCAGTCGCCCGAGGTCAGTGGGTCACTGGCGATGTCGCAGGTACGGATCTCGTTGGCGTCCATGGCCGCGACGAGCTGGCCCTTGTTATTGGTCGTGAAGGCCCGCGCCAGGCGGTCAGACGGCCCCTCGTCCCAACGGTCCGCGGTGCCCGGGGTGGTGGTGTTGTGGGCGATGGCGTGGGTGCCGCCAGACATCGAGTCGGTCGAGGTCATCTGCGGCGGCGAGCTTGCGCCGAGCGCGGCGGGGGCGCCCGTCATCGTCACCGTGTGGGTGAAGTTCGGGGTCGAGCCGGTGGTCACCACGGTGACCTGCTCGAGGCCGGCCAGCGTCCGCAGCGCGGCCTGCACCGTGGCCTGGTCGGCGTTGTAGGCGATGGCGGCGGTGGTCTTCCCGTCGAAGGTGACGGTGTAGCTGCCGCTGGTGGGCGTCCCGCTGATGACGATGGTCTGGACTTCGGTGACTTCGGTCGCCTGGGTGGTGAGCTGGTGGAACTTCTGGAGGACGCCGCTGGAGTTGATCCGCGGCACATAGATTTTCCCCTGCCACTTCCACGGGCGGCCCGGGCTGCTGATGTTCGCACCGAGGTCGTGGGTGGAGACGATGGACCAGCTCGAGCCGCGCGAGGCGTCGATGGCGTACTTCTGCACGTAGCGCCCCCGGACGACGTAGAGGGAGTCGCCCAGGTCGATGAGCCAGCCATGGCTGTTTTCGGAGGTGAAGGTCACGCCCGAGGCGAAGCGCGGCCAGGTGGTCACCCTGCCGCGGGAGTCGGCGGCGAAGCCCCAGGCCTTCTCGTAGGTGCCGGGGAGTCCCTGGAAGCTGAAGCCGGCGCCGTTGCCGAAGTCGAGCGGGAGGGTCTGCTCCTGGTCGTAGGGCACCTCCTGGGAGCCGATGAGGCGTCCCTTCCACTGCCTCGAGCCGGTGAGCTGGTTGCCGGTCGGCACCTCGTAGGTCTCGCCATCGATGCGGACTTCGCGCTGCAGGTCGCGGGGGGTGGCCTGGGTCACTGGCGCACCGCCAGGAGGGGAGCGGTGAAGCCGCGCTCGCGGTTGGCGGTTGCGGTCGCCAGGGCGAGCTGGGCCTGGTACTTGCCGCCGGTGACGACGTTCATGTGCTCGTAGACCTTCTTCACGCAGACGGCGACGGCCAGGTCGAAGGGGCAGAGGGTGATGTCATCGGGCCGGTAGAGCCGGGGGAACTTGCGCGAGCAGTCGATGATGACGTGCTCGCTCAGCAGCGGCGGTGGGTCGAGCCAGACGTGGACGTCGTCGAGGCCGTTCTGGTTGAACTTCCACCACCGCTGATTCTTCGAGGCGTCGGTGTCCACGTAGATGGTCGCGTCGTCCTCGTTGTAGGTCCGCAGCCAGACCTTCCGCACGGCCTTGACCTGGAGGTAGCCGGCGAAGGCGTCGAGGCTGAAGCGGTCCTTGTTGCCGCTGGCGTTGCCCGTGCCGATGTCGAGGATGTCGGGCACCAGGGTCTCGGCCAGGCCGTCGCTGAGGGCGTCGAGCCAGGAGTAGCCGCCAGCGCCCGGGAGAGGCGGGAGCATGTTGAAGATGGCGTACTCGGCGTCCGCCGCGGGCAGGTTCGCCCAGGCGCGGACGATGGTCAGGGAGCTGGCCGAGGGGTCGAAGGGGTTGTGCGCGGTGCGGCGCTGCCAGTCGCCCTCGGCGGCGGGGCTGATGCGGTAGATCCAGGAGCCGTCGAGGTAGTCCTCATCGAGGCCGTTCTCCGCCAGGTGGTCGTCCACCAGGGTGAGGGTGGTGCCATCGGCGGAGCAGGTCGAGCGGAAGCCGCCGGTGCGCCGGGAGGCCTCGATGATGATGGCCTCCGCCGTCCGCCCGGTGGGGAAGTAGGCGTCGGAGAGGGACGAGCTGACGAGGGTGGAGCTGTTGTAGAAGAGGTGCCGGTAGACGTACCCGCCGCCGCCGGCGGGGTCGGTCAGGGTGTAATCGACCTGGTCGGCGACGAGGTCCTCGGTGTCGATGAGGGTGGTGAAGCTGCCCGCGGGGTCGGTATCGCGGTAGAGGCGCACCTTGTTGTAGGTGTCCATCACCTCGTTGATGTTCTCGACCTGGACATCGACGTTCACAGTACTCATCGGCGGGCCTCCTTCGGCATCATAGGACGCCGTCCCTTCTGGTTCGTATCGAGCCTGACGCAGGCCGCGGCGTAGTCACCCGGGCCGTGCCGGCGGGGATGGGGAGGCGGCGTCCGCGGCCAGGTGCGCCGTAGGCGAGGGCGGGGGCGATCCCGCCCGAGGCGGCGGGCTGGTTGCCGCTGAGGATCTTCCCCCGGCGGACAGCCACTCCCCCGGAGGCGCTCGGCTGGGCGCCAGCCACGTCGATGGCATCCACCTCGACGGTGACTACCAGCTCGAACGCGGGCGTGGCCGCACCGAACGTAGAGAACCAGATTTCCTCGACGTTGGTGGGCTGCACCTCGTTCAGATGGTTCTCGTTGTGCAGGACAAACCGCGTGGTGCCGGCGACCACGGCGTCGAGCAGCTCCGTCCCGTTGAGGGTCATCTCCACGAATGTGTCATCGACCAGGTCGGCGGAATCGACCGAAGCGAGCAGGGGAAGAGCAGCCAGTTCCGTGGGGTCTTGCCAGTCCGCGCCCGAAGCGGTGCCGCCTCCCCAGTCGAAAAGCCGACACTGGAGGGTGAAGTTGTAGGTCGGATCGAATCCTCCCTGGCCGTCTTTGCGGAAGCGCAGCTTGGCTGCGGTCACTCGCGCCAGGTTGATGCTGGAAACGTTGAAGGAAAGGAAGCCCTCCCTCACTATCCACGGCCCGGCGGCGGGGATGAAACTGGGGCTCTGGCCGACCCTGTCGGGAATACTTCCGCCCAGGGCGCCGGCGAGGCCGCGGGTGCTGTCGGTGTAGGTCGAGTTCGAGTACGCATAGCTGCTCGTACTGGCCGGGATTGCGACGTCCTGGGTGACCACATCGCCGAGGTCAAAGACGAGCCGCGGGGGCGAGGCATGCTCGCCAGTTCGGAACGCCACCACCTCCTGGCCCGTCGGTGCGACGTTATCGGTCATGTTCTTGCTGCAGATGATCAGGCGGAGCGTACCGCCAAGCGCCGCTCGGATTGCGGTCAGGAAGGCGTCCTGCGCGACGAACTGGTTATAGGCGCCGTTCGCCCAGCCGGCGGTGTCCAGCGTGGCGAGCAGCGTCTTCCCCGAGAGGTCGGCCCCGGGCACATAGTCCGCGGTGGTGACTGCCGCGCCCCAGTCATGCAGCCGCGCCTCGAGGACGGAGGGGTCAACAACGGCGGAGGCGCCGAAGAGCTCCAGGCGCACGTTTCCAACCGAACCGTCGGGGATGCCCGACAGGTCGAAGGCTATGAAGGCCTCCTCGCAGAGGTAGGAGCCAGGGCCGATCTGGTCGTAGGACTGCCCGACGCCGGCGACGGTCCCGCCGTCCTGCCCGAGGGTCAGCCCGCCGCCGCTGTTGGCGCGGACGTTGGCATAGATGACGGTGTTGTTGCCGAAGCAATAGACGCCATCGTCCGCGGTCACGCCGTTCACCGTGTGAGTGCTCACGGCGTGAACCTCGCGCTGCCCCTGTTAGGTGGGTTGTTAGTACGCACCGAGCCCGGGCCGGGGCGCACGTCCGTCACCCGCCCGCTCGCGCCCGGGGGCTGGAGAGTGGCCCTGGCGCTGCCGCCGTAGGGCGAGGGCGTGTAGTTCCGAATCGGGGCCACGCCGACGATGGTGCCGCTGCCCGCCGGCTGGTCGCCCGCCAGGGCCACGAAGGCGAGGTGGAGCGCGGCCAGGACACCGGTGGCGTTGGGCTGGTTGCCCTGGAGCAGCTTGCTGGTGAAGAGAGCGACGAGGGCGCCGCTGGCGGCTGGCTGGTTGCCTGCCAGGTCGACGAAGGTCGCGGAGACCGCTGCAATCGCCCCAGAGGCCGCTGGCTGGTTGCCGGCGAGGGTGATGTGGCTCAGGAGCCGGTCGAAGGCGATGGAGCCGCTGGGGGCCGCCTGAGCGCCCTGGAGCAGCTTGTTCTTGAAGAGCGCGACGAGGGCGCCAGTGGCGTTCGGCTGGTTGCCGGCGAGGCTGATGAACTTGGCGCGGACCGCGGCGATCGTGCCGCTGCCAGCGGGCTGGTTACCGGCGAGGGTGATGTGGCGCAGGATGATGTCGAAGGCCAGCGCGCCGCTCGCTGCCGGCTGGTTGCCCGCCAGAGCAGCGAAGGCCGTCCGCAGGGCCGCGATCGTCCCGGTGGCGTTCGGCTGGTTGCCGGCCAGGGTGACCTGGCGGAAGAGGATGTCGAAGGCGACGGTGCCACTGGGGGCTGGCTGCGCTCCGGTGAGGGTCTTGTGCACCAGCTTCAGGTCGTAGGCGACCGTGCCCGTCGCGTTCGGCTGATTGCCCGCCAGGGACTTGAAGCGGGCGGAGACCACCGTGCCACTCGGGGCCGGCTGCGCCCCGGTGAGGGTGACGCCACCAGGGATGATGGTGATGTCCGCGAGGGTCCCAGTGGCGTTCGGCTGGTTGCCCGCCAGGGACTTCAGCGTCTTCTTGAGCGCGAGGGCACCCGTGGCGTTGGGCTGATTGCCCGCGACTGTGACCTTTCCGGGGCCTGGCTTCAGCGCCAGCGTAATGTAGGCCTTCGCCGAACTGGTAACGGTGGCCGTTGTATTCCCAAACGCACCGGCAGTCGCCTTGATGCCGTCGGCTACGCCTATTCCGCCGCCGTCCCCCTGCGTGGTCCCGTTATCGAAACGCTCAGTCACGCTCGTCAGACCAGCATTCGCCCAGGCCGAGAAGCCCGCGCCTGAGGCGTCATTACTCCGGGCCGCGATCACCACCACGCGACAGTTATCAACCGTCGTCGTATCGCCCGGTGCGGTCAGGCTCGTATCGGGGCCGGTCTCGGTGCCGCCAGACGTAACATCCCACGGGTCGCCCCCCGGATAGGGGGCCGCGTACCCGAGGATAACGGCATACGTGTGATTGCCCCGGTCGGTAACCGTTGGCGCAGTGTCGCCTGAAACCGCTCGCCGCCAGTACACCTCGAGCGCAGTATTCGTGCCCTCGTCCTGTGGCGAGTCCGCCACCGCTACCCAACCGGAGGGAGCCGAGCCGGGAGTGCCCGCGCTTTCGACGCAGAGTAGGTGCAGGTCGCCCTCTTTCCAATCGGCGGGAAGAGTCGGGCTAACGTCAGCGGTCCCGGCACCGGGAGTCGAGGAAGCCGCCTGGAAGGTTGGTCTGACCAGCGGATTCGCGAAGAAGACGACCATCGCCGCCCATGCAGCCGAGGCGGGTGCCGTGAACGCCGGGTTCTGGTTCTTGGTGAACGCAGTGACGATTCTTCGAGCGAAGCTGGCGCTCTTCGGAGCCACGTAGGTTACGTCCATGATCTCGGTGTAGGAGGTCGGTGGGGTCCATGCACCGTTCTGCGCCATGACCGCGCCGGCAATCGCGAGGAAGTCCTCAGACTCCACCCTAGCCGTATTCCCAGGTGCTGGGGCCGAACTCGTCCCGGTCGTCTTTGCACTGCTAATCACCGCTGTGCTGAGGATGCCCGAGTATTCCGAGATGACGAGGTCGCAATCGCTGCCGTCTGTGGTAACGGTAACGGTGAAGGTGCCCGACGAAGTGACAACGGGCGCAGACCAGATAGAGATTCTGTTGAAGCTCTGGGGTGTTGCTTCGTGCTTCGTCCATGTGTTGCCCTGGTTGTCGGACACTGTGCCGTCGTCCGAACCACCGTTGCGAACGACAGCGATAACCCTGTTGCCCACGGTAGGGAGAGATGCGAACGATTTGGAGACGCTCGGACCGCTGCCGGTCGCATTGGCTTCGGTGACTACGTGGGTGATTGCCATCGGTCTCCCCTATACGAAGGGCCGGGATCTCTCCCGGCCCCGTCGCACCGATTCCTGGGTCGGCTTTAGCGGTCGGCGAAGCGGTCGCGGGCGACCTTCGGGTCGAGGCCGAGGTGGCCGGCAATCTCATCGAAGCGGGCCTCCTCAACACGCGTCCTGGTGCCGCCTGGCGCACCGTTGAGCCGCTCGCGCAGCTCGTCGGGGCCGAGGCCCAGCTCCGCGGCCATGGCGTCCACCACGGGGTTGGCGAGCCGCACCGCGGCCACGCCCTCGCGGGTGATGACGGTCGCGCCTTCGGGCAGTGGCTCCTGGTCGGCGAAGGGGTCGCTGCCGCCCATGGCGACCGAGCGCCGGCGGATGGCCGTGCGCTCCTCGTCCTGGAAGAAGCCCTCGGGCACCAGCTCGGCCTCGCAGCCCCGCCAGTCCTCGTCGCTGCCCGCAGTGCGCCGCAGGAAGCTGTCGCCGAAGCGGGAGTATTCGAAGCCGTCGTCGTGGGTGTAGCTCATTTCAGGCCTCCTTTATCGCCCCGTGGGCGATGTTGCTTGAGCCGCAGTCGAGACAGACGAGCACCTGCCCCTTCCCGTGCCACTGGCTGTTGCGAAGCTGGAGGTTCTCGAGCCGGTTGTCGGCACGGTCCCCGTTGATGTGATGGACGCTCTCAGCGCGAAGAAGAGGGCGTCCAAGAGCCTGCGCCATGACGTGGCGATGTTCGGGCATGTAGCCGCTCGAGAGCGCCCCCGGATGACCTTTGCCCACCCAGATTTCGACGTATCCGTCTGTGCGGACGATGCGGCCACCCTTCCACGCCACCCCGCGGCCACCGGTGCTCTGGCGCTCCTTATGCTCAAGATTGCGAGCACATGAGCGAGAACAACACCGCTGGCGCTGCTGAGAAGGGCGAAACGACTGGCCGCAGTAAGGGCAAGTGCGTTCCTCTTTGAGGCGCACCACCGCACGCCCCTCTGTGGCTGGGGCGCCCAGCTTGGCACGGGCACCGGAGGAGTGTTCGGCCCTTCGAGCGCAGCTCTTAGAGCAGAACCTTTGGCCCTTGTAGCGCGGGTGGTAGGAAGCATTGCAGCGTTCACAGTTGTACCGAAGGGCTTTGGCTAGTGGCATGCCACTATTGTACGTTACAGGCTACCGCCTGTCCAAGCTTACGATTCATCAGGCCTCTGCGTTTTTTGTCAGCTCATAGGTGTACTGAACTTGGTCGGTGCTGACGACGGCCTGCCCGCCCGTCAGGTTGCGGTCCATCATCGCCACGCCGCTCGAGTTGTTGAAGATGCCGTGCTCCTGCCAGGTCTCGGTGGTGTCCGCGGTGATGGTCGCGACCGAGCGGTAGATGGGGTCGGCATCGGTCGGTGTGCCGGTGGCGCGGGCGATGCCCGTGGTGGTCTGCAGCGCGGTGTGGGCGTTGCTCTCGGCGGTGGAGCTGGTGCCCACTTCGTGGTAGTCGAAGTCTGCGTACTCGGAGCCGACGGAGCTGACCAGCTCGTCGATTTCCTCGGAGACGAAGGCGGTGGTGACCTTCGCGCCTGAGAGCCAGCCGAGGTTCTCGATGAAGCCGCGCTTGGCCCGCAGCACCTCGAGGTAGTCAGCCCACTTGAACTCCCGCGCCGGGCACTGCTCGCCCAGGCGGCAGGCGAGGACGTGGGCGAGCAGGTCTTCGTGGTTGTAGTGGGTGTCGTAGACCGTCTGGAAGCGGTCGTCGATGGGGCCGCGGACGCTCGAGCCGTCGCCCGGGTCGAAGGGCGAGGCCCAGCCGACATGCCAGTGCTTCGCGTAGAGGTCGCCCCAGGTGCTGACGTGGAGGTCGTGGCCGAGGGTGGCCCGGTAGTACCGCGCCGGGATGTCCTGGTGGACGTTGTCGCGCAGCCAGGCGAGCGTCTTGCCCTGCCACATGGAGCGCGGGGGCTTCGCCTTCGCGCCGGGGCGGTGCGGGAACTTCGGCCCCTCGACCCACATCTTCTGGCCGAGGAAGACGGTGCGGTCCTCCCAGGAGTCGATGGGCAGGGCGTACTTCTCGCCGTCCACCTCGACGTAGAGACCCTTGAGGATCTGCATGGCCCGCAGGCGTTCGGTGAGGCGCGTCTGGCGCTGGGGAACGACCGGGTGGCGGGCGGTGGAGGTGCGGCGCAGGCCAGCCGGGAGGACGGCTCCCTGGTTGCCCTTGAGGGTGACTTCGTTCACGGGGAGCACTCCCATTCTGCGTAGGTGTCGAACTCGTTGCCGTCACCGGCGCCGCCGTTCGTCAGCACCAGCCGGGCGAACATCGGGACGGGCAGTTCGATCTTCTCGGTGACGGCGGCAGCGGTGCCGGTCGCGCCGCGCCCGAAGGCGTACATGTAGGTGCCGGCGGTGGTCAGCGCGGCGGCGGCGGTCCACCAGTCCACCCAGTCGCCGTTCTTCAGCTTGCGCTGGATCTTCGGGGTGAAGCTGCCGGTGCCGACCTCGTTCGCCAGCTTGACCGTGAGGTAGAGCGAACTGACGTCGCGGAAGTCGAACTCACTGGACGTCCTGGTCGCGAAGGAGCCGGCCTCGCTGGCGAGGGCGACGAGCTGGCTCTTGTTGGGTGCCTCGACAGACATGCCGAACTCCTGGGGGCTGGTGGGGCCGCGCTGCTGACTGGAGAGAGAGACAGCGCGGCCCCATGTGCTAGGGGCGTCTTAGGCGCCGCCGCGGCCCGTGGAGCGCGGCAGGATGAACGCGTAGCAACGCGTCCCGGCGTCCGTGCAGGTGGCCTGGATGGTGCCGTCGCTCTGGGTGAAGCGACCGGTCTCGGGCTTGTACAGCCGGACATCGGACGCAGCCAGGGTGATGGTGTCGTTGCCCTTGCCGGCCTGGTGGGACGGCGGGTTGTCACCAGCGACGATGGTCACCGTGTCGCCCGAGGCGTCGGCCTCGAACATCAGGACGAGAGAGTCGAGCGGGCTCTTCTGGCCCGCAATGCCCTCAGCCGCCGGGACGGCGATGACCCAGCCGTCAGCCGGGGTGGTCGCCACGGTGCCGAGGCCGACCAGGTCGCCGGATTCGGTGCCCTCTGCGAGAGCGACCGGGGTGATTGCTGTGGTTGCGATTTTTCTTTTCTCTTCCGTTTCCGGTAGATTAGCTACCTATGGACATTACCCCTCGAATGGGGCGCCCCCCGCGTCCTGCGTTATCCCGCTTCCTCGACTTGGTCGAGTTCACGGAAACCTGCTGGCTGTGGACGGGCCACATTGAAGAGCATGGCTATGGGCGCTTCTGGGTTGGCAGCAGAGCTGACGGCACCAGACGCCCGGTGGGGGCCCATCGCTTCGCCTATGAGGCTTGGGTGGGTCCGATTCCCGATGGTCTCCAGATTGACCACGTCTGCCGTGTTCGGCGTTGCGTCAATCCTGACCACCTGGAAGCGGTCAGTGCTCGCGAGAACACCAACCGCTCCCCCTCGGCGAACGCCCGCAAGACGCATTGCCCGCAGGGTCACGCCTACGATGCCGCAAACACCTACGTAACCCGAAGAGGGCTTCGTCAGTGCCGGCAGTGCAAGCGTGAGAAAAAGCGGGCAATGCATCCTACTGCTCCTTGATTACGTGCCCTGGGTGGCGATGAGGCGCACCAGCGCGTAAGGCCGGGTGACCTTCGCGCCGTAGACGTGCAGACCCTTCACGGCATCGCCGAAGCGGCGCTCGGGGCTGTAGGCCTCGGTCTTGTTGATCTGCTCGGCGAACGTGGCCGCGCCCTTGTAGCCGAATACCAGCTTCGCGTCGGAGCCCGACAGCGGCAGGTTGTTCGTCTTGTAGATGGTGGTGCCGTCCACCTCGCCGATCGGCTCGCCGCGCTTGGCCTGCTGGACGTTGCCCGGAGTGCCGAAGCTAGAGAACCGCGGGTCACGCTTGAGCATGCCGCCGAACCAGTTCGGCACGAAGCCCCAGCGGCCCGACTGCGGGACGTTGTTGTCGTCCAGGAGGACGTTGGCGCGGACGACCACGTCATACGCGTTCGCCTCGCCGGCACCCGTGCCCACGGTGGCCGCAGTGAGGGTGTTGGCGGAGAGGATGGCGTTGTCGAGAGTCGTGGCGAGGAAGCTGTCGCAGGTGTCTGCGAGTCCCCACGCGGCCTCGGTCATGGCCGGGGACATGAGGTCGCCCTTGGCCTGGCGGGCGTCGAGGTCGTCCACGTAGAAGTGGAAGGTCTTGCCCTGGTCGATCAGCAGCCACTGGTCCGCGAAGGTCAGCGTCTCAGGCGCCGACAGGTCGGCGTTCGCGGTGTAGGTGCTGATCGTCACCCGACCGATGCTGTTGATTTTGACCGAGGACCCCATGCCCTTCAGCTCGCCCTCGTAGTCACGGTTGAAGCCGTTCTTGAAGACGTGCAGGTCATTGAGGTTGGTCAGCAGGGATGCGGCCCAGAGGGCCGGGATCATCGTTGCTACAGTCACGTCGTGCCCCTCCTACGAGGCATGTGGTGCCGTGCTTACTTCTGCGCTGCGACCGCGGCCTTCGCCAGGGCGACGAGGGTGCCGGGCTTCTTCGCCTCGAGCGCCGCCAGCTCCTCGGGAGACATGGTCTTCACCTGCTCCGGGGTTGGCAGTCCGTCGATGGGAGAAGTGCGGCCCTCCGACACATCTGGCTTCGGGGCTTGCTGCAAGGTCTTGAGACCCTGCTGTCGCTTTTGCAGTTCCTGCGCGGCGGGGGTGTTCGTGGCCCCCCGAGCCTTCAGCGCACCGATGTCGCTCGCCAGCTTGAGCAGGCCTTCCTCGTTCGCCGGGTAGTTCCAGTTCTTCTGGAGTTCGGCGACGAGTTCCCCCCGGTTGGGGAGGGAGCCTAGCTCGCGCTGGATGATGCTCTTGGCCCGCTCGCCGTAGTCCTCGGCGGACCCGGCGGGGTTGGGCGTCATCTCGGCGACAACTCGGGCGAAAGCCTTCCGGCCTCCCGGGAACGCGGCCACACGCTCGGCGTACAGCTCGGGCGCGTAGGTCTCGCTCTGGGGGTCGATGAGGGCTTCGATCTCCTGGGCCTGCTGGGCGAGGGTCTGTTGCTGAGCGGCAGCGAGCGCATTCGCCTGGCCCACCTTCACGCCTTCGGCGTAGAAGTGGTCGCGAATCGCGACGAAACGCTGGTTGTACTCGGCGACGACCTCGCTCAGCTTGCCGCGGGGGACACGGCTGATGAGCTGGGGGTTGTCCAGGAGCTGGTCTGCAAGGTCGCTTACGGTTGGCTCGGGCGCTGGGGGCTGGTCGCCGGCGTCTTCGGCCTTTGCGTCCGCGGGCGGCTCTTGGCCGGCGGCGGGTGCGGTGGCGTCAGGGGCGGCTGTAGGAGTACCAGCGTCAGCGGCGTCGTCTCCGTCCTGCGAGGTTACCGGGGCAGGCCGCAGGTCGGGCGCCAGGTTCTCGAGCAGCTCCGGGGGCAGGGCGAGCGGTGCGCTCGGCGAGCTTGGGGGGGCGGCGGAATCCTCTGGAGCGGGGCTGGCTGCGGCTTGTGCCTGGGTCACGGCAAACTTCCTCCCGGGAGACCTTGAGGCCTCCACTTCGCAGGGAGCGTAGCCAGCGACGGCAGGCAGCAAAAAACCCCCATGTCACAGGGGGTTTTGCGCGGGCCAATCATGCCCTAGGCGTTGACGATTGTGAAGCTGCCGGCGACCACGTTCTGGTTCGCCCCCTGGATGGCTTCCTTCGGGACGGTCACGGTGACCGTCTCGTCGGCGGTGATGACGTAGCCGGCGGTCGCCGGGAGGGTGATGGTGACCTTCGTGGCGGAGGTGCGGACGACGGTCGTGACGGCCATTGCGCCCTTCACGGTCGCGTCCCAGCCGCCGGCCCCGGCCTTGTTCGAGTCGAGACCGTTGATGATGGCCTGGCGGACGGCGTTGAACTGGGTGCCGCTGGGAACCCAGACCGCCTCGAGCAGGTCGATGACGAGGGTCTGGCCCCCGGTGACGACCTCGGCCTCGGTCGGCGTGACCGTGGCTGTGCCCGAGAGGGTGGCCTTCGGGATGGTGTACTCCCGCAGGCCCGTGTCCTGGAACTTCCTCATGCCGGTGTGGATGGTCGGACGGAGCCGGGTGTGAGCCATCTGAGCCATTGGGAATCCCTCCTGAGTAGGGGCAGCGGGGGCACTGACCCTTGCCCCCGCGCCACCTGGTGGCAGTCTAGCGGGACGACCCGCCCAGGGCCTTCTTAATCGCGACACTGTCCGCTGCCGTCAGCTTGCCACGACGCAGGAAGACCGCCGCTTCGGGATGGGCCTTCGCCCAGTTCTTGCGCGAGCTGTCCTCCATGAGCAGCCCGAGGATGCGCCGCTTCACACCCTCGACCACCTTCGCGTCCTGGCCCCGGGTGAGCTGGGGGTTCCTGCGGAGGGCGGCGAGCATCGACGCGTCGTCGCTGCCCCGGGCGTTGTTCCGCACCTCCTGCCAGAGGTCGTCGATGGCGACCGCCTGGTCGGCGGTGTAGCCGCGGTAGCGGGGCAGGCTGTAGTACTGCTTCTGGAGGTCGCTCTTCAGCTTGACCAGGGGCGTCTTGTTGAGGCCCGTGTTCTCGTCGATGAGCTTCTGGTCGGCCTTCGAAAGGCCGCTCTTCCAGACGTCGATGGCGTCCCAGTCCACCCGCCCGTTGTTCGCCTTGGCGCTCGCGTCGATGGCCTGGTAGTAGGCCTCGAGCACCGGCGAGACCGGCTTCGAAGCCTTCCCCTTCGCGTCGGCGAAGAGGACGTCCTCGGCGCCGACGAGCTGGTTGGAGCGGTCGTCCGTGGCCTGCGCCCATTTCTCGAGGGTCAGCTTGCCCTGGAGGAAGAGGTCGTCGTCGTTCTGCTGGGCCTCGCGCAGCTTCGCCTTCTGGGCCTCGGCCTGCTGGCGGGCGTCCGAGCCGGCGGCGACCGCCTCCTCCCACAGCTTGGGCTGGGCCTTCTTGATGGCCTCCCGCTGGCTGGGCAGGAGGTCGTAGAACTCCTTCTGGTAGATGGCCCGGCTGATCTGCGACAGCTTCTCGGTCGGGCTGACCGGAGAGAGGTTCGAACCGAGGAACTGGGCGATGACCCGCTGGCTCGTCCCACCCGGGTCGAACTCGCCGCGGCGGATGTCCTCCGAGACCTGGCCGGCGGAGACGGGGGCGATGCCCTCGCCACCGAAGTACCAGAGGGCGCGGGCCACGTTCTCGGGCCGGGCGAAGTTCCCCTGGTAGATGGGGTCGTTCTGGAAGTCCCGGTTGCGGGCGATGTCGATGACCGGCTTGATGGGGCTGTTGATGCGGGTCCCCAGCCAGCTCGGGACGCCCGCGAACATGACACCGTCCCTCGGCACTATCGCTTTGATAGCACTGCGGAAGGGGCCACCCAGGGGGATGGAGCGGCCCTCCCCGAGCTGCAGGGCCGCGAAGTAGCGGCTGTTCGGGTCGAAGGCCTCGTTGACCGCCTCCTCGACGCTCAGGTTGCGGGAGGGAGCGGAGAGGATGGCGGAGGCGGTGGAGAGCGCGGTGACCGTGCCGGCCAGCATGACGGTGCGGCGCAGGGCGATCTGCTCGCGGGCGGTGAGCGCGGCCCATGCCCCGTCCGGGTTGACCGAGGTGGAGCGCATCAGCTTGAGCGCCGCCTGCTGGGCCAGCTTGGCGGTGCCCTTCGCGGCCTCGGCGCCGAGCAGGGCGGGCGAGGTGGCGAAGGAGACGGAGGTGAGGGCGCCGCGCTCGATGGCCCCCCTGGTGCCGCTCACGCCGCGCTCGGCGGGGTTCAGCCCCGGCACCACCTTGGAGAGCATGTTCGCCGCCTCATGGCCCGCTAGGGAGCGCGACATGCCCGGGTTCTCATGGAGGACGATGTCGCGCTCCCGCTTCCAGGCCTCGTAGCTGCCGCGCTCGAAGAGGGCGCTGAGCTGGTCCTGGGCGGTGCGGATGCCTGGCACCCGTTCGAAGCCGCGGGCCTGCTGGCGGATTTCTGCGAGCGGGTCGCCGAAGACCCGGCCCGTGGCGAAGGTGTACTCCGCGACGTCGTCGGCCTCGTCCCGGGCGAGCCGCGCCAGCTCGGCCTGGGGGTTGCCCCCGGCGAGCATCTTGCGGGCCGTCTTGGCTGCGCTGATGGGGTCACTCATCACGCCCAGGGCACCCTGGATGGTGCCCAGCGAGGCGTCGCCGGCGAGGTGCCAGGCGCGGATCTCGTCGCTGATGTCGGCCAGGTTCTTGCCGAAGCCGGCGGGGCGGGCGAGGAGCTGCGTCATCGTCTTCGCCGCCTCGGGCGTGTACCACCGCTGGGTCAGCGGGTCGCGCACGTAGGGGTCGGTGCCGGCGCTCTCGTACCGCCTGACGACGTCCTCGAGCGCGGCCTGGGCGGAGTCGATGGCGTCATCGAGGGTCTTGATTTTCGCGGCGTTGAAGTTCTTCCGGCCCTCGAGCGTCTGGGCGTAGGTGGCCAGCTTGCCGCGCATCATCCGCAGCTCGCGCACCTGGCCCGAGAGGTAGCTCAGCTCGGGGCCGAACTCGTTCTCCGCCTCGAGCGCGGCGATGCGGTTCTCGAGCGGCTGCATCCGCTTCTCGAGCTGGCGCATCTGGGTGTCGTTCAGGCTGATGCGCTTGAGGGTGTCGGCCTTGGCCGAGACCGCCGTCTTCATCCTGCTGTTGAGGTTGGTCACGAACTGGCGGGTGCGCGTCTTCGCCTCGGCGATGCCGGGGTGCAGCTCGTCCAGGACGTCGCCCAGGGTGCGCCCGCCGGCGCCCTCCTTCATGGTGGCGTGGCCGGCGTTCGAGGCCATGGCCTGGATGTGGGCCGAGACCAGCTCGCGCAGGTCGGTCTCGGGCACGAACTCCTTCGCGCCGGCGGCGAGGGAACGCTTCACGGACTCGGGCGTCTGGCCGGTCTCCGGGTCCACCAGCCGCTCGCGGGCGCTGACGTAGCCGCGCCGCTTCGCCATGGACTTGGTCGAGAGGGAGTCGAAGGCGTTCACCAGCTTGTCGTCGAGGGAGTCCTTCGCGGCGAGGGTCGGCAGGTAGACGAAGCCGGGCTTGCCGTCGCCCTCGTAGGGGTGGACATCGACGCCGTACTCGGCGCGGGCACGACCGGCCACTTCGTCCCACATGGCGACGTTGAGGTCGTCCAGGGCGGAGCGCAGCTCGGGGCTGATGTCATACAGCTCGGGGTGGTCGGCGATGTCCTTCGCCGTCCCGATGAGCATGTCGGCGGCGGTGCCGCGTGGCCCGCGGTAGGTGGCCGTCGGGAGGAGCGTCTCGACCCGCTCGACGATGGGGTTGAGCGCCGCCGTCCACTCCGTCTGGAGCTGGGCACGGACGCCCTGGCCGGCCCGCCAGGCGACGAGGACCTGCTGGTCCTGGTTCACGGAGGGGTTGAGGAGGGCGACGCCGTTGCGGACGACGGGCGGGAGGACTTCCATGACCCGCCCGGGCACCTTCAGGGCTTCCTGCTTCGCGGCCACGGCGCGAGCCGCGCCGCTCGTTCCGACCTTGGGGACGATGCGCTGGATGCCTGAGGCGGTGGTGTAGCTGTTCTCGACGGCGTCGGGGGGGGGCGCACTCAGGACGCGGGCGGGGGGGGGCGGGGCGGTGGTGGGCAGTGCTCCCGGGAACGCGGCACGGACCCCCACCCGAACTGCCGCGCCTCCCGCGAGACCACCGACCCCGAACGCAAGCGCCCGCTTCCAGCGGTCCTGAGTGTCATCTCCTGTTGCATAGCCGTACGCGGCCCCGGCGGCTCCGGTCGCCAGGTTGGCTGCGAGGCCGGTATCTACCTGGCCGGCGGCATCGCTGAGGAAGCCGGGGCGGGCGGTGCCGCGGTAGGGGCCGAAGCCGTATCGGGCCGCGAATCCGTCGGCAACTTCCCGCGTACCGCGGCTGAGTTGATCGACAGCTTCCCGAACATCGGGTGTGAGGTAGGCAGGGGACCCTTCTCGACCAATGGCATCGTAAACCTCCTGCCCACGCTCGATGGTCACATAATCACCATCGGTTGCCAGAGTATACCCTTCCACGGGGCGCTCTTGGAAGGTGTTATCTACTGCGTAGCGGACACGCTCCTGCCGGGAGGCGTTCAGTGCCTTGGCGGCATCCTGCGCGGCCTTCGGCACCTTCCCATCGACGGCCCGGGCGGCGTAGTCCACATCGCCGGGGATAGCGAAGACGAGCGCCCCCTCGGGGTGGGGGACGATGGCGTAGTCGTCGTCCAGGTAGGACGCCAGCTTGGCGGCGTCCTCGGGGGCGATGACCTCTCCAAGCTTCAGGAGCATGCCGTTGTGCGCGTACTTCGGGGCATCAGCGAAGGGGCGCGTCCAAGGGGCGGCTCGCTGCGAGCGGGCCAGGGCGAGAAGGGCGGCGTAGTCGCTCACCTGGCGGGCCACCTCGGGCGAGACGATAGGGACGGACTTCCTGGCGGCGCCCGGGACAATGACGTTGGTCTGGGACCCGGGGTGGATGAAGAGCGACCCATCGAACCGCTCTACGCCCGGGCCTTCGAACTGGCCGGCCACCGGCAGGTGCATGGCGCGAGCGAGGATGTCCGTGCCGTTCTCATCGAGGCCGACCTTGGTGAGCGCGGCATGCAGCTCGGCCTGCACGGGTAGCGGGGCATCCTGGACGCCGTCGAGCAGCTTGTACAGTTCGGTGCCCTCGCCGGGCATCGTCTCCCAGGAGATTTGCGCCGTGTGGGCGGCGAAGGAATCGGCATAGTCGAGGCCGGCCTCGGAGAGAGAGATGCCCTTCTCCTTCGCGAGCTGGTTCACCCAGACCGCGGCCTGGACCTGCTTTGGCTTCCAGCCCAGTTCACTCGCGATGCGGTCGACGTCCTTCTGGATGAATGCCCGCTGGGCGGGCGAGAGGACGTCGGTCTTGAATCCGTAGGCCCGCGCCATCCAGCGGTCGATGGTCGCGCCGACGCCGCTCAGCTCGCGTATGTAGTTGGCGAGCGTGGGGTCGATGTCGTCGAGCAGGTCAGTGAAGAACGCCCCCAGCTTCGGCGCCTTCGCGTCCTTTGCACCCACCGCCACCATGTCCGCCACCTTGCGAGCGAACTCCTGGCGGTCGCTGCGGTAGAGGTTGACGAGGCTGTCAATCTGCTTCGATACGGCTCCGTAGCGATGCCCCTTCGTGATGGCCTCGCCGGCCTGAGCCTGCGCCATGGCCCGCGCCGTGAAGCTGCCCTGGGCCGCGACGGAGGTGTCGGTCGAGCCCCAGGCAGTGATGATCGCCATCTCGGTCGCTGCGGCCTTGTCGCCACCGTTGGCGCGGAGCATCCAGCCGCCGCTGTTCTCATACCAGTGGCGGTGCTCGGCGGCGTCCACCGCCATCTGCTTAATGCGAGCCTGCAATGCCTGCAGGTCGCCGACGGTGTTAACGCCCTCGGGCAGGCCGACGATGCGCCCGGCGATGCTCTTGCCGCCGAGGGACTTGTCCGCCGCCTGCCGGGCGGCGAAGGCGAACCAGCTCTCCAGGTCGTTCGGGTCAAAGACGTTGACCTCGGAGGTGCCCCACTTCGAGATGTTGTCGCCGGCCATGGCGTCGAAGCCGGCCTTCTTCAGGACGGCGTTGGCGAAGTCCTCGCCCGTCCCGTCGCCCATCTGCTTGAGCGCGAAGCGGACGTCGCCGCCGAGCGGCTCGGCATCCATGGCGGAGTCCCGCACCAGGCGGTTGAACTCCGCCCGCTGCTTCGGCTCGAGGGCCATGCGGACGGCCTTCAGTTCGGCCTTGTCCACGGGCATGTCGGCGCGGAGGGCGTTCAGGTCGCGCAGCGGGGTCAGGGGCGTGATGTTCGCGCCGGCGGCGGCGTCCTGCAGCTCGGGGTGGGCCATCACCCAGTTCTCGAACTTCGTGGAGTCCGCGAGGACATCCGGCGGGACCTGCACCTGGGCGTCCCGTGCGGCCCGCAGCGCGAAGTAGCGAGCGAGCTGCACCTCCGGGTCGTTGACGTCCCCGTAGAAGCCCTTGCCCATGGAGCCGTACTCGGAGGCCCGCAGGTCGCCCTCGAGCGGCGTGGACGAGCCATGGGCGATGCGCGTCCCGCGGGGGATGACCTGGGCCTGACCGGCCTCGTCGGCGAGCAGCCGGCGTCCCGCAGCGGCGGGGTCTGCGGCCACCCGGCGGACGTCCTCGGCCACGGCAGAGCCGACCGCCTTGCCCGCCCTCCCGCTGAGCGCGGCGGTCGCCTTCGGGTTGTAGGCCGCGCTACCGGCGAGCAGGCCCGCGCCGATGCCGGCGGCGCCCACCACATAGGGGTTGTCGGTCTTCGAGGCTGCGTACTTCGCGGCCTCCTCACCGGCCACGGTGCCGACGGTGGCAGCGCCCACCTCCTGCGCCCAGCGGCGAGCGAGGCTCTTGGCGACCACGCTCTTGGCCCCCGTCTGGGCGAAGCCCTGGCCGATGCCGACGCCGCCCGCGTAGGTGGCCGGTGCGGTCGCCTGGTCGATGGCGGTCGCGGCCACGCGGCCCACGAAGCCCTTCTCGCGCAGCTTGTTGAGGCCTTCGCTGGCCGGCAGACCCAGGTCGTTGCCGAGGCGCTCGCCGCTTATGAAGCGGTTGACGTTGGCGCGGGCCTCCTTGTCGCCGGCGACGGCGTTGAGGGCGGTGGGCAGGGGCGAGGTCAAGGCGGCACCAAACGACGTCGCCGTCCGCACGGGCTTCGGGGCATTCTCCTCGGCCTTGTCCATCAGGCCGGTGCGGCGGGCCACCTCGCCGGCGACAGCGGCCCCGCTGGTGAGCGGGTTGGCGAGCGTGGCGGCGGCTGCGGCGCCCTTCGCGACCTTGCCGAGGAGGCTCCCGCCACCGCCGTCCTTGTCGTTCGGCCCGGTGCCGGGTTCATGCAGTTGGAAGGGGGTGAACTTCTGGCGCAGGCGGCTTTTGAGGTCGCGCTCCCACTTCATCGCGGCGGGGACGTTGGGGTTCGGGGCGGCGTCCGCGAGGGCGCGGCGGGCGCCGGTCACGTCGCCACGCGCCAGGTAGCCGCCGACGTCGCGGGTCACCGTGTCGAGGACCTCGCGCTCGCGCTGCCGCTTCGCTTGGATGGACTCTATCTGCCACCACTTCGGTGCTGCCATGGCCTACAGCCCGTACCGCTTGCGGCCCGTGCTCACACCTCGCGGGGCGGCGTTCTCCGCCCGCTTGAAGATGTCCCCGAAGTCCACCGCCAGCCCCTGCTCATAGAGGTCCTGGGTGGCCTTCTGCTGGCTCGAGTCACTGTCCCGCCAGCCCTGGAGGTTGATGTTCGTGGGCGCGTCCTGGATGCCGAGCTGGGGATTCGACAGCTTCGCCCCGAAGGCCGAGGTGAGGCCGGTCGCCCGCTGCCCGCGCTTGAGGTTCTGGATGAAGGGCTGGTTGCCGATGGTGGCCGGGTCGTACTTGATGTAGAGGTCGTTCTGGGGCATGCCGTAGTCGCCGTTGGCGTCGAGCACGGTGGTCTGCCCCGAGCCGCCCGCGGCAGCGCTGCCGGCGCTCTGGCCGAAGACCCCCTGCCCCGGGGCCGGCTGGTACTGGAGGCCTCCGCCCTGGTTGGCCTGCTGCATCTGGCCGAGGCGCTGAGCGCCCATGGGGCCAGAGGCGCCGTAGCCGGCACCTCCTCGCGCCCAGGCGTAGCGGGGGTCGTTGCCCACCGACTGGACGGTCGCCACGCCTCGAGCGGCGCCGGGGGCGTCCCAGTTGACTGCGTTCCACGCCCCGTCCGGGGTCTGGTAGTGGAGGTCGTTGGTGATGTACTTCAGGTTGGAGCCGAGCCCGCGGTCGGTGGCGAAGCGACGCATCTCGTCGGTGACGCCGTTCGTCCCCTGGTCGAGCGCCTGCCGGTTCTCGATGGCGAGCTGGTAGGGGTCCACGGTGCCATCAGCGTAGTTCGCCAGCTTGGAGAGGAAGCCGCCCTTGCGGGTGCCCTTGCCGTACTTCTTCATCTCACGGCCCAGCGTGACCTCTCCGCTCTTCGGCTCCTCGTCGGCGTCGTCTTCCTCACCGGCGGGCTCCTCGCCGCCCTGGTCATCCTCCTGGCCCTCGCCCTCCATCATCGAGTCCATGCGTTCGATGAAGGCGCGGGCGTCCTCGTTCTTCAGGACGTCGATGGGGGCGCCCGTCCAGTTGATGATGATCTCGCCGTTCTTGCCCAGGTCGTCGGCGGTCGCGCCCTCGCCCACGATGGCCATCTTGTCGCGCATCGGCCCGCCGCCGGCGAGACGCTGCAGCCAGATGGGGACGCCGCCCTTGATCTCCTCGCCCGGCTGGTACTCGCGGTTCGTGCCAGGTTCGAAGACCCGGAAGTCCGTGTAGTCGTCACGCTTCGACGGCCCGGCGGTGCCAGTCGTGATGAGAGCGCGGTCGCCGCTCTTGAGGCCCGCCACATCCTGGTTGCGGACGCCCGAGAAGATGTCCTCGGGTGCCTGGCCGCTGATGTTCTGGGCGGGCCGGGGAGCGTTCCCGAAGATGGTGTTTCCGGTGAAGGGCGGGATCTGCGCGGCACTCCCACCGCCGGCACCTCCCGCCCCACCGCCCTGATAGGTGTACTGCCACGGCTGGACGCCCCGGAGCGAGCCCATGGCCTGCTGGAAGGTGTTCGCGGCGGCGTTGAAGTCCGCCATCTGCGGGTTCTGGACGTTGTTCCAGAGGCTCTCGTCGCCGAGGCCCGCGCCCCAGTCGTAGTTCGAACCCTGCTGGAAGCGGGGGTCCACGATGGAGTCAGCGAAGGTCGTCGGGTCCACCGCCTGCCCGGTGGGCGTCCCCAGCTTGCCGAGGAGGTAGTCGTAGCCCACCCAGTTCTGGGGGCCGCGCCGGTCGGCCAGCATCTGCAGTGCCTGCAGCTTGGCGTTGACCGCGGCCTGGCGCTGGTTGCCACCCTCGGACGCAGCCTGCAGCGCGAGCTGGGCGCGAGCGAGACGCTGCTCGTAGATGCCGCGGGCCTTCTCGAGGCCGATGGTCGCGACGTTGTTGTAGTACTCCTGGAGGGCCATCTGGCCCGCCTGCTGGAACTGGGCCAGCGAGGTGATGAGGCCGACGTCCTGGCCGCGCGTGGTGATGTCCTGGCCGCGAGCGGTCAGGTTGTTCTGCGCCCCGAGGTTGGCGATGTAGGCCGCATCGAGCGGGATCTGGGTTCCGGTGACCGTCTCAATGGGCATGGCGGTAGTCCTCTGCGCTGACGCTTCCCAGCGAGTTGATTTTCAGCGACCCGGTCAGGGGATGTTCCTGCCTCAGTGCCTCGGTGAAGGCCTGGCGGTCAGCAAGGTTCTTGAGAAGATCCGCCGCCCAGACGGAAGGAATCATCGCGTCAGGGATGGTCCGAGTACGCGGGCGGCGACGGAACGGGAGGCGCAGCCGCGACCAGAGAGAGCGGCGCGGGGGGAAGAGGCGGTCGTGTGCGCTGTCCATGGTGTTACCTCGCGACTATCTGGCGGGCGATGTCCGGGGGCGGAGAGATGACTGTCGGCGGGGCCGGGGCCGCTGCGCCGGCGACGTTGCCCAGGCCGCTGGCGACGGAGGCCGCACCCTGGCTGATGGCGGAGCCGGGCATCCCCGGCGGTTGCCACGGGGGCAGGATGGCGGAGGGGAACGGGATGGTGCCGCCACCCTGGGGCACCGGTGAGAACGCCGGCGGCGCCGGGATGTCCGCGAAGGAGAGCGCGGACTGGGGGATGGTGGGCGCCGTGTTGCTGATTCCCATGCCCGCGAGACTGTTCTGCCGATCGGCGACAGGGTCCCAGAGCTGGGTGCCAGGGTAGCTGATGAGAGGGACATCGCCCGGGATTCCGGCCTGCTGAGCGAGCATGCCCACGCCAGCACCAAGGTCGTTGCCAGAAAAGCTGCGCTTGCCGCCCGTGGTCCCATACTTCGTGGCCTCCTGCTGAGCGGTCTGGATACGCGAGGCGTCATCGCCGGCGACCTGCTGGCCCTTCAGGTAGCGGTCCAGCTCGGCCAGGGCGCGGTCGAGGCTGTTGCTCTCGAGCGAGAGCTTGTCGCTGAGGTTCTGCCTCTTCGCCTGGAAGTCGTCGGCGAGCCGCTGGTTCTCGTCTATCACGCTCTGCCGGCGCAGGGAGAACTGCTCGAGGCCGTACTTCGCGAGCGTCTGGTTATAGAGCTGCTCGTTGTACTGGCGGACGTAGTCCTGCTCGTCGGGCGAGAGGTCGCTGATGGGGACGAGCTGGCCGTCTGGCAGCTCCGCCACGCCCATCTTCTCGTTCTTCAAGGCCTGGACGGTCTGCACCTGGCTCTGCAGGTCTTGCGTCCACTGCTGGAAGGCAGAGCGGTAGCTCAGCTCGTCGGGGGTGCCGTCGGCGTTGATGAAGTCTTCAGAGCGCGGCTTGGTGGCCTGGATCTCGTCCAGGACGTCCAGCATCTGCTGGAGGATGTCATCGTTTCCCACTGTCGGCCTCCGGTGAGGAGCGTAACGAAAGGCGGGGGTCAGCCCATAGCGGCGGCTTCACTGCCGGGGTTGAAGGGGATCGTCTGCCCGATGGGCACCTTGTAGGGCGGCGGCGGGCCGTACTTCAGCGACAGCTCGGCGAGCCGCCTCTTCGCCTCGACGTCGTTCACGAAGCGCGGGTCGTTGACCTGCGCCATGGTGATGAGGGTGTGGTACTCCTCGCTCTCGGACTTCTGCGCCGTGAAGGGCGGCAGGCCGTCCGCGTACAGCTCGTCCTTGAGGACCTCCTTGAGGTGCTCGAGGATCTGGTCGCCCTCGGCGTAAAGGCGGTTCCAGCGCACCGACCCGAGCCGCGCCTCGCCTCTCACTGGCGCACGTTCCGCGGCACATAGCCGTTGTCCTCACCTCCACGCGCCGCGCCGGTGAACTGCCGGCTGGCGCCCGCCTGGGCGGCTCCCACCTGGGGCGCCTGCGGTGGGGGCGGGCCACCCGAGGGGACAGCGGGGCCACCACCCGGGCCGGGCAGGGGCTGGCCGGGACCACCGCCACCCTGGGCGAAGGGGTTCGGCGGCTGCTGAACGAGCTGGGCCTCCTGGAGGACGCCCTCGACGGCGAGCTGGGCGAGCCGCTCGCGCATGCCGTCGATCACAATCTCGTCGTCCCAGGCCTCCGGGTCCTCGGCGCCGAAGGCCTTCGTCTGCACTTCGCGCCGCGGCAGGTAGCCGCGCTCGTTGCCCTCCATCAGGCTCTGGCGGTTCGCCAGGCGATGAGCATCGCTGTTCGGGTCGATGGTGCAGATGGTCGGCACCTCGGTGATGTCGTCCTCGCCCAGGGCGAGCCACTCCACGCCCACCTTGCGCTTGTTCTGGAGCGGCACCGTGAGCGGCGTCGGCACCTTGATGGTGTCGCGGATGAGCAGGCGGATGTAGTCCATCACGTTCGCCCAGAGGTTCGCCTCGTTGAGGACGTTGTCCTTGTAGGGCGTGGTGGCGTTGTCGGAGAGTGTGGCTACCGTGTAGCCCGCCGTGTCCGCGCCGGGGGCTTCGCCCTGGGCGATGGGGTTCTGGGCGGAGCGGCCCCAGACCGAGAAGAGCAGGTTGACCAGGGGGAGCTGGAACCACGGCTCCCAGTTTTCGTGCGCGTTCTTCAGCACCTGGCCGGGGTTGAGCTGCTGGACTTCCTCGAGGTTCGAGAGGTCGAGCACGGCGGCCCGCTCGGGGTCGGTCTCGTCGGGGATGAGGCGCCCGTCCGCCGCCGTCTCGATGACGAACTTGGGCTGCCGCGTCTTCCACATCGTGTCGATCATGATGGTGATGATGTCGTTCAGGGCGACCTCAGACGGCCCCATGCCCCAGCAGATGCCCTGGATGGACTGCTCGAGGTTGGCGGCGCCGGTCACCGGGCCGTAGAGCGGAAAGACGGGGTTGCCGGGGAGGCCGTGCTCGCGCGGGCCATCGACCGCCACCCCGTTGACGATGTAGCAGTAGTAGCGATCGTCGTAGTAGCGGATGGTCGGGACGGTGTCCACGCCCGTGGGCTGGTTGATGACCTGGTCCATGGCGAAGCCCACCGCGCCCGGGGTGGGGCTGAAGGAGACCACGCCGTCCTTCAGCTTGTCCTTGTAGCGGCGCTGGACCATCGCCCAGGGCTTCTGCTCGGCAATCATGGCGATGCGCCCGTAGTCGTCGTCCTCGTCGAGGAGCAGGTTGAGGCCGTCAACCACGCGGATGCCGAAGGGCAGCTTGCGCTGGCGAGTGATGCGGTCGAGGCGGTCGAGGGTCTCGGCGGGGGTCTCGTCCGGGTGGGGCTCGGCGTCGAGGCCGTCGTAGCTGCCGGTGAGGAAGACCTCGAGCGCGGCGAGGCCAATCTCGTTCTGGGTGTCCACCAGACGGCGCCGGAGGTTGGCGTTGCGCCGGGAGCCGCCCTGGCGCTGGAGGGCGGCGAGGAGGTTGTTCGCCCAGCGGGTCTGCTTCTGGGCCTTCTCCTTGTCCTCGTTGCGGTCGCCCGCGGCGGGGACGATGAAGCGGGGCGGGTTGTCCGTCTGCTGCGAGACGACCTTCATGATCTCGTTGTGGCTGAGGCGGGTGTAGAAGCGCCGTCCGTCAATCTGCTCGGCCTGCATCCGCTTGGGGAGCTGGTCCTTCAGGTAGCGGCGCTCGCGCTCCTCGTTCGCGGCGGTGCGCCATGCCTGGTAGTACTGGCGGAGGTACTCGTAGGTCTCGAGGATCTCGGGGACGGTGGGCTCGGGGATGTCGGGCTTGTTCCTGGCCTGCAGCTCGGCGAGCAGTCGGCGGTCGTTGCTCTGGGTCAGTTCTCGGCGGACAGCGGGACTGGTCATGCGGCGAGGCTACAATGCCGCCCGCCCTCGCCCCTACGCCCCATGTCAGCGGGCAAAACGAAAGCCCCCCAGAGTGGCGGGGGGGCTTCGTTGTGTAGCTGGCTACAGGGTCAGCTACTCGTCAGCGGTTGCGGGCAGCGGTGGAGCGGACACGGCCCCCGCACCGGCTGACCCGGGGAATCTACGCCTCGGGCGCGGAGGCTGTCAACACCTCCCGCGCAATCAACTCGACCTGCTTCCACCCGGCCACCAGCTTCTGCAGCTTCCTCTCCAGCGCGAGGTCCCGCGCTCGCAGACGCATCCTCGCCAGGGTGGCCTCGCGCTCGGCCCTGAGCCTGGCCTGATGTTCGCGCCGGCGGCGCTGTTCGCGGGTGGTCTTCATTGCTTCACCTTCCTGGTCGTCCGCCGCCCGCTCGCGCTGGCGAGCAGGTCGTAGTAGATGCGCGTCAGGGCGAGCCGCTTGGTGTCGATGCCGTCGCCGTGGTGGTCGTGCGGGGTGTTCGTCTTGTAGCGGTCCTTCGAGTTGGGGTCGACGCGCTGCGCCCAGCGGTACTGGTGGTACTCGTTGATGCCGTCCCGGCAGTGCGAGCCGATGGTGAAGCGGTCGTTGTCCAGCCACCAGGCGTGGATGCCGAGCCCCTCCTGGCGGGTGTAGCGGCTCGAGAAGTCCACCGGCAGGCCCATGTTCGCGAGGCTCGCCTGGAGCGTGGCGTCCACCGGGTCTGGCTCGATGACGGTGAAGGGCGCGAAGCGGTGCCAGGCGAGGAAGAACGCTGCGGCCTCGTCCACGGTGATGGCCCCGGTGCGCTTGTACAGCTCGCCGTACTGGTGGACGGCCAGCAGGCCATCAGGACGCCGCCAGACGCCGAAGGTGCCCATGACCGAGGGGTCGCCGCCGCCCTGGTCGTAGCTGCCATAGCGGTAGAGGCACTCGCCCCAGGGGACGGGCTCGAAGTCGATGACGTGCCGCGCCGGCGCGAACTGCGGGTAGACCAGGCCGGTGAGCTGGATGAAGGCCTCGTCGGCGGTCGCCGGGTATTCCTGGGTGAACTCCTCGGGCAGGCCGGCGTACTGCAGCCGCTCCTTCTCGAGCCACGCCTCGTCGCGGTCGGGACGGGCGAACCAGGGGATGAATACGGGCTTCGCCGCGGTGGTAAGAGCGCGAGCGAAGCCCGGGCTCTGAGCGTAGGCGGGGGCGTTGCCGCGCTCAAGCTGGCCGGCCAGCTCCTCGTAGCGCACGGCGAGCTGCCAGCGGTCCCAGAAGAAGCCGCCGACGCCATTGGCGGTGGAGAGGATGAGGAGCTGCCCACCGTCGGCCACCGTGGCGCGATAGGCCTTGAAGTTCTGCTGCGCCCACTGGTGGAACGCGGCCTCGTCCACGATGACCAGGCGGGCGGTGAAGCCGCGGCCCGCGTTCTGGGTGGAGGGCAGTGCCTTGATGACGCCGCCGCCTTCGAACTCGAGGGTGCCCTTGTTGTCCACCTCCAGCGGGAGCTGAAGCTGCACCGGGAGGTGCTCGAAGATGTACTCGCACTTGCCCAGCAGTTCGAAGGCGTCGTCCTCGGTCTTGGAGAGGAGGAGGACGCGCCCGCCGGGCTTGAGGGCCGTCCAGACGGCGAAGGCCGCGGCCAGCCAGGAGAGGCCGAGCTGGCGGGCCTTGAGGATGACCTCGTCCTGGCCGGCGCCCCAGGACTGCGCCCGCTCCACCAGGTGCGGCCACAGCTCCATCTTGATGGCGCCGCCGGGGGTGGGGACGCCGTCGGGGCCGAGGATGACCTCCTCGAGCATCACGTAGTGCAGGAAGGTCGGGAAGTCGAACTGGGCAGCGCGAAGCCTGGCGGCGGCCTTGAGCTGGAGGCGCCGCTGGTTCAGGTC
>ERZ724522.383-NODE-383-length-29545-cov-4.954256_pt1 | contig 29545 bp, 43 predicted proteins | sample MGYA00376055_ERZ724522 | MGnify/ENA primary metagenome ERZ724522 (study PRJEB28724, sample SAMN07190884) | wastewater metagenome | isolation source: effluent of sewage treatment plant in Hong Hong | place: Hong Kong | collected 2016-03-17 ...
GTCAGACGCACGCCGAACTAGTTTTAGTGGCTGGGGGTGCGCCCGATCGAGTGGGTATCATTCTTGGTGTACAGGCGCTCCCGGTAGCACGATGCGGCGGACGTCACCATTCGTGGTGGCGTTTGCTGTTTGCTAGTGAGATTCGTATCCCGGGTGCCGCCCGACAGCAGCCGTCGTGCTAGTATGCAAATCAAAGTGGGGCCGCGCTGCGCCAACAGCCGACCCCGTGGCAGTAACCGAGAGGACGGTAACCGCATGGGTAAGCGTAGCAACAAGTACGGCGGCAAGTACGGGCACCTCAAGCGCCGCGGCGGACAGCAGGCGGCGAGGTATCGACGAACCCTGGAGTCTACGCAAGCAGAGGCGGCTCTTTGCCGTGCGCTGGAGGATTTTGGCGTCGAGTTCCAGCAGAACTACACGGTTCGCACGCCGGAGTCGTTCACCGGGTTCTACCTCGCAGATTTTCGCATTCCTTCCCGCAGGCTGTTCGTTGAGTGTGACGGTAAGCCACACGCGAGCGAAGCGGCACAGTGGCGTGATCGGCTTCGAACCGAGGCCATTCTGAAGGTGTTCCCCGGGTATCGTTTGATCCGCGCGTGGAACAGCGAGTTGTTGGCCGATCCAGACGCGTGGGTGGAGCAAAACGTACTAGCCGGATAGCACCATCAAACAGCGTGGCGTGTAGTTAGCGCCCGGTCCAAGTCCTTGGATGGTTATGGGACTTCGTGGACCGATGCCGAAAGCCGCAGGGCTCGCCGTAGACGCCGAACTCGACGCTGACGTATTGAAGGCGTACGCTGCTTGGGTGCGCGTGCTCGATATGGCAATCAGTGAGATCGAGGCGAAGGGCGTGCTCGTTGATGAGACGCCGAACGGGCATCAGCAGAAGATCCCGCAACTCAATGTGTTGGCTGACGCGACGAAGCACGTAACGGCGTTGGCGCAGCAACTTGGTCGCACTCCGGCGTCGCGTGTGCGGCTGGGTGTGCAGGGGCCGGCTGGTGGTGGGGATGATGCTGGGCCGGAGGATGACCCGGATGGTATCGGGGTGCCCGCTCGGTTCCAGGTGGCGTAGTCGTGCCGGACTCGGATTTTGAGCGGTTGGCGAAGTTCAGCCGCCGCTACTGCCGTCATGTGAAGGGTGACATGACGGGGCGGCCGGTGGAGTTCGAGCCGTGGCTAGCTGATGACTTGTCGCTTGCGTTCGAGTTGGATTCGCGCGGACACCGCGTGTTCAACAACGTGGTGCTGAGCTATCCGAAGAAGCACTCGAAGACCCTCACGACGACGTGCGTGGGGTTGTTCGAAATGAGCCCGTTCCAGTATCCGCGGGGTGGGCCGGAGAATGTGTCGCTTGCGGGGACTAAGGAGCAGGCGCGGTTGGCGCTTGACCCGGCGCGGACGATGCTGGATCCGAATTCGAAGGCGTACAGCCCGCTGCTCGCGCAGTTGTTTCGCCGGTTCAGGAACACGATCACCTGCCCGGATAATGATGGTGTGTGGAGTGTGCTTCCGCATAACGCGGATACGGTGGAGGGCATCAACCCCACGTTTGCGTCGTGCGACGAGTACGCGACGTTCAAAGAGCAGGTGTTGCGCGATAACGTGAAGACGGCGCAGATCAGTCGTGAGCAGCCGCTGATGTTGACGATCAGCACCAAGGGCGACTCCACGGACCGGCCGATGTACAAGCTGGAGAAGGAGATGCTGAAGCATCCCAATCTCCGGTATGTGAGCGAGTACAAGTGGATCGTGGAGGACCGAGACGCCGGCCTGTTGTACGTGTCGTGTGGGTTGCCTGAGGATTGGGATGGCGACTATGAGAATCCGAAGGTGTGGCGGGACGTAAATCTCGCGTCGTGGATCACCACGGAAAGCCTACGGAAGCAGTGGCATGACCCGTCGGTGTCACCGGAGGCGTTTCGGCGCAAGCACCTGAACCAGTGGGTGCCATCCAGCATCGAGCAGGGCATCACGCCGGCTGAGTGGGATGCGTGTTACGACGGTGACGCGTACATCCCCGAAGGCACGCCAGTGTTCACGATGGCGGATCTTGGGTTCACGAGCGACTGTAGCGCGCATGTGCGTGCTGGATGGGTGAATGGCAAGCTCGTGATCGAGGGGGATGTGTGGCAACCACCGGAGGATGGTGGCGAGATTGACGTGCGCGCGACCGTGGATCGGAAAGCGTGCGAGGTTGCAGAGCGATTCGAGCTCGCGCGGGTTGGCGCCGACCCCTGGAACGCGAAGCTGTTGCTGCAGGACTGGTATTACCGCGGGTGGCCGGTCGAGGAAATCAAGATGCGTAACGAGGTTATGGTACCGGCGTCCGCGACGCTGCTCGAGGCGGTGCGGCGGGGAACGCTGGTGCATAACGGGAATCCGGAGATTCGTCGGCACGTCCTGAATATGCGGCGTAAGGACGTGGAGCAGGGTTGGCGGTTCGTGAAGCCGGACGATCCGAACCTGAAGATTGATGCGGGGATTGCGGTGATGGGTGCGGTGTATCTCGCGTCGACTCAGGCTGGTGGGTCGATCGAGGAGTACGGAATTTTCGTGTAGTCACACTCGCCGCTAGCGGCTCGCATTCGTGTGAAGCTGCATCGGCGCGAGTTCAACAAGGGCGACATTGTTCGCGTACACACGAAGGACGAGCCTGCGCGTACTCGTGTGGGAGCGTTTGTGCGCCGCACTCGTCGGTATCTCGTGGTGAGCAACTACAGCATCGAGCTTGGTGGTGAGTTGCATCGCATGACGGGTGACGAGTTGCTGATTCCGGTCGGCAATATCGACTGTATCGAGCGCGAGGCGCGCTGATGATCCTTGAGACGATCAGTGGTCCGCGGACGCTTACGAAGGCTGCGAAGCCGTACGATCCGTGGAATGCGTATTCGGTGCTTCCGTCGAGCACGATCGCGGGGCAGCAGGTCACGCCGGAGAGTGCGATGGCGCTCGTTGCGGTGTACGGTGGTGTGTCGCTGATCGCTGATGCGAATGGCACGATGCCGCTGGAAGTGATCGATGAGCGCGCCGCGGCGGGGGAGCGTGTTGTTCGGGGCGGGTGGATGGCTCCGATGCTGCGTTACCAGCCGAACGCGGATATGAGCGGCGTTGATCTGTGGACGATGGTGAACGCGCACCTGCTGCTGCGCGGCAACGCGTACCTCGCGAAGATCAAGAACGCGCAGGGCCGGATCGAGGAGCTGTACCCGATCCATCCCGCGAACGTGAATCCGTACCGCGATAGCAAGGGACGGAAGCTGTTCCGCGTAAGCGTGTTCGATGGCACGGGCGTTGTCGAAGAGATCTATACGCCAGATGCAATCCTGCACATCAAGGGCAAGAGTGTGACTGATCCCCTCGTGGGTGAGTCGCCTTTCGCAACCGCGCGGAACACGATCGGCGCGCAGTTGTCGCAGATCGAGTACCAGGGGCGTGCGTATCAGGACGGCATGACCCTGAAGGGCGTGTTATCCGTTCCGCAGATGAATCTTTCGCCGGATGCTGCGGAGCGCATCAAGCAGCAGTGGAAGAGCGCCTATGCGGGTTTGGGAAACTCGCATGAGATCGCGGTTTTGCATAGTGGTGCGACGTTCAATCCGGTGTCGTTGAGCCCGGAGGATGCGCAGTTCATCGAGACGATGAAGTGGTCGCATACGCAGATCGCGACGCTGTTGAAGATCCCCGCGAGTCGTCTGAATGGTGAGGGTGCGTCGCTGACGTATGCGAATCAGGGACAGGACGACTTGTTCTTTGACAAGCAGGCGTGCCTTCCGCTTCGCATCATGATTGAGCAGGCGCTGAATCGTGATCCTGACTTGTTTGGTTACACGAGTCCGTGGGTTCCGCAGTTCAATGAGAAGTCGCAGTTGCGTGCTGATGATGAGACGCGTGCGCGGATTGCTGATGTGCGGTTGCGGAATGGGTCGTTGAGCGTAAATGAGTATCGCGCGTTTGAGGGCGAGCCGGATATTGGCCCTGACGGTGACGTGTACGCGGTTTCTTCGGGGGTGGATACGCAGCCGCAGGATGCTCCCGTTGCTCCTCCCGCTGCTGCTCGTGCGCTTCCCGACATTCACTTGCACCAAGCCGCTCCACATGTGTCGGTTCCGCCCGCTGATGTGCGCGTAGAGGGCGCTCAGATCGACGTAGACGCGCGTTCAAGCGTTGAGGCACCACAGGTACATATTGACGTTCCTGATGCGCCGCAGCCGATTGTGAATGTCGCCGCTCCCGAGGTGCGCGTAGAGCCGCCTGTCGTGAATGTTGCTGCCCCCAGCGTGGAAGTCGCCGCGCCCGACGTTCGGTTCGCTCCAAACGTCGTGATTGAGCAGCCAACACCGCAACGCTCGTTGCAGATCGAGCGTGACAAGCACGGGCGTATTACTGGCGCAACTACGAAGGAGACGCAGCGATGAGTAAGGGCAACACGTTCGAGAACGACCTGATGCTGAAGGTGTTCCAGGCAACGGAGTTCTCGTGGGACGCGAACACGAACCTGTACATCAGCCTGCACACCGCTGATCCGGGTGAGGGCGGAAGTCAGACGACCTCGGAAGCTGCGTATGGGTCGTATGCGCGGCAGACGGTGGCTCGTGATGCGACCGGGTGGGACGTATCCGGAAATCAGGCATCGAATGATGATCTGATCCAGTTCCCGCAGTGTACGAGCGGATCGGAAACGCTGACGCATTTCGCCGTTGGTACCGCCGTGAGTGGTACCGGACAGATCCTCTACAGCGGCGCGTTGTCGAGCAGCCTTGCGGTGTCGAGTGGTATTCAGCCTCAGTTCGCTGCGAACACGCTGGTTGTTACCGAGGACTGATGGGGTTCGCGACCGTCAAGGAGTATGTCGACGCGCTTGATGGCGGCCGGTTCGTTCAGTCGTCGATTCGTAAGGTGCCGTCGCAGGCGTCAACCGCGGGAATGTGGGTTGACTTGTCGATGGCTCCGGGCAACCCGAAGCCGCAGTATTATGCGTCAACTCCGTTCGAGGCGGCCACCCTTACTGGGTTGGAGGGCATCTATCACGGTGGGGACAAGTCGCCTGCGGAGCAGTTCGTTACCGAGTTGAATTTGACGACGCCAACCGCGGGTCTTGTCGGTCGGTACGTTCTCGCTGATTACCTGCTCTACTATCCGTTCGTTGAGCTTGACAGTCTCGACGCGCAGGTGATGGATAACACGACGACGCTGCCACGGTATACCGACGGTGATGGTGTTCGTGTGGTGATGGTTGCGCAGGCTCCTACCACGGGTGGTGAGGTATTCACGTTCGAGTACGTGAATCAGGATGGCGCGACAAGGACCAGCCCGTCGGTGACGTGTGGCACCACGAGCGTACCGATCGCGAGCACGATCACGCAGCAGGCGGCTACGACCGCATCCCAAGGGCTGTTTCTGCCGCTGGCGCAGGGTGATACAGGCGTGCGTCGGATCAATAGCGTTACGTTCACGACCGGTGGCGGTGGCCTCGCCGCGCTAGTGCTCGTGCGCCCGCTCGTTGATGCAACAGTGTTCGAGGCGAATACACCGTCGGAGTGGAGTGCAGTCACGCAACGAGTGGCGCTGCCACGAGTGTACGACGGCGCATACCTGGGGCTGCTGATGCAATGCAGCGCGACGGTCGCGGCTGGAACTTTGTCGGGTCGAATCAACTACGCATGGACTGAAGGGTAACGATGGGTTTCGCGTCAGAAGACGATTTCCTTAGCGAAATGACGAATGGGAAGTACCTGCGCGTCGATAACAACAAGCTCACGAGCCCGGTGCATACCGCTGGTGGTTGGCATCTGCTCGCGGGGTTGAATGGTTCGCCGAACTCGACGACGTTCCCGGGTACGGATCTACAGTTCGTGTCGTGCAGCGAAACGGTTGGTGACGGAACCAGCGTGTTCGGTATCCAGAACGGTGGGAACGTCGCGCCTGACACCAAGCATCTTGCTTCGATTGGTGCTGGCGTTGTTGCTGCCGCTGGAGCTCCGTGGCAAGCAAAACTCGTGGACATTCAGGGGTATTACCGACTCTCAACCACGAACGTCACTGGTACGTCGAGCCGTACGTTGATCAATACCAACACGTTCACCGCGAACGCTGGCACGGACGTGATCACGTACACCAACGATTTCACGAATCTCACGAAGGTGCGGTTTACGACGACCACGACGTTGCCTGCTGGGTTGTCGCTCGCAACGGATTATTGGCTAGTGCGTCAGTCGAGCACGACCGCGAAGGTTGCGTCATCGTATGCGAACGCGCTTGCGGGAACGACGATCGACATTACCGACGCGGGAACGGGCACGCACACCCTCACGATCCAGATGCCGCGATACGCTGATGGTGTCGGCTGTGAAGCGTTCTTTGTTTCGCAGACAGCGCCGGCTACTGGTGGTCCAAACCTGACCGCGAGCGATTACACGAACCCGTCTGGAACCACCGGACGAGCATTCCAGGGCACGCCCGGAATGAACGCTGCCGCGGACGCGTACGCAACTCGCATCCTGCACAGTGGCAACGCGGCTGGTAAGTATGGTCCGTTCCTGCCACGTCAGGGCGCGGATACCGGTATTGCACGCATCAACTCGTTTACGTGGAGTGGTGGTACGGCGTACACCGGTACGGGTGTTGTGGCGCTCGTGATCGCTCGCCCGCTTGCCGATATCAGCATCCCGGTTACTGGTATGTGGAGCGAGCGCGACTTGAAAAATCAGCTTCCGAGTTTGCCGGAAGTGAAGCCCGGTGCTTGCTTGTCGTGGATGCTGTTCGGTACCGGTGCGACGACCGCGAATAGCCCGTTTACGAGCGCTATTGATTTCGTGTGGGGGTGACGTATGGCGCTGCTTGGTAACGGCGTGAGGCTGTCATCAATCAATCCGATGCGGCAGCTTGGTGCGGCGTCCGTGGGGTCGTTGTTGCCCTGGCGGGAGCGTGCTGCTGCAACGATGCGTCACCGTTTCTACGGACCGGCGAGCGATTCGACGGTGACGCCGTATGCGTCGCAGCCGTACGGGTACAGGATCCCGTATGCGTGGTCGATTGCGCCGAAGAGTGGTGCGATGCGGTCGTACGTTGATGGTGAGGCATCGGCGGAGGCCAGTGGTGCGCGTGGCGTTGCTGCTGCTGGCTCTATTGCTGGTGTTGCGACGCTTGCGGCGACAGGCCAACTCGTCGTGAGCGGTAGTGGTAGTGCTGCTGGTATTGCGTCCCTCGCGGGGAACCTGCTCGCGGTGCTTGCCGCGTCAGGGTCCGCGACTGGTGTCGCGTCGTTGTCCGCATCGGTCGGTGCGATCGGGTGGGCTAACGCATCCGCCGCAGGGGTCGTGACCGTCACCGCAACACGATACGCAGTCGGTGAGCTCGCCGGGGAAGTAACGCCCTACACCGAGCTATCACCAGAATCACTCGCAACTGCGGTATGGAACGCGATTGCCGCCGACAACAACGATACGGGCACGATGGGCGAGAAGCTGAACGGCGCTGGGTCCGCGGGGAATCCGTGGACCGAAACAATCGAAACGGGCCTCACCGCCGCCCAGGCAATGCGTCTCATCACCGCTGCTCTCGCCGGCAAGATCAGCGGCGCGGATACCACGACTGTCACGATCAAGAACGCGGTGGCGGATAACGCTGATCGTATCGTTGCGACCGTTGATGACGCTGGGAATCGCACCGCGATCACGTACGACCTCGACTGATGGCGTACCCGCACACTTACTTCCCAAGCTCGTTTTTCCCGGGACGGTATTTCCCGCCACTAGCGGATGCGGAGGCGGGCGCAGCGGCGCTAGGTGGAAGTGGCGGTAAGGGCATTCGTCGTGCTCGCCGCGCGTCTCGCACAGCGTGGTCCAGCGTGATCAGCACCACCCCACCTTTCCTGATAGATCAGGAGGAGGATGAGGACGCCGTGATCGCGATGCTATTGGAGTTGTTGCGCGCATAGTCACGCAGAGCGCGCGTAGCGCGCAGGTTCGTGGATGCTTCCAAGCTACTCGCGATCCGTACCGGACTAGACGAAGACACAATCCGCCGTTCACTCGACGGTAAGCGTTCATGGAACGCGCCGCTTGACCTCACGACTCGCGACGCGGAGCATCGCAGCGCCGACGATACACCCGCCGAGAAGGCTCCCGCGTCTCTCGTTATCAGCGGATACAGCGCCGTTTTCGACTCCGATAGCGAGCGCCTGTTCGGGTTCCTTCGTGAGCAGGTGAAGCGTGGCGCGTTTCGGAAGGTATTGAAGCGCGAGCCGGACGTGCGGCTGCTGATCAATCACGAGGGCGCACCATTCGCACGCACCTCGAATGACACGCTGACACTGACCGAAGACCCCAAGGGTCTGCTGATGAGCGCCACGCTCGACGAGCGGCGGCAGGACGCGCGCGATCTGTATCACGCTACGCAGCGCGGCGACTACAACCAGCAGAGCTTCGCATTCACGATCGCCGCCGATGAGTGGCGGTATTGCGATTGCGTCGAGCAGGCCGATTATGCCGGCTGCGACTGCGAATGGCAGCGCGACATTCTCGAAATCGGTGACCTGTACGAGGTGTCTGTAGTCACGTTCCCGGCATACCCCGACACGACTGTATCGGTCGCTCGCAATAGCGAGCCGGTCGGGGAGCGAGCCGCGCAGGCGTGTGACGACGAGCAGCGCGATATGGCCCTGAATGCGGATCCGTCACCAAGCGAATCCGCGAGCGACCCCAACGAACGGCTGCTGCTGCGGCAGTGGCTCTACGCACAAGGGGTTACTCACCATGAGTCAGGCAATTACCGAGGCGCTTGAGCGCGCCCAGACCGAGCTGCGCGGCCTCGCAGAGGGCGACGCGGCGTGGACCGATGAGCAGCGCAGCCGCGTTGACGAGCTGAAGAACGAGATCGCGGATCTTGAGGAGCGCGCGCGTATCCTCGACGCAACGAAGCCCGCTGAGCGAGCCGCTGCACCCGCGAATGATGACGCTGACGTGCGAATGGTTGCGAAGCCCGCCACCGCCAGCACCGAGGTTCGCGAAAAGAGCCCGTACGCCGAGGACAACTCGCAGGCATCGTGGTTCCAGGACGTGTTCGCGCTTCGCAATCGCGACGCATCTGACGCCGAGGTGTCCGAGGCTCGTGAGCGACTGACGCAGCACTACAAGGCTGCTCGTGATGAGGGTGGTGTGCGCGAGGCGCGTACGCTGTCCAGCACCACGGAATCGCAGGGCGGTTACCTCGTTCCCCCGACGTACGCGCAGGACATGTTCGCGCGGCTGCTGGTGAACGGGTCGACTGTCATGCAGCTCATGGGCAAGATGCCGCTTCCGCCGAAGACCGACCAGATTCGGCTTCCGAAGGTCACGAGCGGTACCGCCATCGCGCAGCACACGCAGAACAACGACCTCACGAGCACCGATCCCGTGTTCGAGGAAGTCACGTTCGGTGTGTTCCGCTACGGTGGTGCGAACACGATCCCGAACTTCCTGCTTGATCGTTCCCTCCCGGGCGTTGATCAGGTGATCCTCGGTGATCTTGCTCGCCAGCTCGCAGCGAAGCTCGACACGGACCTCATCAACGGTTCTGGTACGGGTGCGTCCGCTATCGAGGGTCTGCTGAATGCTGACTCGATCGGTACGGCTACTGCCACTGCTGGTACCGCCACGATGAGCGAGGTGTGGCCCGCGATCGTGAACGCAATCGCTGATGTGCAGAGCGCGCATTACGCGAACCCGGATGCGATCGTGATGCACCCGCGCCGCTGGGCTTGGATGCTCGCGCAGATCGACGCGGATAAGCGCCCGCTTATCGGTGGTGTGTCTCCGATCAATGCTGTTGCGAACTTCCCGGGTCTGGTTGCTCCGCCCGAGGGGTTGGAGCAGGCAGCGCCGGTTGGCAGCATCCTCGGTGTGCCGGTGTACCTCGACTCGAACATCCCGACGAACCTCGGTTCGGGTACGGATGAGGATCGCATCCTTGTGGGTGTGTTCCGCGAGGCGATCCTGATGACCAGCACGCCGAAGTTCGGTATGAGCACCGAGGCCCAGTTCCTGAAGGATCAGACGCTTGTGCGTGTGACGCAGGACGTGGCCGCAACGTTCGAGCGATACCCGGGCGCCTTCAGCGTCATTTCTGGTACTGCGCTGAACGATCTTGCTTGACCAGACTGACAACGGCTAGGCATGGCGGGGGCATCCTACGGGGTGCCCCCGCTACTCGTTGTTGTGGTAGTTAGCGTGTTTCGTGGCGCGCTGCACGTTTATGAGTGCTAACGATGAGAAGTACATTCGTGGGTTGAAGCGTGAACTCGCCGGTCATGCAAAGCGCAATCCGGAGGCCGCTGACGCGATCCTTGCGGAGTTGAAGCGTGCTGGTGCGGGTGACACGATCCGTACCGCTGAGTTGGGTGAGCCGGTGAAGCGTAAGCCGGGACGCCCGAAGAAGCAGGCTGAGTAGCGTGGCGCAGGGCGATCTCACTACGCTTGCGAGTGTCCGCGAGTTCCTGCGGATCAGTGACGCAAAGACTGATATGGATGACGTATTGGCGTCGTTCATTACGCAGGCGTCCGCCGCGATCAAGCGCCACACCGGCCGCGAATTCGCAGCAGAATCCACGGCCTCGCAGACGCGCTTGTTCGCATATCGCGGTGGTGGACGCCTGTACTTTGCGATGGACGGTCCGCGGGACCTGCGTACCGCGTCAACGGTCACGATTGACACTGACACCGATAACCCTACGGTGCTGGTCGAGGACGAAGACTATTTCCTCTTCCCGCGTGGTGGCGGCGCGGGTGGCGTGTACGAGCACATGGAGTTGCGCTGGTGGGAACCCGCTTCGAAGCTCAGTAGCGATCAGGTGAAGCCGTGGCGCGAGATCGAGATCGTTGGAACGTGGGGATGGGCATCCGTCCCAAGTGACGTGATCGCCGCTACGAATATGCTGGTGGCATTCTGGTATCGCCAGCACAGCGCCGTTCCCGGGAATGATCTCGCGGGGGAGGGCGATCGGTTTGGGCCTGTTGCGTTCCCCACGAGCGTGCTGCGGCTCCTGGAGCCGTACCGCGTGATGGGTTTCGGGTATGGCGCGTAGCCGCGGGCTGCACATCACTATTGAAGGGCTCGAGGAGCTTGGCGCTGACCTGTCGCGGTTGCAGCGTCCGGGATTGTCGAATGCGATTCGTCAGTCGCTCCGGGGTGCTGGTGGCGAGGCGTTGGCAACGGAAATGAAGCTCCGCGCGCCTCATCGAACCGGTGGGCTCGCGGCTGGAATCGGCGTGCATACCGCTGATGCTGGGAGCAAGCACGGTGTGACCGGCAACGAGCAGGTACTTGTTGGGTACCTCGGCGGTCTCAGCGGTGGTCACAATGGTGGTGGCCGGTTCCAGCTCGGTGCGTGGGTGGAGTCGGGAACGAAGCCGCACATGATCCAGCCAAGGGTTACGAAGCAGCAGGGATTGTTCTTCTCCAAGTCGACGCAGAGCAAGAACGCGCTCGCGTTCGATGGTGGCGTGTTCGCGAATGCTCGGCATCCTGGTTCGCGAGCGCAGCGTGTCGCAGCGAAGAGCATCAAGGCCGCGGAATGGGAAGTGCTCGCTGACATCGTGGATGTCATTGATGGGATGCTGACGCACGGAACGGGGCGGGGATGACCACCACGGGCGTATCGAGTGGTGTACGTGGCGCAATCGCCGCGCGTGTCGCGACCAGTGGATTGTCGTGCTACGAGTACGACGCGTGGGATATCCCGTCCGACCTATTCGTGACGCTGGGGGCGGCGCGGTGGACGCTGCGTGAGCATCAGGACCAGGCATACGGTATTCGCGCGATGACAATCCCGGTGATGCTGTACGCGCTGATCGATGGTGACGCGGAGGGGTCGATTGCGGCGCAGGAATCTGCGCTGGAGTCGATCCTGAACGCGTTGGGGGCTGATCGTACGCTCGGCGGGAAGGTTGCGTTTAGCGAGCCTGAAGCTGAGGTGGATCAGACGTATTTTCGGAATCCGAATGGGCAGACGTATAGCGTTGTGACGCTGGTGCTGGGTGTGATTCCGTTCTCGAATACTGGCGCGTAGTGCTGTTGTCCAGCGCTGGACAACACGAGTGTAGTTAGCGCAGTGAGTCGACGCGTGTAGGCGTATGAAGCCTACGAATAGGCACAGCGATCGTGTTTCGACCACGCTCGCTATGCAGATGACTGACGTTGACCACTACCACGCGCTCGTGCATAGCGAAGCGGTGGTGAGCGAGGACGCAATTGTCGGTGCGGCCGCTGAGTGGCGTGGTCGTACGACTGAGCATCGCGCGATCGTAAGCGCGGGCGCTGTGATCCGCGAGTACGCGACCGTTCACGCCGGAGTGGAGCGTCCTACGATCATCGGCCCGCGCACGCTACTGATGACGAAAGCGCATGTCGGTCACGATACGCAGATCGGCGCGGATTGTGATATCGCGCCGAACGCGTCGATCGGTGGGTGTGTCACGATCGGTGATCGCGTGAAGATCGGTATGAACGCGTGCGTTCGTCCACACGTCACGATCGGTGACGGAGCAAGGATCGGTATGGGTGCAGCGGTGGTGTGTGACATTCCCGCTGGTGAGACGTGGGCTGGTGTCCCCGCGAGGCGCATCCGATGAGCACGCCGCAGAAGATCACGCTGATTGGGTGCGGTTCCTGGGGCGCGCGTATCGCGCGGAAGCTCGCGAGCATGGGGTATGCGGATCGGCTCGTGCTACTTGACGAGTTGGAGGCTGCGGTTGCGCCGCTCGCCGCTGAGCTGGATTGTGTGTACAGCACCGATGTGGAGGGGTATTTGTCGGTGACGGGCACGCAGGCGGATAGCCGCACGGGTGGGCACGTCATTATCGCGACGCCGCCGACTGAGCGGTTGCGGCTCGTTCATTGCGTGTTGAATGGTTACGGATTGCCGCCCGCGTCGCTGCGGGTGGAAAAGCCGCTCGCGATGAATACCGACGAGGCCGCGCTGATAGTTGCGGGGTGTCGCGAGCGTGGCGTGCCGCTGACGGTCGGGTTCACGCTCCTGCACCATCCGGTGTACTCGTCACTTATTGGTGACGTTGTACGCCCTGTGGAAAAGATCTATGCAACGCGCGTGGGGAAGCGTCCGAAGCATCGCGTAGACGCACTACTGGACACCGGTATTCACGTCGCCGCACTCGCCGCATGGGCAGGGTGCGAGGCGCAGATCATCGCGCGCTACTCCGACACCGAGTGCACGCGGCAGATGGCGATCTCGTACGAGGAAGGGCAGACGATGCACCTCGACGAGACAACGCTGCCCGAGTATCACCCAAGCTTCGATCCATTGACGATGGACCTATCCGCGTGGCTTGACGGTGAGCACCGCGGCACACCAGAAATCGCGCTCGCCGCGCACCGAATCATTGACGAGCACTACAAGCGAATGGTAGCCGCATGAATCTCCACGCGATCCTATGTTGGTACGACGAGTCGCCGACGTGGCTTGCGGGGTGCGTCAGTAGCCTCACGCGCATCGGTGTTTCGAATGTGATTGCGGTGGATGGTCGGTATCCGCATTACGCTCCTCATCAGCCGGCGTATAGCCGTATTGATCAGGTTGACGCGATCACGAGCACGGCGCATGGGGCGGGGATGGAAATCCTGCTGCACCAGCCGCGTATCCCGATGCTCGAGCCGGATAAGCGCCGCCTCGCGTTTCGCCTGCTAAACGCGATCGCTGAGGCGCATACTGATTGGGTGCTTGTCATTGATGCCGACGAGTTGGTCACGGAAGGGATGCCCACCGTTCCCGAAGAGCTCGACAATCTCCCCGACACGACGCATACCGCACGCGCGACACTCGCAACACCAATCGACCCGTATGCGGTTCCTGGCGCTGACAACAACGTCAACGAGAAGACGTTGGAGATCCATCAGAAGATGCCGATTCCGTCGAATTTCCTGAGCGCGCAGAGCCGATTCTTTCGCGTATTGGACCAGATGGATTGTGCTGGTACGCACTTCAACTACACCGGGTGGGACCGTCATGGCAGTGTGGTGAGGTTGCGGCCCGACATTGGTAGCAAGCTCGCTGGCACGATTGAGACTGACATTGCGCACCTTGACACTCGCGTGGTGATCGAGCATCGGAAGAATCATCGCACCGCAGAGCGTCGTAGTGAGAAGGTGGCGTACTACACGACCCGTGACGAGTTGGGGCTAGAGCGGTAGTTACCAGCGGTGTGTAGGCCGGTTACGCGTGGAGGTGCCGCGTGGCCGCGAAGGCGCAGGACGACAAGACCGACGTGATGGTGACGCTGACGCTGAATGAAGCGTCCGGCGTTGACGTGCTCGGTGATTCGACTCCACCGTTGCTGTGGCAGGGAGTGGAGCGCGATTTTACGTCCGCTGAGGCGGGTGCGCTGCTTGCACTCACGAATCGTCACGGCACCCCTCTTGTTCGCATCGTCAAGAAGGGTAAGTCGTAGTGACGCTCACCGCTGGCAATATCGTTCTCCCCGGTCCCGTGAAGGTGTATATCGCTCCGTACAGCGATGCTTCGCTTCAGGACGCGCCCGCTAACTCGATCGCGTATGGCACCGCGTGGGGTGGTACGTGGGTTGAGGTTGGCTACACCAAGGGCGGCGCGCTGCTGAAGCCCGAGACGGAGCACCTGACCGTCGAGGTTGACCAGGTGAATGCGCCCGTCGTTGACGCGATCACGGCGCAGCGCGCGTCGGTGACGTTCGCAGCGAGTGAGGCGACGCTCACGAACATCAAGCAGAGCCTTGGTTACGGAACCAGCACGAGCGGTTCCACAGAGTCGACGCTTGGTGTCAGTGGCGCTGATTACTTCCCGACGTACTACACCATCGGGTTCGAGCAGTACGCGCCCGGCGCTGATAGTGGCGATTCGTGGTACCGCCGCGTGATCGTGTGGAAGGCGCTTCCAAAGACCGAGCTCGAGCTGAAGGCTGATAAGGCGGAGGAGCAGGTCGTCGCGTTCAACTTTGAGGCTCGGTACGAGTCGCAGGCGACGGCCACTGAGCGGCTGTGGAAGATCATCGACAGGAACGTCGACTGACGCAACATAAGCGACGGCTAGGAGGGCTGTCTAGTGGGTGCAGGGACGTATAACCCGTTTGAGATTGAGCGGCCGATTCTGAAGCTTGGTGAGTATGGTTCGTTCACGCTTGGTGATATCACCGAGTCGCGAGCGGCGAAGCTCGACGAGCTGATTGGGCGATTCGCTGAGCTTGGTGAGGACACCACGATTGGTGATGCGGCGCGCGCGGTTGGTGAGTTGTGCGAAGCGGCGTGTATCGGTGGTGAGGGCCTTGCGGAGAAGATCGTTGGGCTTGCTGACGAGTCTGTGCATGGTGAGGACGCGCTGGGTGCTAAGGCGTTGACGGGGCTCGTTGAGTTCATCGCTGACTGGTTCAATTCGGAGTCGTCGGCGGGGGAAGGCTAACGCCGGAGGATGCGCGCTCGATTGTCATCCTCCGGCACTTGTACGGGCTCAGTCGATCGGCTGCGGCTCGTTTGCCGTTGTGGGAGCGCAGGTTGCTGGTCGACGCGGGGCACGGCTTGCTCGGCCTTGGGGGTGAAGCCGAGTCGGGTGGTGTGGCCGCTGGTGGGTACTCGAACCACGAGCTGCACGTCCTCACTACACCTGGGGTTGAGTAGGGGGCGCGTGTAGTGGCCAAAGTCTATGACCTCAAAGTGCGTGCATCTGGTGATGCTGGCGATGCCGAGCGGTCCATGCGTCGCCTGCAGAAGACGATGCGGAACTTCGGTTCATCTATGACGAGCGCCGGTAAGGCGTTGACGATTGGTGTTACTGCGCCGGTTGTCGCGATGGGCGCTGTTGGTGTTCGTGAGTTGAATGCGATGCAGCAGGCGACCGCGCAGACGAACGCGGAGATCAAGTCGACTGGTGGTGTCGCTGGTATCACCGCTTCGCACGTCGAGAACCTGTCGAGCAAGCTCATGCAGATGAGTGGGATTGATGATCAGGTCATTCAGGGTGGCGCGAACATCCTGTTGACGTTCAAGGACATCAAGAAGCAGGGTGGCGTGTTCGATGCTGCTACCACTGCTGCGTTGGATCTGTCAGTCGCGTTCGGGAAGGACTTGAATAGCACGAGTGTGATGGTTGGTAAGGCGCTGCAGGATCCCGTGAAGGGTGTGACGGCGCTTACTCGTGTTGGTGTGTCGTTTTCGCAGAAGCAGAAGGACACGATCAAGAGGCTGGTTGAGACTGGTGATAAGGCGAAGGCGCAGAAGTTGATTTTGCGTGAGTTGGCGTCTGAGGTTGGTGGGTCGGCGAAGGCGTATGGCACTACCGCGGCTGGTGCGGTGGGGCGGTTGAGGGAGCAGTTTTCGGGGATCGCCGCTCAGATGGTGACGTTCTTGTTGCCGGCATTTCAGACGCTTGCGGGATACTTGCAGCGTGGGATGACGTGGTTCGAGGGGTTGAGCGCGGCTACGAAGAAGTGGGTTGGGATTGGGCTGCTCGTCGGCGCGGCGATCGGGCCTATCCTGATTGGCCTCGGGTCGTTCGTGACCGTGGGGCAGGCGCTCCTCCCGCTACTCATCGGGATCACCGCTCCAATGCTCGGCGTGGGCGCGGCTGTCGTTGCGCTTGGCGCTGCGTTGGTCATCGGATACACCAAGAGCGAGAAGTTCCGCGAGGTCGTGAACCGATCGTTCCGGCAGGTTGCTGCAGCGGTAGTTGAGGGAACCGCGTCGATGCGCCAGACGATCATGACGTGGGTTGCGTGGGCGCGAGCTGCGTGGGCGAAGTGGGGCGCGGATATCAAGCGCATTGTTGGTCCTGCACTTGGTGCTGCTGTCACCATCATCAGCACGAATCTCGCGAATATGCGGGATGTGTGGCTGGGTGTGCTTGCGTTGTTGCGTGGTGATTGGAAGACCGCGTGGGACAAGCTTCAGGCGATCGTTGGGCGGAGTGTGAAGGCTGCTGAGACGGTGTTGAAGGCGGCCGGGAAGACGTTGGTGCGGGCGGCGGCTGCGATTGGTCCGGCGTTGTGGGAGTTGAATGTGAAGTTCTACTCCTGGGGCGTGAAGCTCGGTGAGCGGTTGGTGAGCGGGCTTGTTGACACCGTGAAGGGCGGGGCGAAGAAGTTGGGGAGTGCTGCGGCGGATGCTGCGGGTAGTGCGCTCGATTCGGCTGCGGATGCGATCCTTCCCGGGCGTTCGAAGCGTGGTGGGAAGCGCCCTGTTGGACCGTCTGGTGTAAGCGTTCTCGGTGGCCTGTTCGGTGCGAACCCGACCTCTCAGAGTGTGTTGCAGTACACGAGCCTCGCAAGCTCATCGCCGTACTCGGTTACGTCGAATGGTGATGGCACGGAATCGTTGAGCACGAACGCTGCGGTTGTGTCGTTTCTGACCGCGCGCGTCGCTGAGAATCAGAAGCAGCTTGATGCCAAGTTGCGGCAGCGCAAGGCCGCGTTTGGTCAGCGTGAGAACCTGAAGAAGCAGTACCAGAACCTAAAGAGGGTTGCAGCGCGTCAGAAGGGTAAGGCGCGTGCTTCGACGTTGGCGTCGATGCAGAAGAAGCTCGAAGCAATCGACGCGCTGAATGGGCAGATCGAGACGCTGGATATGGAAATCCTCGCGCTCGGCGGCAGCATCCAAGCCGACACCGAAGCGCTCGTGCCGCCTGATATTGATACGACGCCTGATTCGCAGGGAGAGACCAGTGGTGTCACTGGTGGCTCCGCGTCGACAGGTTCGGATCTGCTCGGTGGTGGTTCCGCATTTGGTGCGGCGAATGATACGAGTTCGAGCATGTGGAACCCGATTGGCCTCACGAGCCAGTCCGCGATTAGTGCGTTGGCGTCCAGTGTCAATCGAGCTATGGGACCGCAGGTGGTAGTGAATGCGTCTAGTGCTGATGCTGAGGCGATTGCTCGGCGTGTGTCGTTCATTCTTGGGGGTACGCGCCTGCGCGCCGGGGGAGGGGTCTGACGTGCCGGGGTATCAGCCGCGCTTATTCACCGATCACGTTTGGGTGAACGGTACTGACATTCACACGTATTCGAAGAGCACGGGCCTCGGTGTTCGTGTGACGGAGATGCGTGGGTGGGATGACCGGCCCGATATCCGTGATTCGCGTGACCTGCGGATGGGTCAGGATGGCGAGTACGCGAACAACCTGTATTTGGGTGGTCGTACGATCAGTATCGCGGGGGCAGTGCATGGGTCGTCGTGGGAGGATCTGCAGACGCGGAAGCGTGCGCTGGCGGCGGTGTTCGTACCGTCGAGTACTGAGGTGTTGCTGAAGGTGCCTGATCCGGCGACGGCGTCGCCCACGGGGTCGTATAGCACGACTGGGATGACTGGTTATGAGCGTGTGTCGTGCCGCGTGGTGGAGCCGATCATGTTCGGTGACATGATTGGGTCGTGCGCGATGACGTGGCAGGTCGTGGTCCGTGCGAGCGATCCGCGAGTGTATAGCGACACCGAAACGAGCACGGATAGCAGCACGTCAGGTACCGCAGCGCGCACGGTGTCAGTGAACCAAGCTGGAACCTACGACACGAATCCCACCATCACGGTTACCGGTCCAACCGCAAGCACCTGGAGCGTTGCGGGAGGCGGCGACGCGGCACCACTTTCGTTGTCGTTCACGAACCTCACGCTATCGTCGACCGACTCCGCCGTGATCAATGTCGGAGATCGCACGGTCGATTTGTATGGGTACACGATCGGACGCCTCAAGAATACGTATCCTCCCACCGGCCTGTACCCGTTGAATGAGACGAGCGGAACGACGGCGGACAATGCGGAGGGGACCGCGGCCCGAGACGCAACGTACACGGGTGGGTTCACGCTGAACCAGTCTGGTCCGGCGTCTGGTATGTCGAGCGTGACGCTGAACGGAACGACGGGGTATATCTCTGTTCCGAATCAGTCGGCGCTTTACTCGCAGTACGCCACGTTCGAGATGTGGGTGAACTTCGCGTCGTTGAGTGGCACACAGACCCTTTTCGATTGCTTGAGCAGCAATAAGGGCGTGAAGTTCGAGTTCAATGGGACCACGTTCGTTCCGTCATTCGGGAACGGGTCTGGCACATCCACGAGTGGCGCGTACACGATCTATTCGGCGCTCGCAACTGGTACGTGGTATCGCGTCGTTGCATCGTTCAGCAAGTTCAGCGCGACGGTTACGATGCTGAATTGGTGGGTGCGTGATTCGTCCGGGAATGATGTTCATAGTGGGTATGGTGCTACAGCTACAGCGGTGCCGTCGGTGCAAACCACGGGTGGTTATCGTGTTGGGTCGTCGATCGCTGGAACGAACTGGTTGAACGCGAATGTGTCTTCGTTTGCGATCTATCCTGACACGACTGGAACGGCGCTAACGGTTCCTGGTTCGGTGCTTGAGCTTCCGATCACTCCAGTGAACTCGTCGAGCGCGTACTCATATCTTTCAGCCGAGACTTCGACGTGGGCAATGCTTGGCACGGAGTCGAGTGGGTACACGCTGACGTCGACCGGGTTGAATACTGGTTCGAGGCTGAACGTCAAGTACCGCGACGCGAGGCTGTGATGACGCAGTGGCAGTTCATCACCCAAGCGCGTAACGGGTCTGCGATCGCGGATATCGCACCGGACCTCACGAACGTCAGGATGCTGTTCCAGCTCAATCAGCCCGGTGTGATCACCGCCACCATGAACGTGAATCGTAGTCGTGCGCGGCGCGATGCAACCGGTGGCCTAATGACCGGGGTTCACGAACTCAAGGTGTACCGAGACGGCACGCCGATCGAGACGGTATTCGCGCTCACGAAAACAGACGTGACGGGGGACGCGGATAACATCACGCTGAACCTGGAGTGGCAAGGCATCGCGTGCTATCTGCAGGATGCGTTGGTGTTTCCTCAGTCGTCGGCGTATAGCGGTACGACGCTTCCGTGGACGTGGATCAATACGTTCCAGTCGCGGACGGGTGGGTCGTACGGGTTCACGCAGGGCACGGTTACGGGGACAGCTCCGACTCGGCAGAAAAGCATTCAGAATGAGACGAGCTTGTTCGAAGCGATCAGTGACCTTGCGGTGAGTGGCGCGAGCTTCGATTGGAACATCGACACGAACCGTGCGTATCAGGAGTGGCATAGCCAGCGTGGTGCGGATAATGGGTTGGTGCTTGAGCCCGGTGTGAATGTTGCTGGGTGGTCGTACTCGGAGAATACGGGGCCGGGTGAGTTGGTCACGGATGTGTATGTGAATGGGCCTCCGGGGACGCAGCAGGTCACGGCGAGTGATAGTACGGCGCGGACGACGTATGGGCGGCGTGAGGCGGCGCTTGGGTTCTTCGCTGATTTTGAGGCGTCTGGTGTTTCGACGGGGCAGTTGCATTATCACGCGAATAGTGCGATTGCGGCTCGGATCGCGCCGAGTATCATCCCGCAGATTCAGCTTGTGAAGAGTCATGCGTCTATTCCGTGGGGGTCGTATTGGCTTGGGGATACGGTGACGTTTCGGGTGCGTGCTGGCGACTACGATTTCTTGAATGCGTTGTATCGCGTGGTGCAGGTGGATGTGGGGTTGGATTTGGAGTTGAATGAGTCGGTGGTGTTGGGGGTGAATGCGTTGTGACGTTGAATGGTCCGCAGTTTCCTGATCCGTTGGGTGTTCGTGAACCTGTTCGGCCGGGTGCGACGGTGCATAAGGCTGGGTTGTCGGTTGAGCAGCAGGTGCAGGCGTTGACGCAGGGTGCGTTGTCAATCCCAGGACCGGGCGTGACGGACGGATCCATTCCCATCGCAGACACCGCGAGCCGCGGACGAACGAAATGGGCGATGACCGACAATTTCTATCGTCGTCTTGTGTTCCAAGCGCACGGCTACAAGTTCGGCAGCACCGGATCGGGAACGACCTATCTGCTTGGCTCCGATAGCAGCACCACTGTCGCATCACCGCTCTCCACCGCAACGACTGTATATACCGTTCCGGTACTTCGAATCGCTTCCGCTGACTACTCGGTCACGGGTAAGACAACGAAGCTGACGCTTGACGCGAGCGTGCTTACGAATGCGACTGCACCATCGGTCAATGTGTCCGTGGCGTTGCTCCCTATTTCTGCCGTTGCTGGTGGCGCGAATGCGTTGTCATTCACGTATGGGACGGCAGTGGGAACGACAACATTCACGACGCCTTCCGCAAGCTTGCACAGCTATGGGTCGACGACGCTGGACTTGCCGACCGATGGGCCGTACGTTGCCGCGTTCGCGTTCTCTGGTTCGCAAGCGGCGAACAGCATGGTTGCCGTAACTGCTCGCGTGTTCGTTTCTTGGGTGTAGTTACCGTCGTCGTTTCGTCGCTGCACACACATGAGCAGCCGCACTAGCTACAACCTCCTCGCCGGCCTCTGCATCCTCGCCGCAACCACCATCCAACTCGCCGGCAACGGACCCGCAGACGACAACCTCGCCATCATCCTCGTCGCCCTCGCCGGCACCATCGCCGGACGTGGTAACAAGAAGGACGCGGCATGATCCGCAAACTCCGCCCGATCCGCGTCGACCAACACATCAAGGGCCTGCGACCCATCCGACAGGTCGCACGCAAGCACCGCGGTGTGTACCGCCGCACGATCCGCGCCGCCGCACGCGCCGCCCGTGATTGTGGCGAAGTGTGGACGTGCAATAGCAGCTACCGCACCTACAGCGAACAGGTCGCGCTCTATCAGGCGTACAAGAACGGCACCGGTAACCTCGCCGCGATCCCCGGTACGAGTCGCCACGAGTCGGGTCGCGCGCTCGACCTGTCCGACCCGCAGGGCCACCCCATCGGATCCAGCGCCCGTCGGCGTATCGCACTCGCCCGACAGGGATTCGTGTTCGCCGTGCGATCCGAAGCATGGCATGTGGAGTACCTCGGGTGACCGACGTGCTCGCGAACCCGTACCTCGTCGCTGAATGCGTGCTCCTGCTCATCGTGGCGGAGGTACTCGGACGGCGTATCGAGTTGAAGATCGGCAGCCTGCACGCGGAACTCCGTCCCAACGGCGGGAGTAGCACCCGCGACGCGATCGACCGCGTTGAGTCGAAGGTTGACGAACACGCTACGCGCATGGAAGCGAAGCTCGACGCGCTCACCGATCGCGTGAGCACTCTTGAGAACCAGGGCGGGGCGAGTGCTCACGACGGCTAGCGAACTTCGCGCCGCGATCGACGAGCACGGAACGTGGGCCGAGGTATCCCGCGTTACTGGAATCCCATGCACTACCCTGAAATCTCGTGCGGCTCGGCATAAGGTCACGAAGCGTCGGCACCGCCCAGTCGAGGATCAGGTGGAGTACGCTGTATCACTCCCCGCGCGTACTGACCGCACGGTACGGAAGCCGCCGCGAGCGAAGCGCGCTACGAAGACCAGTCCCGTGCTCGCCGCGCTCGTCGCGGATCAGCACTGCCCGCACCACGATCCCGGCCTCTACGCGTGCTGGATCGAATGGTGTCGCGCTAACCAACCAGATCGCATCATCGGGCTTGGCGATATCGTGAACCTCGCCACCCCGAGCCGGCACCGCAAGAACCTCCACCATCGGCATAACGACACACCGCGCGAGGGGTTGCAAGCCGCGCATGACTGGTGGCGCAGCACACTCGACGCAGCCGGCCCAAAGACAAGCGCCGAGCAGATCGCCGGCAACCACGACCTACGGATCCCCATCGCGATCCTTGAACGCGTCCCCGACATCTACGACCTGCAGCGGCCCGGTGAGGAGCATCCTTGGCACGACCTCGAATACCTACTCGGCCTCGACAAACTCGGCGTGAAGTATCACCGCCCACTGGGCGAGTACCACGACACCGAACTCTTTCTATGCGACTCGTTCAGCGTCGCGCACGGTGCCAAAGCGGGGCCGTACGGTGGCGCTCCACGCGACGCCACGAGGCACGAAGGAAGCCGAGCCACCGGACACGCGCATAAAGCATCCCTCACCCTCACCGTGCGATACAGGCAGGGCGAAGCGATCCAGCACGTTGCGGTGAGTGTCCCGACAATGGCACGCAGGGATCTTGGGTATCACCCAACGCCCGATTCGCATCAGGGATTCGCGACACTCACGATGCACAATGATAGCACCTGGAACGCGGAGTTGGCGTTGTACGATGATCGGCGGCGGCAGTTGTGGTGGCGCGACCAGACCTACACCGCTCCTACGCCACAGGCCGCTTGAAGAACAGCAGCACCCCGGGCAGGGACGCTTTCACGTTCGAGCCCTGAAACACGCTCACCAACTCCCACCCGTCACGACCAGCATCGGTCAGCGCAGTGTCGATCGGCGCGGTCTTGACTTTCCCGCTGAACGATTTTGCTACGTCAACGAGTATCGTGCGGTGCTCCCATTGTTGGCGCGTGCGATGCGTCGGATTCGATTCGATCATAATGGTTCCCGTAACATTATTGGTAGATTGTTCGATGTATCGGCATGAACAAGCCATGTCGTGAGTGCCCGTTCGTACAACGCATCGAGGAAGCGCGCCGCGGCGTCGCCATGCACCTCATGGACGCGCGAGCAGCATCCGTGAAGCTGCAGCGCGCACTCGCAATGGCCGATGAAGCATACGTCGATCTCGCGGATAGCGTGGATTCACTTCGCAGCCCTGAGCGCGACTAGATCCACGCGCACGCGCTCAATCGCCGCCATCATCTGCTCGTGATTCGCGCGCGCCCACTCCGGCTCCGTATTCGTAAACGCAGCCCCAGGAGCGTCATCGCCCTCATAGATGTCATCCGGCGACACGCCGAGCGCCGTTGCGATCTTCACCGCGGTACCGTAGGTGATGTTCTGCGAGCCCTTCTCGGCGCGCTGAATCGTCGGCAGGCTGACGCTCGCTTCGTGCGCGAGTTTCATCTGGCTCCACCCACGTTCGGCTCGGTACTTGGCGATGGGGGAGTGCGGGTTCGTGATCCTCATGGGCACGATTTTGTCGCTATTTGCGGCAATTGCTCGATTCATCGGCAGGATACGTCACCGTGACGTGGTAAGTTGCATCACCGCAATCGTTACGGAGATGCAAAATGATGTTGTCGGACCAGATTCGAGAGGCACGAACACGCGCAGGACTGACCCAGTTCGCGTTCGCGGTTCGTGTCGGGGCAAGCCTCCCCACCGTTACGCGCTGGGAGGCCGGCACGCACGTTCCGCGCCACTACCTCCACGTCGTCGCACTGGAGCGAATGGGTGTACCCGTGAGCGCGATGCGGGCCGCTTGGGACGAGCCCGCGGCCGACACGGGCCGCTCCATTCCGAATCCGAACCGCATGGTCGCAGCATGACCCACGGCGGCTACGACACCTGCACACGCTGCAACAACCCCGTACACGAACACAACATCGACGAACGCAAAGTCTGCGACTGGTGCAGCGACTACGAACTCCAGCTCCGGCGAGACGCCGAAGAGTACGCAGCAGAATTGGCAGCCCCATACGAGGAACCTGCCGCATGAAAAGCCACTACCCCTCCCACCCTGAAGGTAGTGGCCCCACGGAACCCGGGGTGCGCAACGGGAACAGGCACGCACACCCAACTCATGCCACCCCGGGTTCCGTACTCCCTACCGAAGTCGACGCGTGCGACGAATGCGGCCTCGGCTTCCCCATCACCGAACTATGGCCCGTACGCGACCTGGGACTCCTCTGCGCGGGCTGCGTCGACGAAATGCGCCTCAGGGGGCTCGCATGACGAACCTCGTGCTCTACGGGTGGTTGTGGCTCGCCGCATACATCGCACTCATTGTGTGCGCGTTCGCGGTGTACGCCACCAGCGCCACCACCCGCCGTGTCCTGCGTGACCTGATCGACGCGATGGACTTGTCTGAAGACCTCAATAACCAACAGATCGTTAGCAGCAAAAGGAGGGCACGTTAATGACACTGACATACCGACACGCACAACGGAAGCGCCGCCAACTCGTTGAACTCGGAGTTGAGCCGTGGATCGTGAACAGCACGAGTAGCGACAAGCTCGACGAGTTGCTGCAGCGCGCTTGGGACACGCGCGTGGTGCTCGTCGCTGATGTGGACGAACTCACCGATGACGACGTGTGCGACATCGTGCCGCGCATTGGTGTCAGTCGCCTCGATCCGATCGATGTTCGGATGCGTCGTGATGGGTGTACCGAGGATGAGATCGCGAGCGTCCTGACGTATGTGCGGGGCACGCTCGTGGAGGCACCGAGCCTGCATAGTGGGGTGGTCGCATGACCGGTTTCAAGGTTGGTGACAGGGTACGCCGAACGACGGGGCTGAAGTGGTATGGCTATGAGCCGAACGCGGTGTTCACGGTGGAAAGTGCCCCCGACAGCCTCAGCAACGTCTGGTTGCGTGGACACGATGACAGGCGTCTCTGCTCATGGGTGGAGACCATCGAACCAGTCGATCAGCCAGCGTCGAAGCGGCGGCAGCTAGTTGAAGGTATCAAAGAGCTAATTCGCGACGCGCGCCGAATGGAAGATGCCATCCATCTACTTGTCGAGTGCTCACGCCCAGTGAGTGATGAGATCGACGCGCTCGACATGGAGCTGGAAAAGATCTACATCCGCATCGGTCAGTCCGTAGTCGAAGGGGTCACCAATGACTTGGACTGACACCCTTCGCGCACGCATCATCACCACCCTCGAAGACACCGAACACGCACTCGCATGGGAAGCCGACCACCGCGCCACCTGCGGCCCCAAGAAGCAGCACGCATGGCTACTCAGCCTCGCCGATGACGTAAACGCACTACTCCACGCCATCGACCGCGAAGACGCCAAAAACAAAGTCATCCAACTCCGCCGACCGGGTGGAAGCGGAGGCGCAGCATGACCGCAACAGACAGCACCAAGCTGCGTGTCAAGGTAAGCGTTGAGCACATCCGTGAGGACCTCGCAAACTACCTCGAGGCCGAAGCCGCAGATAAGGCGACGGTCATAGCGGAAGCGATCAGCGCGTCGCTAGCAGAATTCGACATCGAAGCAGCAGTAACAAAAATCGCCCACCAAGAGCTCACAAAGCTGGTCGAGCGTATTGCCGCAACGTACTTCAAAACACTCATGGAATCAAAAGACGCACATGCGATTGTAATCGAGACTCTCCAAGCTCAGATCGGACTTCACCAATGACCACCGCACCTCCAGCAGCCACTCTTTACAAGCACCTAGCAGAAGTAATGGCGGCCGTCGATCGCGTTCCGAAGAACGGCGTCAACGCCTTCCACGGCTACAAGTTCGCAACGGAAGCTGACGTATCAGCAGCGATCCGCATGGAGCTCTCTAAGCGCAACATCGCGGTACTCGTCAGCAGCCGCATCAGCGAAGTACGACCCGGGAAAACGCCAAAGGGCAAGGACACATATCTCACAGATGTTGCGTGCAGTGTCACATTCGCTTGTGGCACCACCGGCGAGTCCGTCACCGTTGAAGCAGCCGGCACTGGCGACGACCCATCAGACAAGGGGACGTACAAGGCAATCACGGGCGCTGTGAAGTACGCGCTGATGAAGACGTTCCTGGTGCCGACTGGTGACGAACCAGAATCGAGCACCTCGAGCGCCGCGACGATCGCACCGGGCGAAGAGTACGTGTTCACATTCGGCAAGTACGAAGGAACACGAATTAGCGAGGTTCCGGCAGACTACCTCGATTTCTTGCTGCGACAGCCCAAGAAGAAGGGATTCGAGAAGCAGCGCGAGCAGATGGAAACGGTCATCCGCTCGGAGCTACACCGCCGCGAGAAGAAGGCTGGAGCTGCAGCGTGAGCCTGCGTCGCGACTATTGGAAGTGGAAGGTCGGAGCGGGCCGCCGTGGGACACTCCGGCGCGCCGCACGCCGTTCCGGAAACGGATTCGAAGTCATGGGTGCGTGCATGGCGCTACTCGATCACGCACGCCGCGAATCTCACTGGATCGACAACCCAGAGGGCGCGTTCACGACGACGCTCACCGACCTCGCAACCGACTACCGAACTCCGCTCGATCGGGTGCGCGAATCACTGGGGGCGCTTGTCGCCTCTGGGTGGCTCGACGCGTCGCCAGATGTGGCCGTTGTTGACGATGAGGACGATGTCACTTTCCGGGTCGCCAAGTACTTGTCATTCAACTATCCGCAGGGGTCTGACGCTGACCGAAAAGCCCATCAACGGCTTCGGGAAGCGGATAACGCGCGAGACGAAGCTATCGGGAAAACCTGCGATGAGCAGGGGAATGTCACGCCTTGTCACGATCCGTCCGGCGGGTCACTAGAGAGAGAGGAAGAGAGAGAAGAAGAGAAAACCAATATGTCCAACAATGCTACGCAGTTGTCGGACCGTGCCGAGCAGATCCAGAACGTATTCGAGTACTGGACCCGCACCGAACTCGAAACCGGAGGACTCGGCAGCACCGGCAAGGGACGACGCCCGAAGCTCACCAAGGAACGCCGAGCGAAAATCAACGCTCGCCTCGGAGAAGGCTACTCCGCTGCTGACCTGAAGATGGCAATCGCGTTCTACTGTCGTGATCCGCACCACCTGGGGGAAACGAACGGCACGCGGTACACGGACTTGACGACGACGTTGAAGAATGGGTCGAAGGTCGAGGCTGGTATTGCGGGGTATGAGGCGCGTAAGTCTGGTGGTGGGTTGTCCGCTGCCGCTGCGGCGATGCTCCGAGAAATGGGTCACACCGAGGCGGGTGCGGCATGACCGGCATTCCCCACGACCTTGAGGCCGAGGAAGCAACGCTCGGCGCAATGATGCTCAGCCCGCGAGCAATCGAGCAAGTCGCCGACCTCGGCGTCACTCGGCAGATGTTCTACCGTCCGTCGCATCAGCATGTGTGGGACGCGATCATGGCGCTGCGCGATCGGGACACCGTGGACGAGCTGACGGTGGATCGGTGGTTGCGAAGTCAGGGCGTTGCGGAACTCGTCGGGGGTGTGTCGGCGTTGATGACGCTGACCGAGCGTGTTCCCGCTGTTGCGAATGTCAGGGCGTATGCGGAGGCAGTAAGGGATTCGGCGGCGCGGCGCGGGGTGCTGCTTGCTGCTCAGGCGCTTGCGGAGCTCGCGCAGGACGACGAGGCTGATGTCGCGTCACTAGGTGACACCGCTCGCGCTACCGTTGACGCGACACTCGACGCGAACACGTCCACGGATATTGCGCATACCACGACGCTTGCGGATGCGGCGATGCGGGCGTATGAGGCGCTTGCTGAGCGTGCGGAGCGTGGTGGCACGATGACGGGTGTGTCAACGGGGCTCCAGGCGCTTGACGCTCGATGGGGTGGGTTGCAGCCCGGACGGTTGTACGTGATCGCCGGTCGCCCCGGTATGGGGAAGAGCGCGCTCGCGTCCGGGATCCTCGAAGCGGTGACGTTCGGAACCGGTACGCACACCCTCGCGTTCAACCTTGAAATGCCCACCGAGGAACAGGGCACCAGAACACTCGCCCGCGTCGGGAGTGTGGACCTGCATCGTCTGTCGAACAGCATCCCAACCGAGCACGACTTCGAAGCGATGTACTCGTTGATGAGCGGATTCCATGAGGCCGCGCGACGGATGCACCTTGACGAGTCCTCTGCGCTAACCGTGGAGCAGATCCGGGCGCGAACTCGCCGGCTGCATCGGCGGCTACTACGCCAGCACGGTGAGGGGCTGTCCGCGGTGCTCGTCGACTATCTGCAGCTCGTGACACCACCACGCGGATCGAAAGAGCATGAGGGAATCACCTACATCAGCCGCAACCTGAAATCGCTCGCGCTGGAATTGAAGATCCCGGTGATCGCGTTGTCACAGCTCAATCGCGAGTTGGAGAAGCGCGACGATAAGCGGCCAACGATGGCTGACCTTCGCGGCTCGGGATCGATCGAGCAGGACGCGGACGTGATCTGCCTGCTGTACCGCGATGAAGTGTACGAGGAAGAACGCACGCCAGCAGCGCTCAGGGGAGTAGCTGACGCGAACACCGCAAAGATCCGAGGCGGTGTTCCAGGGCGCGACAAGCTCAGATGGCGGGGGGCGTTTGTGCGGTTCGAGAATTACCGTGAGGAATTCAACGCCGGCATAGATCGGGGAATCGCATGAGCCACATGGACTATTACGCGTTCGAATGCTGGTGGATGCAGCTTGATCGTCCACCCAGTCTGCTAGACTCAAAAAAGTGCCCCCGCGCCGTGCGACCGGCCGGGGGCGTGACCAATCACGAAAGGAGCGTGACCGGTATGACGGATTCTAGCACGAGTCCCGGAGTCCCCCACCACGATGACGTGAACTGTCCGTTGTGTGGTAGCGAGGGATGGCCTAGTAGCAGGTTCACTCGCGGGTTTTTTGCGGTGTGTGGCACTGCGTGGGATTTCGAGGGGTTCGTGAGTCAGAGCGAGCCGTGCAAGTTGTTGGTGAGTGCGCGGTTGGATGCTGCGTTGTTGAAGGAGTTGGTGGCGTGATGGTGATTCGTCCTGTGAGTTCGGTGCCGGGTAATGGCGGTATTTGTCCGCCGTGGTTGGGTGGTGCTCTGGTTCCTCCGAAGCCGAAGGAGCCGAAGCGATGACTGACATTGATGAGTTGCGGCAGCGTGTCATCGACGCAGCACGAGCATGG